>JABAHQ010007599.1_pt3 | contig 24464 bp, 26 predicted proteins | sample 7062091 | NCBI WGS metagenome assembly JABAHQ01 (sample SAMN14534359, study PRJNA622989) | marine sediment metagenome | biome: marine biome [ENVO:00000428]; feature: marine pelagic biome [ENVO:01000023]; material: deep marine sediment [ENVO:00002113] | place: India: Gulf of Kutch | collected...
AGCGCGGCCAGGGTGTCGGCGGTCTCGCCGCTCTGGCTGATCGTCACCACCAGCGTGCGCGGATCGGGCACGCTGGTGCGGTAGCGGTACTCGCTGGCCACCTCCACCTGCGTGGGAATCTTCGCGATGGATTCCAGCCAGTACTTGGCCGTGCAACCGCTGTAGTAACTGGTGCCGCAGGCCAGGATGAGCACGCGGTCCACGTTCTTGAACACGCGGTGCGCGCCGTCGCCGAAGAGCTCCGGCGTGACGCCGGCCACGCCTTCGAGCGTGTCGGCGATGGCGCGCGGCTGCTCGAAGATCTCCTTCTGCATGTAGTGGCGGTAGGGGCCCAGTTCGGCTGCGCCGCTGTGCGCGTGCACGGTGCGCACAGGGCGCTGCGCGGCGTCGAGCGAACGGCCGCCGGCGTCGGTGATCCAGTAGCGGCCCATCTGCAGGTCCACCAGGTCACCCTCTTCCAGGTACACGATCTGGTCGGTCACGCCCGCCAGCGCCATGGCGTCGCTGGCCAGGAAGTGCTCGCCGCCCTCTGCGCCCACGCCCAGCACCAGTGGCGAGCCCGCGCGCGCGCCCACCACGCGGTGCGGTTCGTCCTTGTGGAAGACCGCCAACGCATAGGCGCCATGCAGTTGCGCCACGGCGGCGGTGAGGGCCGCGAAGACATCGCCCTCGTAGAGCGAATCGATGAGGTGGGCGATGACTTCGGTGTCGGTCTGGCTCTCGAACACGTAGCCCTTGGCCTGCAAGGCGGCGCGCAACTCGTCGTGGTTTTCGATGATGCCGTTGTGCACAAGCGCCACGCGCCCGGCCGAACCGCTCTGCGCCCCCGGTCCGTGGCTGAAGTGCGGGTGTGCGTTGTGCACCGCTGGCGCACCGTGCGTGGCCCAGCGCGTGTGCGCGATGCCGGTGCCGCTGGCGATGTGTTCGGCCTGCACCTGCTGGCCCAGTTCGGCCACGCGGGCCGTGCTGCGCGCGCGCTTGAGGCCGTCGCTGTGCACGGCCACGCCGCAGGAGTCATAGCCGCGGTACTCCAGCCGCTGCAGGCCCTGAACCAGCACGGGCACGATGTCGCGCCCCGAAACCCCCGCCACGATGCCGCACATGTGATTGCTCCTGAAATGTGAAAGTGGGCGAATGCTAGTGAAGCCAGGATGAAATGAATGGTCAAAATTCAACGAAATCTGATCTTTTTAATCATGTTTCTTGCGATTTGACTGAATATTTCACGTAAGATCGATTCATGGAATCTTTCGAACTGGATGCCATCGATCTGCGCCTGCTCGATCTGCTGCAAGAGGACGCCTCGCTCAGCAACCAGGCCCTGGCCGAGCGCGCCCACCTCTCGCCGCCCACCTGCCTGCGCCGCGTCAAGCGCCTGCGCGAGCGCGGATTCATCGCGCGCGAGGTGGCGCTCCTGGACGCCGACCGCTTGGCGCCGCTGCTGGGCCACGGCCTCACCGCGGTGGTCGAGATCGGCCTGGAGCGCCAGGGCGCCGACGCGCTGGACGCCTTCGAGGCGCGCGCCGTGGCCGAGCCGCGCGTGCAGCAGTGCTACCGCGTGAGTCCCGGGCCCGATTTCGTGCTGATCGTGCGCTGCACCGACATGCCCGACTACCTCGCGCTCACCCAGCGCCTCTTCACCGGCGACGCGAACGTGCGAAACGTCAAGGGCTTCTTCAGCACCCGTTGCGCCAAGTTCCATCCCAGCCTGCCGCTCAGTCGATCGCAGTGACCGAATGGCTTAAATAGCCCCTTCGCAGAATTGCAAAACGCACACTTCTGCAAACGTTGGGGAGACGCGGTATTGACGGGCCCCCGAGCCTGTTACAACCTCATACAATCGCCCGCTTGCTCAAAAAAGCGGCAGCTCTCCAGGAGGTTTCATGGACATGATGGTGATCGGATCGGTGATCGCCGCGGTGGTGCTGGTGCTGTGTGTCTGGCTCTACCTGCGGTTCATGCGATCGCAAGACGACGGGCGGGACGACCGCTTCGCGCCCGAGCGCATCCTCTCGACCGAGCAGGTGGCCATGCTCGACTACCTGCAGGACACCTTTCCTGGCCAGGTGGTGCTGCCCAACATCAACCTCGCCCAGATGCTGTCGGTGCGCCGGGCCGCGAGCAAGAAGGCCGCCAAGGACCGCCTGCGCGAGCACCGCGTGGATTTCGTGGTCTGCGCCCCTGACGGCCGCCCCATCTTCGCCTTCGACATCGAGCAGTACCACCTGAGCAACGCCGAGGCCAAGGCCCAGCGCGTGAAGGTGAAGAACCGCATTCTCAAGACCGCCGGCGTGCGCTTCGTGTTCCTGAAGAACGGCATCCACCGCATGCCCTCGCCGGCCGAATTCCGCGAGCAGCTCAACCTGGTGGAACTGCCCAAGCCCAAGGCCCCGGCGGCCAAGCCCGCCGACGACCGCGACAGCGTCATGCAGCAACTCGAAACGCAGATGTCGGGTTTCGACCACCAGTACGCGCGCTCGGGCTACCGCGACTCCGAGGTGCTGGGCCTGAGCGGCCTGATGGACCTGGAAGACGAGCTCAAGCCGCGCGAGCAGAAGCGCCGCAACGGCAGCAGCCCCGACAGCCGCTACGACGGCAGTTCCTTCGACGTGCGGGGCGGGCGCTGAGCCCTCGCTGCTTCAATCGGGCGGCTGCTGACGCAAGGCGTCGGCGCTGACACGCAAACCCTCGAAGATGCAGGCCACCACGGGCGGCGACAGGTCCGGCGGCAGGTCCGTTTGCGTTTCATCGATGGCCCCCGGCACCCGGTCGAGGACTTCCTCGATGACAGGCTCCATGTCCTTGCCAAACCCAAGCTGGCGCGCCGTGCTGTTGAAGTGCCGACGCAGGATGTGGTCCATCCCGTCATGTTTGCTCTTGCCCTGCAGGGCCATGGCCAGCTTCACGTCCCGCCGGTGCCATTGGTTGGCGCCGTCTCCCATCACCGGCCAGGCCGAGAGCACGTCGTACAGCGGCGTGAGCCGGTAACGGCCCCGGGGCAGCAGAAAGAGGCTGAAGTTCTTGGCATGCTGATCGGGCGCGCGCAACATCCAGAACAGCAGTTGGGCCTTCAGCAGGGTGCGCAAGTCTTCCCGCGCATCGATCGAACCGTGCAGCGTGCGTGCGATGTCGACCAGTCCGGGGCCCCCCTCGCTTTCGTACTTCTCCAGCGACGAGCGCCCTTCGACCTGGCAAAAGTCCTCTTGTGGCAGACGCAGCAGTTGACGGCCATCGGCACTCGCGCGCCGATCGAAGCGCTCCACAGCGAGCACGCGTTGGGATTCGAAGGTTTCGATGCGGGCCACCGCGGCCGGCAGGCCAAAGGCGCGCAGCAGGCGAAGGCAGAGCCACTCGTTGTCGACGGATCGCGTGAAGTCGACCTTTCTCGACCCGACGTGGCCCAGGGACGGCTTGAGGATGTGGGTCGTCGGCGTGGATCCCCGAGGCAGCATCCATCGGCCCTCCCAACGCAGCAAGGCCGTCTTGTCCTGCGTGCCGGCCAGCGAGATGCGCAGCTCAGGCTCCAGGTCCTGATGCCGCGCCACCGGTGAAGAAGACACGGCGGCCAACAGCAGCGCCTCGATCCCCTGATCGGACATCGGCACGCCCCGGACGCTGCCGGTGTCTTGCGGCACCTCGTCCTCGCCCAGCAACTGGACCGCACCCACGCAGTCGCGACCGATGGCCTTGAGCAGATCGAAGGTATCCACACCCCCCGTCCTGAAACGGGTCGCCAGACGCTTGCGGATGTCCTCGCTGTCCGGAAGGAGGTTGTCGAAGTAGTTGCGCACGGTCCTGCCGGTGTGCGGCTGATCGCCCCGCAGGAACGGCAGAGACAAGGACAGGGGACGTCCTGAAGGGGATTGGACCCAGTCGGGGTCGTATCTGAGGGCATGCAGGCCTCGGCCGTCGACCGACCACGTGCCCACGCGCAGGCCGTTGGCCCAGATGGAAAGGGACTGGGTGTGCGAACGACGGCCCATCACCACACCGATCCGTCGCCGCTCGCCGCGCCGGGTTTCTCCCCCACCAGCAACTCCAGGCCCACNNGCCATGAGTTGCAACGCGCTCAGGCTGGAGGGGTCGAGTTCGAGCGTGGAAACGCGGCTTTGGCTGAGGTTCAGTCGTTCCGCCACCTGGGCCTGCGTCAGGCCCTTGAGCTTGCGCGCGGACCTGAGCAACTGCCCGAGTTGGGGGGCCGTGGACAAGGGCTGGGAAAGCGACATGGGCAGATACCTGTCATGCAGATACCCCCAGTTTATCAGCCTGATGGATATTCAAGGTTTATCTTTCACAGAAATAAAGTTGGTTTATCCCTGTGAGAGATATGGCGCACTCAAGGCGCCTTCTTCACCTTCTGCGGCCGCTGCCAGCCCGCGATGCTGGCCTGGCGTCCCCGTGCCACGGCCAGGGCGCCAGGCTCGGTGCTCTTGGTGATGGTGGAGCCTGCGCCCACGGTGCCGCCCGCGCCGATGGTGACCGGCGCCACCAGCACGCAGTTGCTGCCCACGTGCACGTCGGCCTCGATCACGNNCGATCACGGTGCGGTGCTTGTTGGCGCCATCGTAGTTGGCGGTGATGCTGCCGGCGCCGTAGTTGACGCGCTCGCCCACGGTGGCGTCGCCCAGGTAGGCCAGGTGATTGGCCTTGGCGCCCGCGCCCAGCGTGCTGTTCTTCACCTCGACGAAGTTGCCGATGTGCACCTCGGCGCCCAGGTCGGCGCCGGGGCGAAGGCGCGCGAAGGGGCCCACCAGCGCACCGGCGCCCACGCGCACGCCGGCCGCTTCACCGTCGACGTGGGTGAAGGGGTGGATCACCGCGCCGGCTTCGATGCGTGCGTTGGCGATGACGCAGTTCGCGCCGATGCGCACGCCATCGCCGAGCTCGACGCGGCCCTCGAAGACACAGTTGACGTCGATCTCGACATCCTGACCGCAGACCAGTTCGCCGCGCACGTCGAAGCGCGCCGGGTCGGCCAGGCGCACGCCGTCCACCATGAATTGGTTCGCCAGCCGCAGTTGGTAGGCGCGCTCGAGTTCGGCCAGTTGCTGCGGGCTGTTGACGCCGGCCACCTGCACGGCGTCGCCGATGCGGTGGGCCCTGACGGCGCAGCCATCGGCCACGGCGAACTTCACCACGTCGGTCAGGTAGTACTCGGCCTGGGCGTTGCGGTTGTCCAGGCGCGCGAGCCAGCCACGCAGCAGGCGCGTGGGAACGGCCATGATGCCGCTGTAGATCTCGGTGATGCCGCGCTGCGCCTCACTCGCGTCCTTGTGCTCGACGATGGCGCGCACGGCGCCACCGTCGTCTCGCACCACGCGGCCATAGCCCGTGGGGTCGGGCAGGTCCAGCGTGAGCAGGGCCAGGTGCTCGCCCGCGCTCAGGTCGATGAGCGCCTGCAGGGTGTCGGGGCGCGTGAGCGGCACGTCGCCCGAGAGCACCAGGGTTAGGCCGTTGTCGGCCAGCACGGGCACCGCCTGCTGCACGGCGTGACCGGTGCCCAGTTGCGGCTCCTGGCGCACGAAGCGCAGCGCCGTGGTGGCGGGTGCCTTCAGCCCGACTTCCACCTGCGCCGCGCCGTGCCCCGTGATGACCACCACCGAGCGGGCCGATAACCCCGCGGCGCAATCGATCACGTGCTGCGCCAGCGCGCGGCCGCCCAGACGGTGCAACACTTTGGGCCGCTGGCTCTTCATGCGGGTGCCCTTGCCCGCGGCCATCACCACCACATCCACCGGTAACGACATGAACACCTCTTTCGCGTACACCGAGCGCGGCCAGGGGGGCGGCGCCGGAACGCGGCGGATTATCGCCCGCGCCTTGCTGGTGCTCGCCCTGGCGGCGCTGCTGGCCGCCTGCACCGCCGCGCGCTTCGCCTACAACCAGGCGCCCCAGTTCAGCTACTGGTGGCTGGACAGCCACTTCGACTTCGACGACGCGCAGTCCGAGCAGGTGCGTGGCGACATCGACGCCTTCTTCGCCTGGCACCGGCGCGAGGAGCTGCCCGCCGTGGCGGACCTGTTGCGCCAATGGCAGGGCATGGCGACGCGCGACCTCACGGCCGACGAGGCCTGTGCGCAGTTCGAGGTGGTGCGGGCGCGCCTGAATGCCGCGGGCGAGCGCCTGATCGATCCCTTCGCGCGCCTGGCGCCCGGGCTGAGCCCCGCGCAACTGGAGCAGCTGCAGCGCCGCCAGGCGCGCAGCAACGAGGAGTTCGAGCGCGACTTCCTGCGCGGCACGCCCGAACAGCGCCTGCAGCGGCGGCTCGACACCGCGGTGTCGCGCAGCGAGCGCTTCTACGGCACGCTCAGCGCGCCGCAGCGTGAGCTGCTGCGGCGCTGGCTGAGCGAATCGCCCTGGGAGCCGCAGCGCACGCAGGCCGAGCGCCAGCGCCGCCAGGCCGACCTGCTGCAGACCCTGCGCCGCGTCCAGGCCGAGCCCGCGCAGGCCCGGGTCGCCCTGCGCGCCCATCTGGAGCGGCTGCAGCGCTCGCCCACGCCGGGTTACCAGGCGCAGAGCGAGGCCAGTGTGCGCCACGGCTGCGCGCAGTTCGCCGCCTTGCACAACAGCACCACGCCCGCGCAGCGCCAATATGCCGTGCGCGAGCTGCAGGGCTACCAGCGCGACATGGAAACACTCAGCGCGCAGCGCTGAGCCTCGGGCCATCACCTTCTGGTGCGCGCCGCGCACCGCCATGACACGCGCGTGCACATCGTCGGTGCACCAGCCTTGCATACAAGACTGATATGGCCATGGCACGGATCTGGCATGTGCACCGGCCATGGTCAGCCCAACCGACATCGCCCAACGCATCGTCGCCGCCATCCTGGCGCAGCGCCTGGCACCCGGCACGCGCCTGGGCGAACAGAACCTGTCGATGCTGTTCGACTGCAGCCGCACCCTGGTGCGCGAGGCCCTGGTGCGCCTGGCCGCGCGCGGCATCGTCACCGTGAGTTCGCGCCGCGGCTGGTACGTGGTGCAACCCTCGCATGCCGAGGCGCGCGAGGCCTTCGAGGCGCGCCGCGTGATCGAGACCGGCCTGATCCGCAGCAACGGGCGCGTGGACAAGGCCGCGCTCAAGCGCCTGCGCCAGCACATTCGCCAGGAGCAGGCCGCCCTGCAGGGCGATGACGTGGGCCAGCGCAGCTACCTGCTGGGCGATTTCCACGTGTGCCTGGCCGAGTGCCTGGGCAACCAGTTGCTGGCAGAGACCCTGCGCGACTTCACCGCGCGCACCACCCTCATCGCCATGCTCTACCAGAGCACGCACGACGCCGTGCAGTCCTGTGCCGACCACGTGCAGATCGTCGAGGCCCTGGAACGCGGCGACGTGGCCGCCGCCGAGCGTCTGATGGAAACGCACATCGGCCAGGTGCAGGCCGCGCTGCGCCTGGGCGCGCCGGCCGACCCGCTGGCCGATCTGCGCGAAGCGCTGGCCCCCGTCGGCGAATCCGCACCGCCCGCCACCGGCACGCGCAAGCCCCGCAAACCCCCCTCACCCGACCGCGAAACCTACCTAGGAGCCTTGTTATGAATTTCACGAAACGCCGCCTCGTCCTCCTCTCCGCGGCCCTGGCCGCCACCGTCGCCGCCGGCCACGCGCAGGCACAGGCGGCACTCGACGGCGTGATGAAGGCCAAGCTGATCAAGATTGCCGTGCCCACCGACTTCCCGCCCTACGGCTTCGTCGGCATCGACCTGAAACCGCAGGGCCTGGACGTGGACACCGCCAACCTGATCGCCAGCAAGCTCGGCGTGAAGGTGGAGCTGGTGCCGGTGACCAGCGCCAACCGCATTCCCTACCTGCAGACCAAGAAGGCCGACCTGGTGATCTCCACCCTGGGCAAGAACCCGGAGCGCGAGAAGGTGATCGACTTCACCGTCGCCTACTCGCCCTTCTTCCAGGCCGTATACGGGCCCAAGGGCGCGGCGCTGGCCGACTTCAACGGCCTGGGCGGCAAGAGCATCGCCGTCACGCGCGGCGCCATCGAAGACCAGGAACTGAGCAAGGTGGCACCGGCCAACACCGACATCAAGCGCTTCGNNGCCACGGTCTCGGCCTTTGTGTCGGGGCAGACGCAGTTCATCGCCACCGGTGTGTCCGTGGCCGACAACATGATCAAGCGCAACCCGGCCCTGGGCGCCGAGTACAAGCTGCTGCTGAAAGACAGCCCCAACTTCATCGGCGTGGCCAAGGGCGAGGACGCGCTGCGCACCAAGGTGAACGAGATCGTGCTCGCGGCCAAGAAGGCGGGCGAGCTCGACGCGCTGGCGAAGAAGTGGCTGGGCCGCCCCGCCGGCACGCTGCCCGAGTGAGCGCCTGACACCACCACCGAGGCCTCGCCACCCACCATGGGCATCGAACTCGACTTCTGGGCCGTGCTTGCGCAGTGGCCGCTGCTGGTCAAGGGCATGGCCTGGACGCTCGGCCTCACCGCCGTATCGGCCGTGCTGGGCGTGGCGCTGGGCGTGGCCTGCGCCTGGGCGCGCACCGAAGGGCCGGCGGCGCTGGGCTGGCTCGCGGCCGCCTACGTGGAACTGATCCGCAACACGCCCTTCATCGTGCAACTGTTCTTCGTGTTCTTCGGCCTGCCGGCGGCGGGCGTGAAGCTCACGCCGGAACTCGCCTCGGTGATCGCCATGGTGATCAACCTCGGCGCCTACGCGGCCGAGATCGTGCGCGCCGGCGTGGAGGCCACGCCACGCGGCCAGTTCGAGGCCGCGGCCAGCCTGGCGCTCTCGCGCGCGCAGACCTTCGTGCACGTGGTGCTGCCGCCGGCGCTGCGCAAGGTCTGGCCCGCGCTCACCAGCCAGATCATCATCGTGATGCTGGGCTCGGCCGTGTGCGGGCAGATCGCCACCGAGGAGCTGAGCTACGCGGCCAACCTGATCCAGAGCCGCAACTTCCGCGCCTTCGAGGCCTTCATCGTGGCCACCGCGCTGTACCTGCTGTTGTCCATGGGCGTGCGCGCCTTGCTCAACTGGCTGGGGCCGCGCTTCATCTTCGGGGGTGGCCGCCGTGGTTGACTTTTCCCTCTGGGACATCGTGCGCAACCTGCTGCTGGCCGCGCGCTGGACCGTCGTGCTCTCCCTGATCGCCTTCGTCGGCGGTGGCCTCGTGGGCCTCTTGCTGCTGGTGGCGCGCACCGCGCGCTGGCCTGGCGCCACGGCCTTCGTCAAGGGCTATGTGCAGCTCTTCCAGGGCACGCCGCTGCTGATGCAACTGTTCCTCGCCTACTTCGGCCTGGCGCTGTTCGGCTTCGACACCTCGGCCTGGGTCGCGGCCTCGCTCGCGCTCACGCTGTACACCAGCGCCTTCCTTGTGGAGATCTGGCGCGGCTGCGTGGAGGCCGTGCCCAAGGGCCAGTGGGAGGCCGCGCAAAGCCTGGCGCTGAGTTTTGGCGAGCAGTTGCGCCACGTGATCCTGCCGCAGGCGCGGCGCATCGCCATCGCGCCCACCGTGGGCTTCCTCGTGCAGGTCATCAAGGGCACGGCGCTGGCCTCGGTGATCGGCTTCGTCGAACTCACCAAGGCCGGCACCATGATCACCAACGCCACCTTCGCGCCCTTCCTCGTCTACAGCTGCGTGGCGCTGATGTACTTCGCGCTGTGCTTCCCCGTGAGCCTGTATGCGCGTGCGCTCGAAAGGAAACTGAATGTCCGCCGCTGAACCCCACGCCATCGTCGACATCGGCGCGCTGCGCAAGGCCTATGGCGCCAACGAGGTGCTCAAGGGCATCGACCTGAAAGTCAAGCGCGGCGAGGTGATCGCCATCATCGGCTCGAGCGGCTCGGGCAAGAGCACGCTGCTGCGCTGCATCAACGGGCTGGAGGTGTTCCAGTCGGGCTCGCTGACGGTGGACGGTCAGCCGCTGCGCCACCAGGACGCCGCCGCCATGCGCGAGTTGCGCCAGCACGTGGGCATGATCTTCCAGAACTTCAACCTGTTCCCGCACCTGAGCGTGGGCCGCAACGTGATGCTGGCGCCCGCGCTGGTGAAGAAGGCGCAGGAGGCCCCGAACATCGAACGCGCGAAGCAGTTGCTGGCGCGCGTGGGCCTGGCCGACAAGTTCGACGCCTACCCCGATCAACTCTCGGGCGGCCAGCAACAGCGCGTGGCCATCGCGCGCGCCCTGGCGATGCAGCCCAGCGTGCTCCTGTGCGACGAGATCACGTCCGCCCTGGACCCCGAACTGGTGGGCGAGGTGCTGCAGGTGGTGGAGTCACTGGCCAATGAGGGCATGACCCTGCTGATGGTGACCCACGAGATGAACTTCGCCAAGGAGTTCGCCGACCGGGTGATCTTCATGCACCAGGGACGCGTGCACGAGATGGGGCCGCCGGAGCAGCTGTTCGGCCATCCGGCCACGCCAGAACTCCAGCAGTTTCTGGCCTCGGTGCACTGAAGAATCAGCCGCCCCAACGCAGCCAGATCCAGATCACGCCCAGCGACAGCAGCGTGACCGGCACGCCCACGGTGGCGTGGCGCTTCCAGTCGATGACGATGCCCTGGGCGCGCGCCAGATCGGCCACGATGAGGTTGGCGATGGAGCCCACCAGCAGCAGGTTGCCCGCAAAGGTGGTGACCAGCGCCAGCAGCACGCCCGCGCCCGGCTCGCCCGACAGGTGCGGCAGCAGCAGCATCACCGCCGGCACGTTGGACACCAGGTTGGACAACACCACGCCCACCACCATCAGCGGGCCTGGCTCCACCAGGTGCACGCCTTGCGCGGCCAGCCAGGCCACGGCCCCGGTCGCCAGGCCGGTCTGCTCGAAGGCGTGGTTCACCACGAACAGGCCCATGAACAGGATCAGCAGCGGCCAGTCCACCAGCTTCATGAACTCGGCCGAGGCCAGCCGCCGGCTGAGCAGCAGCAGGGCCGCGCCCACCAGCGCCATCACCTCGTGCGGGCCGTCGCGGAACAGGAACAGGCCCATCAGCCCGCCCGCCACCACCAGGCCCTTGGTGGTTTGCCACAGGTCCAGCGGCGGGTCGTTCGAGCGCCGGTCGCTGGCCGGGTACGGCTCCACCGCCGCGTGCGGCACGCACACCAGCCAGCCCCACAGCAGCACCAGGCTGATGAGCACCGGCACCAGGGCCGCGCGCGCGTAGCCGGCGAAGTCGAGCCGCATGACCGAGCCGATCAGCATGTTCTGCGGGTTGCCGATGAGCGTGGCGGCCGAGCCGATGTTGGCCGCGCAGGCCAGGCCGATGAGGAAGGGCAAGGGGTTGGCGCCGCGGCGCAGGCACAGGCGCGCCACGATGGGCGTCATGGCCAGGCAGACGACGTCGTTGGAAAACACCGCCGACAGCACGGCGGCCACGGCGATCAGCGCGGCCAGCAGGGCGGCGTCCGGCAGTGGCAGTTCGCCCACGCGGCGCGTGACGGCGGCGTAGAAGCCGCCCAGGCGCATTTGCGCCGAGATGACCATGAAGGCGAACAGCAGCAGGATGGTGGGCAAGTCGACGGCCTCGGCCGCCTCGACCACGCCCATGCCCGAGATGGCGATCACGGCCACGGCGCCCAGCAGCGCCACGCCCGAGCGGTCGAGCCGCAGACGCGGCAGGCCGCCGAGGAACATGCCCAGGTAGACCACGCCGAAGACGACGATGACGGCCCAGTCGGCGGCGGCGTGGATCAGGGGATCGGTAGAGGGCATCAGGCGCGCATCGTAGCGGTGGCCAGCAAAAAGCCGCCCGAAGGCGGCTTACGGAAGGGCGACGCCCGAAGACGGGCGGCGCGTTCAGGCCTGCAGCGCGCTGGGCGCTTTGTAGGCCTGCCCGCTTCGCGTTCAGGCCTGCAGCGCGCTGTGCGCTTTGTAGGCCTGCCCGCTTCGCGTTCAGGCCTGCAAGGCGGCCCACATCTCCTTGTCGCGCTCGGCCGTCCAGATGCGCGGGTTCTTGATGCCCTTGGCTTCGTCGTAGGCGCGGCTCACGTCGAAGGGCAGGCAGTGTTCGTAGATGAAGACGTGGCCGAAGACCGGGTCCATGCTCTTGCGGGTGTGGGCCATGGCGGCCTTGAGGTCCATGTTGCCGGCCACGGCTTCCTTGCCGGCCTGGAACAGGGTGGTGACCCAGCGCTTGGTGTAGTCCAGCGCCTTGTTCACGTCGGCGCTGCCCTTCATGGCTTCGCCGCGGCCGGGCACGATGGCTTCGGCGTTCAGCGCGCGCAGGGCTTCGAGCGTGGCGGGCCATTCCTCGAGCTGGGCGTCGCCGGTGTAGACGCCGGCCTCGTACTCGACGAGGTCGCCACTGAACAGCACCTTCTCGTCTTCCACCCAGGCGATGGTGTCGCCGCGCGTGTGGCCCTGGCCGGGGTGCCAGATCTCGACCTTCACGCCACCCAGGTCCACGGTGAGCGAGCCCTGGCGGCCGGGCTTGCCGTCGCCGATGACCATCGTCGGCCAGGTCAGGCCGGGCACGCTGTCGGCGCCGCGGAACAGGCGCGGGAAGCGCTCCATTTCGCTCTGCATGTCCTCGGCCCCGCGCTCGACGATGAGCTCGTAGGTGCCGCGGCTGGCGATGACCTCGGTGGCGCCTTCGGCCACGTAGGCGCTGGCGCCCAGCACGCGCACGGCGTGGTAGTGGGTGAGCAGCACGTACTTGATGGGCTTGTCGCTGACCTCGCGGATGCGCGCGATGAGGTCCTGCGCCATGGCGGGCGTGGCCGTGGCGTCGCTGACCATGATGAACTTCTCGCCAATGATCACGCCCGAGTTCGGGTCGCCTTCGGCGGTGTAGGCCCAGCAGTGCGGGCTGAGCTGTTCGAAGGTGATCTTCTTGTCCTGCAGGTCGGCTTGGGAAGCGAAGGCTTTGCTCATGGGGGTCTGTCTCCGGTGGGGAAGCAAGAATTTTAACTAAACGAAATTCATTTCATATACGTAAACGCCTGAAATCCCCTTCAACTCACTCGGGGCGACGGCCGGCCAGGCCGCCTTCCAGCACCGCCACCACCTCTTCGGCGAAGCTGGCGTAGCTCATGGGCCCGCCCGGGCGGAGCCAGATGAAGGTCCAGTTGATCATGCCGAACAGCATCATGGTCAGCGCGGCCTGGTTGGTGGGGGTCACGCGCTCGGGGTAGGCGCGCTTGATGAAGCGGGTGAAGGCGGCCACCACGTCGCGCTGGCGGTTGACCACCTGCTCGCGCTGTGCCGGGCCGAGGAACTTGGTGTCGGACACCAGGGCCGCGTGGCGCGTGGCGCTGGTTTCGTATTCGGCCAGGAAGGCGCGCACCAGTTCGCTCAGCGCGTCGCGCTCCGACAGGTTCTTGCGCTGCGCCCGGCCCTCGGCCTCGCCGATGAGGGCGAGCAGGCGCTGGGTGTAGCGGTCCAGCAGGTCGAACAGGATCGCTTCCTTGCTCTCGTAGTAGTGGTAGAGCCGCGCCTTGCTGGTGCCGCAGGCCTTGGCGATGTCGTTCATGCTCGCGGCCGGAAAGCTCTGGCGGGCGAAGCACTGAGCGGCGACGTCGAGGATCTCGTCGCGTTTCAAATCGTGGGTAGCGGATTTGGGCCTGGCCATGTCAGGATTCTGCCTCCCACCTCTTCCTCCGCCCATGCCCGCCGCTCCCGACCCTCTCGTCGAACACGCCTGCGAACTGCTGTCGCCGCGGGGCCACGTGGTGGCAAGGCGCATGTTCGGGGGGTGGGGGCTGTCGGTGGACGGCATGAACCTGGGGCTGATCGCCTGGAACACGCTGTACCTGAAAGCCAATGCCGAGACCGAGCCGCAGTGGCTGGCGGCGGGTTGCCGCCCCTTCATCTACGAAGCCAAGGGCAAGGCGATGCGCTTGAACTACTTCACGGCGCCCGAGGAGGCGATGGAGTCGCCCGCGCTCATGCAGCCTTGGGCGCGGCTGGCGCTACAGGCCGCGGTGGCCGCACGCGCGCCGCGCAAGAAGGCCCCGAAGAAAACCTCAAGGCGGGTTTGACTCGAAACGCGAGAGCACGCGGCCGCGGCCGGCGACGAGGAACTCGGTGTAACCAAGCACGCCGCGCAGCAGGCGCCCGAAAGCCAGCGTGGCCTGACCCAGCGCGGTGGCGAGTTCGCGCGAGGGCGCGACCACTTCGCGCGAGAAGCGCTGCGGGCGGGCGTCCGCCTGCGGGATGACGCACCAGTCGAAGCGCAGCGCCTCGCCTCGGGTCCAGGGCTCCATCACGAGGTGCGCGCCGGCCGGCACGAACAGCGATTCGCCGGTGCCCAGCACGTGGTCGCCCAGTCCGTCGGGCTGGTGCGGCAGGTTGAGCGTGACCCAGGCGCGGCCGGTGGTGACGATCAGGCGGCTGTCTTCGGCGGGACGCAGGCTGATGGCCCGGTGGGCGCCGACGACGAAGCCGCGACGATGCGAGGTTGATGCCGATTCGGAACGGGTTTCCATGGGGTTTCTCCATGCACCAGGGGGTAGTGACGCGGATGTCATCGTCGGGCCTGGAGCGCAACACGTCCAATGAAAGCCGGCTAAGCTATTGATTCGTCCACCGCATCAATCGTCATGAGCCTGACACCCCGCCACCCCCGCACCCGGCCCATCGGCATGGGCCACCTGCGCGCCTTCGAAGCGGTGGCGCGGCACCTGAACTTCCGCGCCGCGGCCGAGGAGCTGTCGCTCACCCAGAGCGCGGTGAGCCGGCAGATCCAGTCGCTGGAGGACGAGGTGGGCGCCTCGCTGTTCCTGCGCCACACGCGCGCGGTGGAACTCACCAGCGCGGGCTCCATGCTGCTGCGCGCCGCCGGCACGGCGCTGGAGCGCGTGGACAACACGGTGCGCCAGATCCGCCAGAGCGCGGGGCGCAAGAGCGTGGCCATCACCACCTGGGCCTCGTTCGCGTCGATGTGGCTGATCCCGCGCCTGGAGGCCTTCCAGCGCGACCACCCCGACATCGACATCCGCATCGACGCCACCGACTCGGCGGTGGACCTGGCCACGGCCGACGTGGACATGGCGCTGCGCTATGCCGTGCCACAGGCGGTGCCGCCTGGCGCCATCCGCCTGTTCGGCGAGAAGCTCACGCCCGTGGCCAGCCCCTGGCTGCTGCAGAGCCACCCGATCCAGCGCATCGAAGACCTGGCGGGCTGTTCGCTCATCGAGGCGGGCGACGCGCACCGCACGCGCCACCTGGAGTGGCTCACCTGGCAGCGCTGGCTCGAGCACTTCGCGGGCCCCGAGACCGCCCCACGCGGGCGCAAGGCGGCCAGCAGCAAGCCGCGCCTGAACCCCCAACGCTGGCTGTACTTCAACTACGCGCAGCAGATCGTGCAGGCCGCCGTCATCGGCCAGGGCGTGGCGCTGGCGCGCCTGCCGCTGGTGGCCGAAAACCTGGCCAGCGGCGCGCTGGTGGAGCCCCTGCCCCACGCGCGCATCGACTCCCCGCTGGTGTACTGGCTGGTGATGGCGCCGCGCAGCGAGCACCGGCCCGAGGTGAAGGCCTTCGCCGACTGGCTGCTGGGGCAGGCCGCCGCCACGCGCGAGGCCATCGGCGACGTACCGGACCCCGACACCTTGGATCAGATCGATTGAACATGAAGGCGCTTCAACACAGCGGCAACCTCCGCAGCATCGTCGCCATGCTCATCGCCGTGGGCTTCTTCGCGCTCATGGACGCGGTGCTCAAGACGCTGGCGACGCGCTACCCGGCGCTGCAGATCGCGGCACTGCGCGGCCTCACCGCGCTGCCCTTGGTGCTGGTCTACATCGCCTGGCGCGGCACCTGGCACACGGTGCTGCGCGCGCGCTGGCCGCTGCACGCGCTGCGCGGCGCGCTGGGCATCGTCATGCTCACGTTGTTCACCATGGGCGTGCGCACGCTGCCCCTGTCGGCCGCGTACACGCTGTTCTTCATCGCGCCGCTGCTGATCACGGCGCTGTCGGTGCCGGTGCTGAAGGAGCGCGTGCCGGCCGCGCACTGGTGGGCCATTGCGGTGGGCTTCGGGGGCGTGCTCATCGCGCTGCGCCCCAGTGGCGCCGATCTGCAGTCCGGCGTTGCCACCGCTGGCGGCCTGGCCATTCTGGGCGCGGCCTTGTGCTACGCCGTGGCCGCGGTGGCGGGCCGTCTGGCCAGCCGCACCGACACCAGCGAGTCGCTCATCCTCACCATGATGCTGTCCATGGCCGTGGGCGCGGGTCTGCTTGCGCTGCCGAACTGGCTGCCCATCGAGCGCACCGACCTGCCGCTGCTGCTGGCGCTGGCCATTACAGGCTTCTGTGGCCAGCTCGCCATCACCGAGGCCTTCCGCCACGGCCAGGCGTCCATCGTGGCGCCGTTCGAATACAGCGCGCTCGCCTGGGGCCTGGGGCTGGACTGGCTGATCTGGCAGGCGCTGCCGGGGCCGCACACCTGGCTGGGCGCCGCCGTCGTGGTGGGCAGCGGGCTCTACCTGATCCGGCGCGAGCGGCGCATCAGCGAGGTGCACGCCAGCGCGGAGCACCCCTGAGCGGCGGAGCGTGGGGGCCTCATTCCACTGGCCAGGCAACCCCGGTGTCGCACAGCACCGCGTCCAGCGGCACGTCGTGCGGCTCGGGCCGCAGCATGGGCAGGAAGGCGAAGTCATAGCCCAGGCCCACGGTGAAGGGCTTGGGGCGCAGCGTGGCCAGGGTGCGGTCGTAGAAGCCCCCGCCGTAGCCCAGCCGGTAACCACCGGGCCCGTAGCCCACGCAGGGCACGAAGATCAGCGTGGGGTGCACGATCTCGGTGTCCTTCGGTTTCGGAATGCCGTAGGCGTCCTCCTCCATCGGGCAGCCGGGATACCAGGTGTAGAAGGTCAGGGTCTTGTCGATCTTGTTCACCACCGGCAGGCCGATGCGGCGGTGTTGCTGCTGGCCCTGCGCGTCTTCCTCCAGCCCGGCCTCCTGCCAGCGGAACAGCGCGGGCAGCGGGTCGAACTCGCCCTTGATGGGCCAGTAGGCGCCAATGATGGTGTCGGGCCGGTTCACCAGCCACACGCGCATCACCCGTTGCAACTGATCGTTTCGCCACAGGCGATCGGACAGGCGCTGGCGCTTGTCCACCAGCGCCTTGCGCCACTGCGCCTTCTGCTCGCCCGGCGAACCGCCGGCTGTCCTGTTCGTGGGTGAAGGGGAACTCTGGCCGTCGTTGCTGTCCATAATCGGCTGTACGTCACGAAGGTCGATATGCAGGGATTTCGCAAGCGCTGCTTGGCGCGTTTCGCGGCCCGCCCCGCTCCCGGGGCGCGGCTCATTATGGCGGCGCTGCTGCTGCCTTCCCTGGTGTGGGCGCAGAACACCGCGTCCGACCAGACGCTGCTGTCCATGAGCGAGGCCTACCGCCGCGGACAGACCAGCGAACTCACCCGACTGCTGCCCGCTGCGCGCGGCCACGTGCTGGAACCGCTGGCGCGCTACTGGGAAATGCGCGCGCGCCTGGACACGGCACCCGCCACCGAGATCCGCGCCTCGCTCGACGCCATGGCCGGCAGCTACTGGGAAGACCGCCTGCGCAACGACTGGCTGCTGCAGCTCGGCAAGAACCGCGACTGGGCGCGCTTCGAGGCCGAGCGGCCCCTGTTCCGCATGAACGACGACCGACAGATCACCTGTTACACGGTCATGCTGGACGCCGCCGGCAGCCGTCTGCCGCCCGAGGTGGCGGCCGAACGCGTGCGCGAACTCTGGCTGGCGCAGCGCGACGTGGACGACGGCTGCGCCACCGCCGCGCAGGCCCTGCTGGCCAGCGGCCACCTGCGTCCCGCCGTGGCCTGGCAGCGCGCGCGCCTGATGATGGAAGTCGGGCGGGGCCGCGCAGCCAGCCAGGCCGTGGGGCTGGTGCAGCCCGAAGCCGTGCCCACGGTGGACGCCATCGCGGCCAACCCCGCGAAGTACCTCGACGACAAGATCACCGCCATCCGCCCGCGCACCAAGGAACTGGTCACGCTTGCCATCATCCGCCTGGCCTCGCAAGACCCGGCGCTGGCGGCCGACGAGCTCGACAGCCTCAAGTGGCGCGCACAACTCACGGCCGAAGAGCGCGGCTGGCTCTGGGGTGTGATCGGCAAGCGGTCCGCACAGCGCCTGCAGTCCGATGCGCTGTCGTACTTCGCCAAGGGCGAGCTGCGCTTCATGACCGACGACCACCTGGGCTGGATGGCGCGCGCCGGCCTGCGCCTGGGCCGCTGGGACGCGGTGCGCGACGCCATCTACGCCATGAGCCCCGCGCAGCGCAGCGAGATCGGCTGGACCTACTGGCGCGCGCGCTCGATCGAGGCCCTGCAGGAACCCGACGCCGCCGTGGCGCGCGCCCAGGCGCGCGAGATCTACGAGGCCATCGCCTCGCCGCGCGACTTCCACGGCATGCTGGCCATGGAGTCGCTGGGCCTGCCGATCGTGGCGCCCACGCCGCCTGCGCCACTGACGGCCGAGGAGCGCCGCGCCGCCGAGCAGAACCCCGGCCTGCGGCGCGCGCTCGCGGCCATGCGACTTGGCCTGCGCGGCGAAGGCGTGCGCGAGTGGAACTACCAGGTGGCGCTGCACACGCCCGGTGGCATGCCCGACCGCGAGCTGCTCGCCGCCGCCGACCTGGCCTGCCGCGAGCAGTTGTGGGACCGATGCATCAACACCAGCCAACGCACGCGCGAGGCCATCGACATGCAGCAACGCTTCCCCACCCCGCACCGTGAGCAGGTGGTGGCGCGCACGCGCGACATCGGCCTCGACCCGGCCTACGTCTATGGCCTCATCCGCCAGGAAAGCCGCTTCGTGGTGGAGGCGCGCTCGCACGTGGGAGCCTCCGGCCTCATGCAGGTGATGCCCGCGACCGCGCGCTGGACCGCGCGCAAGATCGGTCTGAGCGACTTCCGCCCCCACCACATCAACGAGCGCGACACCAACATCCAGATCGGCACCGCCTACCTCAAGTTCGCGCTCGACGACTTCGAGGGCTCGCTGCCACTGGCCGCCGCGGCCTACAACGCCGGCCCTTCGCGCGCCCGTGCCTGGCGCAACGGGCCCGTGCTGCCGGGCGAGATCTGGGCCGAGAACATCCCCTTCGAGGAAACGCGCGACTACGTGCAGCGCGTGCTGACCAACACCGTGAACTACGCGGCGCTCATGAGCGGCGCGCCGCAGTCGCTGCGCCAGCGGCTGGGCAGCGTGGGCCCGCGCAGCGTGGCTGCGCCGGCCGAAAACACCGAACTACCCTAGGGAGCCAGCGCTCCAGGAGGTGCGTCATGAAGAAGGTCCTCGTGCTCGGCGGCACCGGCTTCGTCGGCCGCCACGTCTGTGAAAAGCTGCAGCGGCGCGGCTGGCACATCACGGTGCCCACGCGCCAGCTCACCAAGGCCAACGCCGTGCTGCCCCTGCCGCGGGTGACGGTGGTGGAGGCCGACGTGCACGACACGCGCCAGTTGCTGCGCCTCATGGAAGGGCAGGACGCGGTGGTCAACCTGGTGGCCATCCTGCACGGCAATGAAGAGGCCTTCGAGCGCGTGCACGTGGAGCTGCCCCTGGCCATCGCCGAGGCCTGCCTGGCCGACGCGGCCTGCCGGCTGGTGCACGTGAGCGCGCTGGGCGCTTCCGCTGACGGCCCCTCCCTTTACCAGCGGAGCAAGGCGCGCGGCGAAGAGGTGCTGCGCGCCACGGGCCTGGCACTCACCCTGCTGCGCCCCGGCGTCGTCTTTGGCCGGGGCGACCACTTCCTCAACCTGTTCGCCCGGCTGCAGCGGTTCTCGCCCGTGATGCCTCTGGCCGGCGCCGACACGCGCCTGCAACCCGTGTGGGTGGAAGACGTGGCCGAGGCGATCGCGGTCTGCCTGGACGGCGGCGCCACCGGGCGCTCAAGCATCGGCCGCACCATCGAGTGCGCGGGGCCCGAGGTGCTCAGCCTGCGCGAACTGGTGCAGCTGGCGGGACGGCTCAGCGGCGCCGAGCGCCCCGTGATCGGCCTGCCGCTGGCGGTGGGCCGCTGGCAGGCCGCCCTGCTGGAGCTGCTCCCCGGCGAACCGCTCATGAGCCGCGACAACGTCGCCTCGCTGTCGGTGCCCAACGTGGCCAGCGGCACCCTCCCCGGCTTGGACAGCCTGGGCATCACGCCCTCCAGCGTTCATGCCATTGCGCCGACCTACCTGGGCGAGCGCAATGCGCGCACCCGCCTACTGCATTTGCGGAAGCAGGCACGACGTTGATCGGATCTTGATCACAATCGCACCCGCCGAACTGTACGGGGCGTGGTGTTTCGGGGCACACTCGCGCCTCAGAAATGAGTACCTTTCACTGATAGGTGGACCATGAACCAGCACGACGGCTTTTCGCAACCTTCCCGCCACGCCAGCCTGCCGCGCAACGAGAGCCAGCGCGACGTGGTCAACCGCCTCAAGCGCATCGAGGGGCAAATCCGCGGGCTCATCGACATGGTGCAGACCGAGCGCTCCTGCGAGGAGGTGGCCCAGCAGATGGCCGCCGCCCGCAAGGCCATGGACAAGGCCTTCTATCGCATGATGGCCTGTTCGCTGATGGAAGCCGTGGCCGAATCCGACGTGGAAGGCTCGGCCATGCGCGACGTGGAGCGCTCCACGCGCATCCTTGAAAAATACGCCTGAGCGACCCGCCCAGGGCATTCATGACCGGCCCGCATCCATCGGGCCTTTTTTTCGCATCGATGGCGGCGCCGCGCGGCCCTAGGATGCGGTCTTCTCACGGAGACCCGCATGCCCCTGCAACTGTTCATCGGCAACAAGAATTACTCGTCCTGGTCCATGCGTCCATGGGTGCTCATGCGCCAGGCGGGCATTCCCTTTGACGAAGTCCTGATCCGCTTCGACTCGTTCGAGGCCGACTCGGAGTTCAAGCGAAGGGCCAAGGCCGTCAACCCCCTCGGCAAGGTGCCGGCCCTGGTCGACGAGGGCTTCGCGGTATGGGACTCCCTGGCCATCGCCGAGTACCTGGCCGAGCGTTTCCCGGACAAAGGGCTCTGGCCCGCCGACGCCCGCCAGCGCGCCCGCGCGCGCAGCGTTTGCGCCGAAATGCACAGCGGTTTCTCGGCCCTGCGCAACCACTGCCCCATGAACATCGAGGCCTCGCTGTCCGACACCGGCGCCCTGCTCTGGCGCGACCAGGCCGGGCTGCGCGCCGACGTTGCCCGCATCGAGGCCATGTGGGGCGAGCTGCTCGCCACGCAGCCCGCCGACGGCCTGCTCTTCGGCGGTTTCACCATCGCCGATGCCTTCTTCGCGCCGGTGTGCACGCGCATTCGCACCTACGGATTGCCGGTATCCGACACGGTGCGCGCCTACGTCGATCGTGTGCTCGCGCTGCCCGGCGTGAAGGCCTGGATCGGCGACGCGCTCGCGGAGCGCGACTTCATCGACTTCGACGAGCCCTACCGCCTGCGCCCCGCGACACGCTGATACGAAACAGCCGCCCGCGCGGCGCGGCGGGCGCCCCCCGCCACCTACACTCGCCAAATGCAGATCTATCTGGTGGGCGGCGCGGTGCGCGACGCCCTGATGGCGCGTGAACTGGGCTTGCCGCCTCCCGCGCAGGCCGACCGCGACTGGGTCGTCGTCGGCGCCACGCCCGAAGCCATGGTGGCAGCAGGCTACGAGCCCGTGGGGCGGGACTTCCCGGTCTTCCTGCACCCGCAGACGCACGAGGAGTACGCGCTGGCGCGCACCGAGCGCAAGACCGCGCCCGGCTACCACGGCTTCGCCTTCCACGCCGCGCCCGACGTCACGCTCGAGCAGGACCTGGCCCGCCGCGACCTCACCATCAACGCCATGGCCGTGGCCGCCGAGGACGCCGGCCACCCCGAAAGCGCCCCGCTGATCGACCCCTGGGGCGGCCTGGCCGACCTGCGCGCGCGCACGCTGCGCCACGTCACCGAGGCCTTCGCCGAGGACCCGGTGCGCATCCTGCGGCTGGCGCGCTTTCGCGCGCGCTGGCCGGGCTTCGGCATCGCGCCCGAGACCGAGGCGCTGATGCGCGCCATGGTCGAGCGCGGCGAGGTCGACCACCTGGTGCCCGAGCGCGTGTGGCAGGAACTCTCGCGCGGCCTTCAGGAAGCGCGGCCGGGCCGCATGGTCGAGACGCTGCGCGACTGCGGCGCCCTGGCCCGTCTGCTGCCGCCGGCCGTTCGTGCGCAGGCGGATGCCCTCCCCTCCAGCCTGCCCGGCGAAGCGGGCGCCCAGGCGCTGTTCACCGCTGCCCCGCTGCCGGTGCGCTGGGCCTGGCTCGTGGGCGCGCTGGACGGGGCGGCGCAGCAGCTCCTGGGCGCGCACTGGCGCGTGCCCAACGCCCTGCAGGAACTGGCGCAGGTCGCGCAGCGCGAGCGCGCCGACTGGCCCGCGCCCGAGGCGCTGGACGCCGCCGAGGCACTGCGGCGCCTGCAACGCTGCGACGCCCTGCGCAAACCCGCGCGCTGCCGCGACATGCTCCGGGTGATCGAGGGCGAAGCCTTGAACCACGCCGACGGCGGCGCGGCGGTGCGCCGCAGCACCCGGCGCCTGGAGCGGGCGCTGCAGGCCCTGCTGGACTTCGATTCCGCCGGCGCGGTGCGCCAGGCCCAGGCCGATGGCGCGCGGGGCGAGCAGATAGGTGAGCGCCTGCACACCGCGCGCTTGCAGCATCTGCTGCACTGCGACATATGGAACGACTGACGGCGCGCTCGTCAAGCCCGGGGCCAGTCCCACACCGTCGGGCGGGGGCAAAGGGGCGCGCGGCTTGCCCCGAAGACCCTGCCTGCGGTACGGTGTTGGGCTGATGACGACGCTGCCCACTCTGTCGGCCCACGGGTCGGCACTGTTTCTGGACTTCGACGGCACCCTGGCCGAGCTGGCCAGCCGCCCCGATGCGGTGCGGATCCCTCCCGATTTGCCGAACCTGCTCGACGCCCTGCACGAGCGGCTGGGTGGTGCGCTCGCGTTGATCACGGGTCGCGCGCGCGGTGACCTGCAGCGCTGGCTGCCGGTGCAACACTGGCCCGGCGCCTTCGAGCACGGCGCGCTGCGCGTCGGCGCCGACGGCATCGACCGTCTCGCCGTGACGCCCGACCTGGGCCCGGTGGTGATGGCGGTGCAGCCCTTCGCCGCCCGCTACCCGGCGCTGCTGCTGGAGGTCAAGCAGACCGCCCTGGCCTTGCACTACCGCCTGGCGCCCGAACTGGGCCCGGCCTGCGTGGATCTGTTGGAACAGGCCGTGGCCGAGCACCCCGGCCTGCGCCTGTTGCACGGCAAGGCGGTGGTCGAGGTGAAGGCCGCGCACACCAGCAAGGGCGCAGCCATCGAGTGCTTCATGCGCGAGCCGCCGTTCGTGGGCCGCCGGCCCGTGTTCGCGGGCGACGACGTGACGGACGAGGACGGTTTCGCGGTCGTGCAATCGCACGGCGGCGAAGGCGTGAAGGTGGGCGATGGCCAGAGCGCCGCGCGCCTGCGCTGCGACAGCCCGCAGGCGCTGCGCGATTGGTTGCGACAACAAACCGAAGAGGTGAAGCCATGACCCCCGCCGACGGATTTGCATCACCCGAGCCGGCCTCTCTGCACATGGGCGTGATCGGCAACTGCACGATCAGCGCGCTGATCGACTCGCGCGCGCGCATCGTGTGGAGCTGCATGCCGCGCTTCGACGCCGACCCGGTGTTCTGCTCCCTGCTGGGCGGCGCCGATGGCGCCAGCGGCTCCTGGGCCATCGAAGTCGAGGACCTGGCCGAGACGCGCCAGCGCTACGAACCCAACACCGCCGTGCTCGTGACCGAGCTGTGGGACCGCCACGGCCAGGGCCTGCAGGTCACCGACTTCGCGCCGCGCTTCGCCTCCCGTGGACGCTTCTTCCGGCCGATGCAGATCACGCGGCGCGTGCGCGCGCTCAAGGGCACGCCGCGCATCCGCGTGCACCTGGCGCCGCGCTTCGAATGGGGTTCGCAGGCGCCGACCATCACCTCGGGCAGCAACCACGTGCGCTACGTGGGTGATCACCTCACGCTGCGGCTGTACACCGACGCGCCCATCAGCCACGTGCTCTCGGGCGAGCCCTTCCTGCTGGTGCACGAGCACAACTTCCTGCTCGGCCCGGACGAAACCATCGCCGGCAGCGTGAGCGACGTGGCGCGCCATTTCGAGCAGGAAACCCGCGCCTACTGGCGCACCTGGAGCCAGCGCCTGGCGCTGCCGCTGGAGTGGCAGGACGCGGTCATCCGCGCCGCCATCACGCTCAAGCTCTGCCCTTCGAGGACACCGGCGCCATCGTCGCCGCGATGACCACCTCCATCCCCGAGGCGCCGCACAGCGGGCGCAACTGGGACTACCGCTACTGCTGGCTGCGCGACGCCTTCTTCGTGGTGCGCGCGCTCAACAGCCTGTCCGAGATCGGCACCATGGAGGACTACCTGCGCTGGCTGCAGGACGCCGTGGTCGGCAGCGCGCGCGGCGGCAGCGGGCATCTGCAGCCCCTGCTGGGCGTGGGGCTGGAACGCCATTTGCCGGAGCGCGTGGTTCCGTCCCTGCCGGGCTACCGCGGCATGGGTCC
>JABAHQ010000279.1_pt5 | contig 24422 bp, 23 predicted proteins | sample 7062091 | NCBI WGS metagenome assembly JABAHQ01 (sample SAMN14534359, study PRJNA622989) | marine sediment metagenome | biome: marine biome [ENVO:00000428]; feature: marine pelagic biome [ENVO:01000023]; material: deep marine sediment [ENVO:00002113] | place: India: Gulf of Kutch | collected...
CATCTCCTCGCCCCCGCGCTTGCTCGCCGCATACGCGGACAGGCCAGGCTCGCGCGCGGCCAGCGACGAGACGAGAAGAAACCGCGGCGGACACGCCTGCTCCGACGCCGCCCGGACCAGGCGCGCAACCCCATCGGTGTTGACTCTTAGAAATTCGGCGGCGGAGCGGGCCCGAACCTGCCCCGCGCAGTGCACTACCGCATCCACCCCGTGCACCAGCCGCCCGAGACTCTCGGGGTCCTCCAGCGTGCCCTGGACGCACTCGACGCACGGTGCGCCGTCGCGGCGCTTGCCGCGAGCCCGATAGAGCGCACGCACCCGCCAGCCGGACGCCATCAGGTGTCGAAGCAGCGCGCCGCCGATGAAGCCCGTCGCACCAGTCAAAGCGAGGGTGCGAGCCATGGCGAATCTCCCACAAGGCGGTCGAGCGAGCGGGTTGCCCGCGGGCGGGTGGCGATGCAGCGAGCGCCTTTGGGCGCCGCCGGTGACTCGGCGAGCCTAGCCTCCCCCGGCAGCGGCATCCTCCCACGCAGGCGCCTCGGTCGACGCTTGCGATGTTGTCGCCGCAACGCGCCGGAGATAATCCTTGCGTGCCGAGGAACGTGATAGCTTGCCCGATGAGGTACGCGGCAGGGTATGCGGCGGCACGAGGTCGACCAGGCAGTCGACCCCGTATTCCTGATACACCAAGCGCTGCAACCGTTGCACGAGCGCGGCTCGTCGTTCGGGATCGCTCACCCGGCACTGCACGACGAGCACCGCTTTGTCCGTCCCATCCGGTCCAGGCACGGAGAACGCCGAAGCGTCCATAGTGCGCACCTCGGGCTGTTGCTCCGCGAGGTGCTCAAGGTCCTGGGGCCAGATGTTCCGCCCATGAATGATGATCAAGTCTTTCTTGCGGCCGGTGACGACGATGTGGCCGTCGGCGAGATACCCCAGGTCTCCGGTATCGAGCCAGCCCTCCGCCGAGAGAATCTCGCGGGTGATCTCCGGCTGCCCGAAGTAGCCCGACATGACGCTGGGGCCGCGCACCGCGATGGTGCCGATGCGGCGCTCGGGCAGGGGGTTATGGTCGGCGTCCCGAATCGTCACCTCGTAACCCGGCAGCGGGATACCGCATTTCACGAACTCGTTCATGCGCACGTTGGCGCCCGACCCCTCGGGCGGGTGGTCCACACCGATGTGGTCGACCTCCACACCGCCTGCGAGCGGCGCGAAGCTGATGGCCAAGGAGCACTCGGCCATGCCGTAACAGGGAAGAAACGCTCGCCCGTCAAAGCCGCTCGGCGCGAGGGCCTTGGCAAAACGCTCCAGCGTCTCCGCTCGAATGGTTTCCGCCCCGACCCCGGCCACACGCCAGCGGCTGAGGTCGTACCCGGCCACGTCCTGCGCCTGCACGCGGCGCGCACAAAGCTCGTACCCGAAAGGGGGGCTGAACGAGATGGTCGCCTGCGTTTGCGACATGAGCGCCAGCCAGCGGCGCGGACGCAAAGCGAAATCCCGAGTGTCCAGATAGTCCACGGATATCTGCGAAGCCAGGGGGCATAGCACGAGCCCGACGAGGCCCATGTCGTGGTAATAGGGCAGCCACGACATGCAGCGGTCACCCGGCGCCATGGCGATGCCGTGCTGGAGGATGCCGCGCAGATTGTGGAGCACGGCCTCCTGCGTGACCACCACGCCGCGCGGGAAACGGGTACTTCCCGATGTGTACTGCAGGTATGCCGGCTCGTTGGGCTGCAGCGCGCGGGGGGAGCCATTGACGGGAAGGTCGTCGAAGTCCCGCGGCAAGCCCATGAACCGCAGCGGGAGCCCTTTGCCGGCCTCGATCAGAAACTCCATGAAATCCGGGGGCGCCATGGCCACCGAGGCCCCGCAATCGGCGAGCAATCCGTGTAGCTGGCCGATGTAAGCCTGGCGGCCGCCCAGGTGAATGGACGCCGGCAGCGTGACGGGCAACAGACCGGCATACTGACACGCAAAGAAGAACCGCAGAAAATCCGGATTGGTCGCTCCCACCAGCGCCACTCGCGACCCGCGCGCGAGACCGAGCCCGTGCAGGCGATTGGCCAGCGCCATCGCCTCCTCGCGCAGAACGGCGTACGGGAGCGTCGTGTAAAGCAGACCGCGACCGGTATAGAAGTTGGTTCCGGTCTCCCCCCGGGCCGCGTAGTCGAGTGCCTCAGCGAGAGTGGAGAAGTCGCCCGCCCGAAACGGTAATGAGTGCTCGGCTGGTGTTGGTTTCGTGTTCAATGTGTCCGTTCCTTGACCAACCCGGACAATCGTCCCCCAAGGTTCGGTTGCATCCGCATCAACGAACCAAGCCCCTGAGATTCTCGCGCGAAAAGCACCTTAATCGTCCGTTGGACGAGGTACTTGAGCGAAATCTGTCAACTGGCTCCATCTGGCGCATCGGGCGCCGGCTCGCTGCTCCCGGTTCGGGGGTCTTCGACCTTATTCGGTGATGTGGTGCTGAAATTGCTGTGTCCTCTCGCTCGGTCTCGACGGCACGCCGTGGATCTTTCATCTCACCCGGGGCCGGTCACTGTGCACCCCGGCCCCGGGGGCCTCGCGAGTCCGGCTCCGAGGAACGCCACAAAGCGGGGCGCCGCGCCGTCGCCCTGGAGCGCAGGCGCAAACAACCGCCTATGCACGACCTGGCTGACCCCCTTGTCGCGTCGGGCCCCGACCTGCCGACCGTGGGCGAGAAGCGCGAAGCCCCGGCACCGCCCTGCAGCTGCGCTGGCCTGTCGCCGGGCTGCGCTCAACGCCGCCTGCGCGTCTCTGCGTGGCGGAAATCCGCCGCGTGCGCGATGACGGGCGGCTGGCCCGCACGCCGCTCCGCACCGCCGGCGCTCCGCTGCGCAGGCGTCCGCCGGCAGCTCGAGTCACCCGGAGCGGTGCCCCCCGGACCGCCAGAGCGGCCCGCGCCCATGTGGGGTATACCGCCGCTGGTGAACGTATCCGTCTTGGACCGTCCCGCAAAGCCCTATGTGTCGGCATCGATCGGGAATACTTTGGGAGTGCTTGTGAACCTTGCCCTAAGCCGCCGGCGATTCCTCACCGGCTCCGCGGATGGCGGTATGGTGCTCGACGACCCCCCCTTGCGGGCGACAGGTAAACGTGCCCCACGGTCGCTACCAGCCAGGCTGTGTCCCGACAAATGTCCGAGAGCATAAAGAAAAAGAGACAGGGTTTCAATTTGTCCCAACCTTGTTTTGACTATTGCTTATTTTGGTCCGGCTCGCTCGGCGGCCTTCGACGCCGTCCGGAAGCGACGCGCCCCCCTTGGGCGGAGCCGAGTCGCGTACATACCCGCGCGGTCGGGCTGCCAGCCGGAACCCCCCGCACTGCTCGCATCCCCGGCCGGGCGAACGCGTGAATGCGTGCCGGTCCAGGCGAATAAATATCACAAATCATAAATGTTTAAAATATTTGGTGTGGTCGGGCAGCGGCCAAGTCCGGCGTGCGAAGCAGCGAGCCTCGGTCACCCTTTTTTAGACATAGTCCGGAGTCGATCATCCCATGACACAAGAGGGGGCATTACGCGTCGAGCCCGTCGACGGGCCACGCGATCTCGAACAGTTCATCCGCCTCCCGTGGGCCGTATATGCGCACGACCCCTCATGGGTTCCTCCGCTTCTCGCCGAGCGACGCCAGCTCCTCTCGCAACAAAACCCCTACTGCGCGCACGCACGGTGGCAGGGCTGGGTGGCGCGCCGCCGCGCCAAACCCGTTGGCCGCATCAGCGCTCAGATCGACCGGCTCTATCTGGAGCATCATGAGGCGGACGTCGGCTTTTTCGGTATGCTGGACGCGAGCGAAGACCCCGAGGCATTCGCTGCGCTGCTGAATGCGGCGGAGACGTGGCTTCGGGAGCAGGGGATGCGACGGGTGCACGGTCCGTTCAATCTCTCGATCAATCAGGAGGCAGGCCTGCTGATCGAGGGATTTCATACCCCACCTATGATCGGCATGGCACACAACCACCGCTACTACGGCCACCATATCGAGGCGCAAGGTTACGTCAAGGCTAAAGACCTGCTTGCGTATTGGCTGGGCCTCGGCTACGAGACGCCCAAGACTGTACGCAAAATGCTCGATCGCCTGAGCCGACGCATCACGCACCGATCGCTGCGGCGCGGCGCCTTCGATGAAGACGTGGAGCTCGTGCGCGAGATCTTCAACGATGCCTGGTCCCGGAACTGGGGTTTCGTACCCTTCACGCGGGAGGAATTCCACGAGCTGGGACGCAGCTACAAGCTCCTCATCACCAATGACTTCGTGCAGATCGTGGAGTTGGACGGGGAACCGGCTGCGATGATGGTCAGCCTTCCGAATCTGAACGAGGTCATTCGTGATCTCGACGGTCGCTTGCTGCCGCACGGCTGGCTCAAGCTTCTCTGGCGCCTCAAGGTTCGGTTTCCCAGGACGGCGCGCGTGGCGTTGATGGGGGTGCGGCGCCGATACCATGGCAGTCCGCTGGGCATCGCGCTCGCGTTCACAGCCATCGAGGCTTCGCGCAAGGCTGCGGTGAAGCTCGGGGTCCGTGAGGCCGAGCTCTCCTGGATTCTCGAGGACAACCAGGGCATGCGCAGTATCATCGAATCCCTCGGCGGCATCGCCTACAAGCGCTACCGCGTCTACGAGAAGGCTCTGGCCTGATCCGCACGCGCAGTGATCCCGCCCTCCCAGCCGTTCGCAGCAATCATCCTGGCAGCGGATCGCGGCCCGGACGATCCCATCGCCAACGCCGCGCGCATGCCGGGCAAATGTCTCGTGCCCGTCGCGAACCGACCCATGGTCCTGCGCGTGCTCGACACGCTCGAGGCTTTGCCCGACGTAGACGCGCCCCTGCTGTGCGGACCCGCATGGTCGGTGGTGGCCGAGTCGGCCTCGCTGCTCGAGCGCATCCGATCGGGACGCGTACGCTGGATGCCGCACGAGGACAGCCCCAGCCGCAGCGCTAGCACAGCCCTGCGCTCGGTGCCGGACGGCCGTCCGGTGCTGCTCACCACCGCCGACCACGCTCTGCTCACGCCCGCCATGCTCGTTCACTTCTTGAGACGGGCTCGAACGCTGGATTGCGATGTGGCCGCGGCCTTGGCTTCGGCCGCGGACGTACGCACCGCATTCCCCGGGAGCCGGCGCACGGTCATGTGGTTGCGTGACGGTGGTTACTGCGGCTGTAATCTCTTCGCGTTTCTCACCTCCCGAGGCAGAGACGCGACCCTCTTCTGGCAACGCGTGGAGGCGCAGCGCAAGCGCCCCTGGCGGATCGCGCGCACGTTGGGCTGGCGGACGATGCTGGCGTATGCGCTGGGCACGCTGAGACTGCCCCAGGTCCTCGAGCAGCTCTCGGAGCGCATGCAGATGAGGGTGGGCGCCGTGCGCATGCCCTTCGCGGAGGCTGCGGTGGACGTGGACACCGAAGCCGACCTCGCGCTCGCGGAGAGGATCCTCAGCTTGCGCCGGGAAAACGGCGAGTGACGGGCCGCTGGCAGAGCCCGGAGTCGTGGCTGGCACCTGCTTGGAGCCACCCAGGGGCCGGTTGGAGCGCACGTTGATCCTGACCCGCTACATCATCAGGGAAATCAGCAAGCCCCTGGCAGCGATATGCGGCTTGTTGGCCATCATCTTCGCAAGCTATAGCGCGCTGCGCCTGCTGAACGACCCCGTGGTGTCACTGCTGCCTGCTCCATCCCTGGCCGCCATCATCGGATTGCGCACCATCATCGCCCTGGAGCTGCTGTTGCCGATGGCGTTCTACCTCTCGGTCGTTGCGGGGCTGGGCCGGCTGTACAGCGACTCCGAGATGGTCGCACTGTGGGCGACCGGCTCGAATCCGGGGCGCGTGTGGCGGGCCGTTGGTTATGCGGCGGTCGCACTCGCCGTGCTGGTGACGGCGCTCTCGGTCTACGCCCGTCCGTGGGCGTACCGGGCCGTCTATGATCTCGAAGCCAGGGCCGAGGTGGAGCTCAATCCCGAAAAGTTTTTAGCGGGACGCTTCGTAGAGCTGCCCGAGAAAAAGGGCGTCATGTTCGCCAATGCCCGAGAGGGTGCGGGCCGCTGGAGTCAGGGCGTCTTCGTGCAGCGGGAGCTGGAGCACAACACGCGCGTGATTTTCGCGCGCGAGGCCTATGCGCGCAGATCGACGGAGCACGGGCGCCCGGTCATGGTTTTCCGTCACGGGCGACTCTACGACATCGACCGCACGGGTCATCGAGACCGCGTGGTCAGCTTTCGTGAGCTGACGCTGGAGCGCACACAACCCACTACCGTCTCACCCCATTACAGCCGCAAGGCGGTGCCCACCTGGTTGCTCGCGCGCTCGAATACACCGCGGGAGATCTCCGAGCTCCAGTGGCGGTTGTCTGCACCCCTGTCCACGCTTCTCCTGGGCTTAGCGGCGGTTCCTTTGAGCCGCGCGAATCCGCGCAGCGGGAAGTACGCCAAGCTGGGCGTGGCGGTGGTCGTTTACGCCCTCTACTACAGCGCACTCATCATGGCTAGAAGCTGGGTCAAGGACGCCGTCATCGCGCCGATGCCGGGGATCTGGTGGGTGCCGGCGTTGCTCGCCGGCGCCATCGCGGTCGTGGTGCTGCGACCATGGATGGCAGGCAGACGCTGATACAGGCAACATGCGCCGACTCGACGGATATCTCGCCAACCACATCATCCGGGGCTATCTGCTCGTCCTGCTCGTCCTGGTGTCCATGTTCGGCCTGATACAGTTCCAGGGCGAGCTGAGCGATATCGGCGACGGCAGCTACGAATGGACGGACGCGCTGCTGTACGTGCTGCTGCGCTCGCCGGGGCTGGCGGTCGAGCTCGTTCCGGTGGTGGCGCTGCTCGGAACGCTGGTCGGCCTCGGTCGCCTCGCTGCGGGCAGCGAGCTCGTCGTCGTGCGCACTGCGGGCGTGTCCCACTTGCGCATCGCCTGGTCGGCTCTGAGACCGGGAATTCTGCTGGTCGCCATCGCCCTGCTGCTGGCAGAGTTCGCGGTCCCGCCGCTCGATCGCCTCGCCGAGGCGAAACGCTCGCATGCGCTAGCGGGCACCATCGAGCTGCCCACGGAGCACGGGTTCTGGTTCCGCGACGGCAACCGCTTCCTCAACGTGGGTGAGCTCCAGCATGGCCGAATCCCGGTCGACATCGATATCTACCGCTTCGACGGAGACGGACGTCTGACCCGCTTCACCCACGCAAGACGCGCCGACATCGTGGGCCAGGGACAGTGGCTGCTGACAGATGTCGTGCAGAAGGACATATCGGAGGCCGGCGTCGCGACCCGCCGATTGGGTGAGCTGCCGTGGCGATCCTTCCTCACCCAGAGCAAGCTGAGCACGCTCATCATCGGACCCGAGTCCTTGGCGATCTCGGATCTGTATCAAAATGTGCGCGACGTCGCGCGCCGCGGCCAGAGCGCGGACGCGCTCGAACTCGCGCTCTGGCAAAAGCTGAGCATCGCGCTCGCGGCCTGGGGCCTGATTCTGCTGGCGGTGCCCCTGGTGCTGGGTCCTCTGCGGAGCTCCAGCGCAGGCGCCCGCCTGAGCATCGGCGCGGTCCTCGGGATCGGTTTCTACTTCGGCAACCAGCTCGTGGCGCATGCTGCACTGCTGTGGGGCTTCGCCCCCATCGTCGGCGCCACTGCGCCGGACGTCGTCCTGCTGGCGGCGGCCTTCGCCCTGCTCCGGCGCACGCCGTGAGACGCGCGCGCCGCGGCATCCGCGTCGCTGGTGCTATATTAGTGGTCTGGACAGAACCCCGACGCTCATCGCTCTGCAAACGATCCGTCCGTGCCGTTCAGCCTCTCTCCAACGTCCCGTCTCGCCGAGCGGCGGCTGCAGCGCTCGGAGCCAGACAGATCCCCGTCCGTGCGCGAGGCGCGCCTGTCGCTCACCGTAGGACTCCTGCACAACCCCTTGAGCGGCCGAAACGCCAAGCGCTCGAAGTCATTGTCCGTGCTGTGCACACGCTACGGGGGCGTCCGGCGCAGGGACGTGCGCACACCGGACGACATCTCGGCTGCCGTCGCCGGTTTTCTGTGCGAGGGCGTGGACGTCATCGCCGTCAACGGGGGGGACGGCACGGTGCAGGCGACGCTCACCGCTTTGCTGCGATCCGAGAGCGGCGGTGAGCGACCCCTGCTCGCAACGCTCCCGGCCGGCACATCCAACATCACCGCCGCGGACATCGGCGTGCGCGGCAACCCGGTCAGGGTCCTGGGACGACTCCTCGACTGGACCCACGGTGCGCCCGTGCGAGCCGAACGTGTCAGACGCGCCGTGCTACGAGCGCAGTTGGCACCGGACACGTCACCGCTCTACGGGATGGCCTTTGGAGCCGGCATCATCTATGAGGGAACCCGCTATACGCACGAGCGCCTCTACCGGCTCGGGCTGCGGGGCCAATACGCTCCGGGAGTCGCCCTGGCGCGCTTCGTGGTTGCCATGCTACGCGGCGATCGCGGCATCGTCGCGCCGGTACCCATCGGGGTGGGCGTGGGTGGCGAAGCGCCGGTCACGCATCCGTCCATGGTACTCGTGGTGAGTACGCTGGAGCGATTGTTCCTCGGCTTGCGTCCTTACTGGGGCACCGAGGACGGAGCCCTGCACTACACGCAGATATACGCGCGCCCGCGCCACCTGTTGCGAGCACTGCCCGCCATTCTGCGCGGGCGTCCGAACCGCTTCGCGACGCCGGAGCACGGCTACGTGAGCCGCAACGTGGACAGTATGCGGCTGACCCTGGAGGGCGGCTTCACGCTGGACGGCGAGCTGTATGAGACCCACGAATCGGCGGCGCCCCTGGTCTTGAGTCATGGTGGAGAGATCGATTTCCTTCGGATCTGAGAGCGCAGGCGCGGACCCCTCGCAACGGCTGCGCGCATTCATCGAGGAGCAGGCCACGGGACCGGCTCCGCCCGCCGCGCGCGCGTTGAGCGATACGCTGGTCGCGCGCGGGGGCGACAGCGTTCAAGCCGTGCTCTTCTACGGCTCGTGGCTTCGGGACGGTGATGCGGAGGGGGTCGGCGACCTCTATGTGCTGGTCGACGGTTACCGCGCCTACTATCGAAGGCGGACACTCGCCCTCACTAACCGTATCCTGGCGCCCAATGTGTTCTATTTTGAGCTGAAGCTCCCCGAGCGGGTGATGCGCGCCAAGTACGCCGTGATTTCCCTGCGCGACTTCCGGCACGGGGTCTCGGTCCGCCGCTTTCACTCCTATCTCTGGGGCCGATTCTGCCAGCCGACGCGCCTGCTCTATGCGCGCGACGACAGCGTCCGCCGGGAAATCCATGAGGCACTGTGCCAGGCCGCCCGTACCTTCGTCGCACGCGTGATTCCGTGCGTCGAGGCTACGTTCGACGCTCGCGAACTCTGGACGCAGGGCCTCGCGCTCAGCTATGCGGCAGAGCTCCGCGCAGAGCATCGCGCACGCGCGCGAGCGCTCTACGAGGCCGAGGCGAGCTATTACGAGACGCTCACTCCCCTGCTCATCGCCCAGGCTCCATACGCAGTCGCGTCCGTTGGAAATGCCGGCGATCGCGCCCGCTACCGGGCATCCATCCCCGAGCGCGCGCGCCGGCGCGCGCGAGTGGCTTGGCGCGTCCGCTGCATTCAGGGCAAAGCGCTCTCCTTTGCGCGGCTGGTCAAGGCGCTATTTACCTTCGACGGCGGCTTGGATTACGCGGCATGGAAGATCCGGCGCCATTCGGGGGTCGAGATGGTGGTGACCTCGCGCATGCGGCGGCATCCGTTGCTCGCCAGCCTGGGAATGGCCTGGCGTGTGTATCGTCGCGGCGGCTTTCGCTGACCAAAGCTGCGTTCGCTGACTAAAGATGGCCAAAATCAGCGCATTGGGGCCATGCTGGTCTGCACGCTTGCTCAGCCGGCGCAGGCACCCCGACGGCCCCGCGGCCGGGAGCGTCTCGTTGACCGTACTTGGGCGTCACTCTATAGTGAACCCTGATCGGGGCGGCAGCGTACCGTGAGCGATCAGCGATGGAGACAACCCGATTGGAGTCGCTGGAAACGCGTGTCGACGAGCTCATTCGCGTGGTGGAGGAGCTGCGTGAGGAGAACCGTGCACTGCGCCATCAGCAGGACCACCTGGTCGCGGAACGCGCCGCGCTGATCGAGAAATCGGAGATCGCACGCTCGCGTGTGGAAGCGATGATCGCACGATTGAAGGCTATGGAAATCGGGTCGTGAGCAGCGAAACCGTTCCGGTCCGGATCCACATCCTCGACAAGGAGTACATGGTTTCTTGCCCCGTCGAGGAACGCGATGCACTCATCGAGTCGGCCAGGTACCTGGATCGTCGCATGCGTGAGATCCGCGACAGCGGCAAGGTGCTCGGAAGCGAGCGCATCGCCGTCATGGCGGCCCTCAACGTGATCCATGAGTTCTCCCTCCACAAGCGGGATAGGCAGGAATACGAGAGCGCGGTCGCGGAGACTGCGCGTCGCCTGGAGACAAAGCTGGAAACCGCGCTCGGTCGACGCACACAACGAGAAACGGTAGACTGATTGTGTGCCCTCTGCGCTGTACGCGAGTCGGTCAAGTAACCACTTGAGCCTAACTTACAGTGCTCGGGAACGGGCCCTCGGCGTTGTTGAGCACGTCCGCCCAGAGCGGAAAGCCTGATACGCCGAACCATGTTCCCCCCTGAACCGTCCGGTTCAAGGGTCACGCCGACAGCGGCAGGTGCGGAGGGCGCCCTCCACGCATGCCTGTGACCTCGCGCGCCGACCTGCGTTCGCGAATGCGCCATCGACGCCGGCGACTGGCAGCCGACGAGCGTGTCGCGTATGCCCGGTGTCTCACGCGCATCCTGCTGCACTCCGGCCTGATCTGGCCTGCCCGTCGCATCGCATGCTACCTGTCCAACGACGGCGAGATGGACCTCGGACCGCTGTTTCCTCGATTGCGAGCGATGCGCAAGGAGACGTTTCTTCCCGCCCTGCACCGGCGTCGGCTGCTGTTCCTGCCGTACGAGCAAAGCGCCCCACTCGTGCGCAATCGCTTCGGCATCGCGGAGCCCGCGCGGCCGCCGTCCGCGGCTTGCCCACCGCAGGGGTTGGATCTCGTGTTGGTGCCGCTCGTGGCCTTCGACGGCGCGGGCAACCGGCTGGGCATGGGCGGAGGATACTACGACCGCACCTTCGCTTACCTGCGCCACCGCCGCTACTGGCGGGCGCCTGCGTTGCTCGGCGTGGCCTACGAGTTCCAGCAGGTCGCTGCCTTGCCCGCTCACTCCTGGGACATTCCGCTGCACGGCGTGGTCACCGAAAGGGGGCTGCGCCGTTTCGCGCAGCCGGAGCCGACGGAGGACGACAGTCCATGAACTACTGGCTTATGAAATCGGAACCCAACGAGTTCAGCATCGACGACCTCGCGCAGCACCCCACGCAGACGGAGCCCTGGGACGGCGTGCGCAACTATCAGGCGCGCAATATGATGCGTGACCAGATGCGGGTGGGGGATAGGGTCTTCTTCTACCACTCGAATTGCGAGGTGCCGGGTATCGTCGGGGTCGCGGAGATCGCGAGCGAGGCTTACCCGGACGAGAGCGCCTTCGACCCAGAGGACAAGCACTACGACCCCAAGAGCGATCGCAGCAACCCGCGGTGGTATCTCGTCGATATCAAGTTCGTGCGCAAGCTCCCGCGCACCATCGCACTGAGCGAGCTCAAGGAACATCCGGAGCTCGAAGGCCTGCACTTGCTCCGGCGCGGGAACCGTCTGTCCATCATGCCGGTCTCCCCGCAGCAGTGGGAATTCATCCTGAGCCTCGAATGAGGCGCCCGGCTGGAAAAACGGTTCCTCGCGGAATGTCGGGTAACTGTGGCGAATAGCCCTCGAGCCTCGACACCCGGGCTCCGGGGTACGTGGCGCGCAGGCGCAAGCGACCGCGCGGCGGGGCGGACAGCCCGGGCACCCATGCTATAGCCTCAAGGCAACACCCCATCGAAGCCGCACAGGGGCCGGTCGGGCAAAGCTCGGCCCCGCGCGAGCTCGAGATCCTCTGCCTAGCCGGAGCTTGCGACGAAGCGCTGCGTGCCCCGGGGCCCGCGTACCCCAAGCTGGTTGGTCAGCACAAGAACAGGCTGTAGGCGGGGTTGCGCGACTCCTCAGCGTAGGGATATCCGAGCTCGCGCAGAAACGACTGCAGCTCATCCGCGTCACGCCCGGGCACCTGCATGCCCACGAGCACGCGGCCGTAGTCCGCGCCCTGATTGCGATAGTGGAACAGGCTGATGTTCCACCGCGCGCCCATGCGCGTGAGGAAGTGCAACAGGGCACCGGGACGTTCGGGGAACTCGAATCGATACAGCACCTCGTCATCCACTCCTTGCGCGCGCCCGCCGACCATGTAGCGAATGTGCAGCTTGGCCATTTCGTTGTCGCTCATGTCGACGACGGGGAACCCCTTGTGGGTGAGATGAGCGATGAGCTCGTCCTTGTCCGATTCGCCGTGACGCAACTCCACGCCGACGAACACGTGCGCTCGCTCGCTGTCGGCGTAGCGGTAATTGAACTCGGTAATCGAGCGCTGGCCGATGGCGTGGCAGAACTCGCGAAAACTGCCCGGGCGCTCGCGCAACGTGACGGCGAGCAATGCTTCCCTGTATTCACCAATGTCGGCGCGCTCGGCAATGTGCCGCAAGCGGTCGAAATTGACGTTGGCGCCGCTGCACACGGCTACCAGCGTCTCACCGGAGACGCCGTCGCGCATCGCGTAGCGCTTGACGCCGGCCACGCCGAGGGCTCCCGCGGGCTCGGCGATGGAACGGGTGTCCTCGTAGATGTCTTTGATCGCGGCACAGATCTCGTCCGTGTTGACAAGAATGACCTCGTCCACGCACTCGCGCGCTATCCGGAACGTCTCCACTCCCACCTGCCTCACGGCGACGCCGTCGGCGAAAAGACCGACCTGCTCGAGGACGACGCGCCCGCCGGCGGCCAGGGCGTGATGCATCGAGGGGGCGTCTTCCGGCTCCACGCCGATCACCTTGATCTGCGGCCACAGGGCCTTGAGATAGGCGGCGATGCCGGCGATGAGCCCCCCGCCGCCGACCGGCACGAAGACGGCGTGCAACGGCCCCGCATACTGGCGGAGGATCTCCATGGCCACCGTCCCCTGGCCCGCGATCACATCCGGGTCGTCGTACGGGTGCACGAAGGTCATGCCGCGCTTGGCGGCGAGATCCGCCGCGTGCGCCTTCGCGTCGTCGTAGGAGCTGCCGTGGAGCACAATCTCCGCGCCCAGGCTGCGCACCGCATTGACCTTGATGGGAGGCGTGGTTTTGGGCATGACGATGAGGGCACGCAAGCCCAGCCTGCTCGCCGCGAGCGCCACGCCCTGAGCATGATTGCCGGCCGAGGAGGCGATCACGCCGCGGGCGCGCGCATCCGGCCCAAGTGCCGCTATCTTGTTGTACGCGCCGCGGACCTTGAACGAGAATATGGGTTGTAAATCCTCGCGCTTGATGAACACCCGGTTTCCCAGGCGCCGGGACAGGAGAGGCGCCTCTTCGAGTGGCGTCTCCCGCGCCACGTCGTAGACGCGGGCCTTGAGTATCTTTTCGACGTATTCTCTGCTCATGGAACGGTGGCGCATTTGGGTATCGGGCCGCCGGGCCGGGATCGGCCGCGAGCCCGAAAGCTCCCATGATACCGTTCCCGCGTTCCTTCAAACCAGGGACGCCGGATGAATTCGAGGCGCCGCTGACCGGCGCGAACAGGGGGGCGGGCTTCGGTGACCCAGGACGACAAGAAAAAGGCGGCTGCCCGCGCGGCCCTCGACTTCGTTCAAACCGGTACGGTCGTGGGGGTCGGCACGGGGAGCACCGTCAACTACTTCATCGATGCGCTCGCCGACATCAGGCACCGCATAGACGGCGCGGTGGCCAGCTCGGAGGAGACCGCCAAGCGCCTCCGGGCCACCCGCATTCCCGTCTTCGATCTGAACTCGGTCGACCCGGGCACGCTGACCGCATACGTGGACGGGGCGGACGAGGCGACGCGTCACATGCACCTGGTGAAAGGGGGCGGCGGTGCGCTCACCCGCGAGAAGATCGTCGCCGCCGCCGCGCGCAAGTTCGTGTGTATCGTGGACGACTCCAAGCTCGTCGACGTTCTCGGGCGCTTCCCGCTGCCCGTCGAGGTGGTCCCGATGGCGCGCAGCTACGTCGCGCGCGAGCTCGTCAAACGGGGCGGCAATCCGTTCTGGCGCGAAGGCTACGTCACGGATAACGGCAACGTGCTGCTGGACGTCTACAATCTCAACATCTTGGCGCCGGTCGAGCTCGAGTCCGAGCTCGACCACGTGGCGGGAATCGTGGCCAACGGGCTGTTCGCACGCCGCCCGGCCGACGTGCTGCTGGTGGGCGCCGACGACGGCGTACGCACGTTGAGCTGANNTTGAGCATTCCGCACAAGGGCCGAGGCGCACTCACCAATCGCAGCGGGCGCTTCGAGGCGTGGGCGCGCGAGGGCTTCGACGACGGATGGGATGCCACCGACCCGGCGCCGCCGCCGCTGCGCACCACGCTGACGCCGGACGCCAGCCGCAGCCTCATCGCCTATAACCGCTCGCCGGATGTCCCCTTCGACCGCTCCATCAACCCTTACCGCGGGTGCGAGCATGGATGCATCTACTGCTTCGCCCGGCCGACGCATGCCTACCTGGGGCTCTCACCGGGTCTCGATTTCGAAAGTCGGCTGCTGTATAAGCCGGACGCGCCGGAGCTGCTGCGCCGCGAGCTGACGGCGCCGAGTTATCGCTGCGCGGTGGTTGCGCTGGGCGCGAACACGGATCCGTACCAGCCCGTAGAGCGCAAGCTCGCTCTCACGCGCAGCATACTGTCGATCCTGCACGAGTACCGCCACCCCGCGACGGTGGTCACGAAGTCCGCGCTCGTGGAGCGCGACATCGATATTCTGGCGCCCATGGCGGAGCGGGGGCTGGTCGCGGTGGCGGTATCGGTCACGACCCTCGACCGTCGCCTGGCCCGCCGCATGGAGCCGCGCGCCACCGCGCCCGAGCGCCGCTTGCGTACCATCGAGAGCTTGTCGCAGGCGGGCATTCCGGTGCAGGTGCTCGTCGCCCCCGTCATCCCGGCGCTGACCGACCTGGAGCTGGAGACCATTCTCACACGCGCGCGCGAGGCCGGCGCGGCGGAGGCTGACTACGTGCTCCTGCGATTGCCGCTGGAGATCAAGGATCTGTTCCGGGAGTGGCTCGAGGCCCACTACCCCCTCAAGTCCGAACGCGTCCTGCGTCGCGTCCGCGACACGCGCGGCGGCAGGCTGTACGATTCCACCTTCGGCCTGCGCAAACGCGGCACTGGCGAGTACGCGGGGCTCGTCGCGCGCCGCTTTGCGCTCGCTTGCAAGCGGCTCGGTTTTCCGGGACTACCGCTGCTCGACTGCGAGCAGTTCAGCCCCCCCGCCGCCGACCAACAACTCTCGCTCCTGTGAGGGGTTTCGGTTTGAGCGTGGGCCGCACCGAGCGCGCCGGGGGGTCTCGGGCGTGAAGCCCAACATCTGAGTTCCATGTTCCATATCATCAAGAACTGGTACGAGGAGTATTTCTCCGATCCGCAGGTCGCGATCCTGGCGCTGCTGCTGATCGCCGGCTTCGCCGTCGTCATCACGTTCGGTGACATGCTTGCGCCCGTCCTGGCCAGCATCATCATCGCATACCTGCTCGAGGGCGGCGTCGTGCAGCTAGAGCGACGTCACGTGCCGCGCATACTCGCGGTGATCCTGGTTTTCATCGCGTTCATGACCTTTCTGGTGTTCCTGCTCCTCGGACTCCTCCCGCTGCTCTCGCGTCAGGCCACCCAGCTCATCGGCGAGCTGCCCAACATGTTGGCCAAGGGGCAGGAGCTGCTTATGCGGCTGCCCGAGCGCTATCCCGAGTTCTTCTCCCAAGAGCAGGTCCAGGAGCTGGGCGCCGCCATCCGGGTCGAGCTCGGGGAGCTCGGCAAGCGCGTGGTCTCGATGTCGGTGTCATCGGTCATGGGGGTGATCACGCTGCTGGTCTACCTGATCCTGATGCCGCTCCTGGTCTTCTTCTTCATGAAGGACAAACATCGCATCCTGGGCTGGCTCACCGCTTACATGCCTCGCGACAGCGCCCTTGCCACCGAGGTCTGGCGCGAGGTGGACAGCCAGATCGGCAACTATGTGCGCGGCAAGTTCTGGGAGATCCTCATTGTCTGGTGGGTCACCTACATCGTCTTCTCCGTCCTCGGGCTCAACTTCGCCATGCTGCTCTCCGCCCTGGTCGGGATCTCCGTCATCGTCCCTTTCATCGGCGCGGCCGTGGTCACCATCCCTGTGGCGGCCGTGGCCTACTTCCAATGGGGAGTGACGCCCGATTTCTGGATCCTGGTGGCCGCGTACCTGGTGATTCAGGCGCTGGACGGCAACGCGCTGGTGCCGCTGCTCTTCTCGGAGGTGGTCGACCTGCACCCTATAGCCATCATCGTGGCGGTGCTGGTGTTCGGGGGAGTGTGGGGATTTTGGGGCGTGTTCTTCGCCATTCCCCTGGCTACGCTGGTGCAGGCCGTCCTAAAAGCCTGGCCGCGCCGCTCTCGTTGGGCGTTGGCCAGACTGCCCTCTGGGTCGCAAGCCGAGTCGCAGGCGGAATCGGAGCGAGAGAAACGGACCGGTAGCGGCTGAATCGTTCTCGCCCCTCTCGCGGCGATAGCTGCGTGCCGCGGAGCCATCCCCAGCGCGCCGAATCCCGCAATCCGGTAACGACCTATTCTTTCCAGTGCGCAATGCGCCAGAGATAGAGCGACGCGATGCTGCGATACGGCGCCCAGCGCGTCGCAACCCGATCCACCTCCTCCGCGGAGAGGCTGCGCTCCTCCACCCGCTGCACGCCCACGCGCAACGCGAGGTCGCGGCTGGAGAACACGTCCCGGCGCCCCAGACCGAAGATCAGAAACATCTCCGCCGTCCAGATGCCGACGCCGGGCAGCGAGGTAAGGATGGCCACCACATCCTCGTCGGGCAGCCGGCCCAGATATCGCCCCCGCAAACGCCCGTGCTCGAACTCCCAGGCAATAGCCCTCAAGTAGCGCACTTTCGGCTGCGAGAGCCCGCAGGCGCGTAAGGTACCGGCATCGAGATCCAGCAGACCCCCGGCGCTCGGCACGCGCGCCGGCGCGAACTCCGCGCGCACGCGCCGGTAAATGGCGCGCGCGGCGGCCGCGCTCACCTGCTGCGCGATGACGGCCCGACACAAGGCCGCGAACTGACTCGGCTGCCGACGCAACGGCACCGGCCCGATGCGATCGATCCACTGCCGGAGACGCCGGTCACGCGCGCGAAGCTCCCGGGCACCCTCGACGAACGAAGCCCTGGTCAGGCGCACGATGGGTTCGGTCGGCGTACGCCGGCCCGGGGTGGCTCTGGGCCGCATTTCTCACCAGTCCAAGCTGTTCACGTCAGCTCGCTCCCGGGCTCGGGGATGACACCCGCCGTTTCCGCCTCACTACGCAGTCGCGATAGAATGCGCGAGCCGAAACCCGCGCACAATCCACCCGGCCGTGCATCCCGAACCGCACATCCGCTTAGGGACCGAAGACGACCTTGCGACGCTCGTGGAGTTCAACTGCGCCATGGCAGGTGAGACCGAGGCCCGTGCGCTGGCGGTCGACACCGTCACCGCCGGCGTGCGCACCTTGCTGCACAATCCCGAGCTCGGGTTCTACGTGGTGGCTGAGCTCGGACGCGAGGTGGCCGGCGCCCTCATGATCACCTTCGAGTGGAGCGATTGGCGCAATGCATCGTTCTGGTGGATCCAGAGTGTCTACGTGAAGCCCGCGTTCCGGCGTCGTGGAGTGTATCGGCGCTTGCACGACTTCGTGCGGGTTCATGCCCACCGCCGGGGCGGCGTGTGCGGCTTTCGCCTGTACGTGGAGCGGCAGAACCGCACCGCTCAGCGCACCTACGCGGCGCTGGGTATGCGGGAGTCGGGGTATTTNNGGCACCATCCAGCCCCCCACGTTCGACGACGTACGCCGTGCCGCACGACGTATCGCGCCTCACGTCCATCGCACCCCGGTATTCACGTGCGCCTCCCTGGACGCAGCCGTCGGTGCACGGATCTTCTTCAAATGCGAGAACCTGCAGAAGGCGGGGGCCTTCAAGTTCCGGGGCGCCTGCAATGCCGTTCTCTCGCTCTCGCCTGAGCAGGCGGCGCGCGGCGTCGCCACGCACTCCTCGGGCAACCACGCGGCAGCCCTCGCGCTGGCGGCACGCCTCCGCGGCGTCGACGCCGCCGTGGTCATGCCTCACGACGCCAACCGCGCCAAACGTGCGGCCGTGCTCGCTTATGGAGCCCGTATCGTCGACTGCGCGCCCACCCTGGCCGGTCGGGAAGAGGTGCTGGCGCGCGTGCTCGCCGATACGGATGCCGTCCGGGTACACCCTTACGACGATCCACGCGTCATCGCTGGTCAGGGCACGGCGGCGCTGGAGCTGTTGGCGCAGGTGCCCGATCTGGACGTCGTCATCGCCCCGGTGGGCGGCGGGGGTCTCATTGCCGGCACCGCCATGGCCGCGGGCGGGCTCGCCCCCGCGGTCACGGTGCTGGGGGCGGAGCCGAGCGCGGTGGATGACGCCTGGCGCTCCCTGCACGCCGGCCGCCTGCTCGCGCAGCCCGGGGCGCCCACCGTCGCCGACGGCCTGCGCGCCACCCTGGGTGACCTCGCTTTCCCGATCCTTCGTGCCCGGGTGCAGGACATCGTCCGCGTGGGCGAGGACGCCATCGTACGCGCCATGCGGCTGGTGTGGGAGCGCACCAAGCTGATCGTCGAGCCGTCCGCCGCGGTGGTGGTCGCTGCCCTGTTCGAGGAGCCGCTCCGCTTCCAGGGCAGACGCGTGGGCGCCATACTCTCCGGGGGCAACGTGGATCTGGACGCATTGCCCTGGACCGGGGGCGCCCGATCTCACCGCGCGCTGACCAGCGCGATGCCCGCCCCCCGAGCGATGGGGGCCGACCACGGTGAGTAACTCCCAACGACGAAGCGGTTGTCCCGGTCTCAGCGCTCGCGCGCTCGCGGCAGCCGCGCTCTTGGCCGGTGCGTCGAGCGCCGCTGCGCAGTGGCAGATCGTCCAGGACGCTCGCGTAGGGGCCGCGCGCACGGTCGACGTGGCCTATGTCGAGAACGACCAGGGGGACGTTCTCCAAGTTTATCGTGACCCGAACGGCACTATCCGCGGGACGCTCGCCATCGGCGGCGGCTTCGAACGCCTGGCCACCGAGTTCTGTCCCAGCTACCGTGTGGACGAGCGTCCTCCCGGCAAGTTGCGCTCGGAGGAAGGAGAGTGCCGCATAGAGCCGCAGCGGGCGCATTTCGCGCTGGGTGAGGTGCGCCGCGGGCGGGTGCGCTCGAGCCTGCTGATCGAGCTCATGAACGGGTCGCGGGTGGTGTTCCGCTACCGTCTGGCGCCGCCGCTCGGTTACCAAGAGAGCACCTTCACCCTCAGCGGCTCGAGGGGAGCCCTGCAAGCGGCGCTCGGGCCGAATCTCAGCGTCGTCCCGCGCTAAAGAAAGGGCTTTCTCAGCGGATTTCCGGGAAACCGCGCTGACGCGCGACCCGGCGTCGCACAACGAATCCGTTCGTTTCCCGGAAATCCGCGAAGAACCCAAACAAAGCCGGCTCATCCTCCGGCACGGGCCCAGCGTCGTCGCAGGCTATCCCGATTCAGAGCCAACCATTGCAAAGCGATGAGGGGTGTGGCGACCTTCACCGCGCCGCCGGCAAGCTTCGCCATGGCGTCCTCGAAACCGACCACGTGGACGCGGATATCCTCGCTTTCGTCGGTGCATCCGCGCAGCGTCCCGTGCGCCCCCCGGGCGTCGACCCGGGCGCAGAACAGGTGGTTGCGCTCCGAGGAGCCGCCCGGGCTCATGATGTAGTCAGCGATGTAGACGAGGTCCTGCGGCGGGCACCCGGTCTCCTCCATCGTCTCGCGCCGCGCCACGGTCTCCACGTCCTCGCCCTCCTCGATGATCCCGGCGACCACCTCGAGCAGCCAGGGCCGCGCTTCGGACTTGATGGCGCCGATGCGGAACTGCTCCACCATGACCACGCAGTCGAGCTCGGGGTCGTAGGGAAGCACCGCCACCGCATGCCCGCGTTCGAGCATCTCGCGCGTGACCTGATGGCTCCAACCGCCTCCGAACAGCTCGTGTCGCAGCACATAGCGCTCCATGCGAAAATAGCCGCGGTAGGGAACGGCCTTTTCCTTCACTTGGAAGCGGTATCTCACATCGGACCTCCCGAGAACCCTGTGGGCGCGGGTTAATGTTCTGCCCCGGCCACTCGCCATTCTATAGAAGGAAGACCGCCCCCGCCGTGAACTAGGCCGCCGGAGGATGGTCTGAGGAATGAGACATCGAGGTACCGCATATGCTAGCCACCCTTCGCTCCCGTGCCTGGCCCGCGCGACTCCTGCGAATCGGCCTTCTGGTCGCCGTGGGTTGGCTGCTCGTCAAAGGCGCCGTTCATGCCCAGATGTTCAGCACTGCTGCGTGGCCCAAGACCAACTTCGACAAGACCCTGGTAGATCTCGACGAGATCATCTCCGGCGGCCCGCCGAAGGACGGGATACCCGCCATCGACGATCCGAATTTCGTGTCCGCGGAGCAGGCAGGCGTATGGCTGGATGCCAGAGAGCCGGTCATCGCCGTAACTCTGAACGGAGACGCACGCGCCTACCCATTGCAGATCCTGATCTACCACGAGATCGTGAACGATCGGATCGGGGGCGTCCCCGTATCGGTCACATTCTGCCCGTTGTGCAACGCATGCATCGTCTTTGATAGACGCGTCGACCAGCGGGTTCTCGACTTCGGTACGACGGGCAAGCTGCGCAAGAGCGATCTGGTCATGTACGACCGCCAGACGGAGAGCTGGTGGCAGCAGATCAGCGGCCGCGCCATCGTCGGCGATCTGGCCGGCACCGAGCTCGAGCGCATCCCCGCCTCCATCGTGGCCTTTGAAAGCTTCGAACGCGCCCATCCCGACGGCCGCGTGCTGTCGCGCGATACGGGCCACCGCCGCCCTTACGGGCGAAATCCCTACCGGGGCTACGACAGCATCGATGATCAGCCCTTCCTGTTCATGGACCCGGTCGACCCGCGGCTACCGCCCATGGAGCGGGTGCTCAACATCACCGTGGACGACCAGCACCGGCTGTACCCGTTCTCGCTGTTCGCTGAGCAGCCGGTGATCAACGACGAAGTGGGAGGTGTACCCGTCGTCGTCATGAGCCGCCGAGGCACGCTCTCTGTGCTCGACGACGGGAATATCCGAAAGTCGCGTACGGTGCCCTCCGCGACGGCCTATGAACGACGCCTGGATGGGCGCGTGCTGACTTTCGAGCGGCGCGATGGCAGCATCGTGGACCGCGACACGGGCTCCGAGTGGGATCTGTTCGGCAACGCCGTGGCGGGGCCTCTCAAGGGCCGACGCCTGACACCGACCCAGAGCGGCCTGCACTTTGCGTTCGCCTGGCTCGCCTTCAATCCGGATTCGGAGATCTACGGCCGCGAGTGATATTCCCCGGGATACGGGAATCGCGCTCGTCCACGTCACGTTCCCGCCGGGCGTAACCCCCTGCCCCGGGCCGCCCCCTCCCACGCACATCTGATCCGAGTCCTTCAGAGCCGTTAAAATGATGCGTCAAGCGGGACGTGAACGGAGCCAGACATGACCACCACGCACGCGCGATTTACAGTCGGCCAACTGGTGCATCACAAGAAATTCGACTACCGTGGTGTCATTGTGGACGTCGATCCGGTGTACGCCGGGACCGACGAGTGGTACGAGCGGGTGGCCCTGAGCCGCCCGCCGAAAGACCGGCCCTGGTACCACGTGCTGGTGCACGGCGCAGGCCAAGAGACCTATGTTGCCGAGCGCCATCTCGAGCCGGACGGCTCGAGGGAGCCCATCGACCACCCGTACGTTCCCCAGTACTTCTCCGAGTTCCGAGACGGTGTCTACGTGCGCCACGGCGCCGACAACTGACGGTCAGATGCTAAGGGCCATACAGCAGTTCTTCGACACGCACATCTCCTCGGCCACAGACCGGTCCGAACGCGAGCGCGCGGAGCATGGCTACCAGCTCGCCACGGCGGCGTTGCTCTTTGAAGTCAGTCGCGCCGACTACGATGTCAAAGGAGCGGAGCGCGATACCGTTAAAGCAGCCGTGCAACGCGCCTTCGGTCTGACTTGCGGCGAGACCGCCGAGCTGGTGCGTCTCGCCGAGCTCGAGGCCGAGCAATCGATCTCGCTGCACGAGTTCACGACCCTCATCAACGGCCATTTCTCGCGGGCCGAGAAGCAGCACATCGTGGAGCTACTGTGGCAGGTCGCCTATGCGGACGGCGATATCGACAAATACGAAGAGCACCTCATCCGCAAGGTCGCGGACCTCATCCACCTCCCCCACCGGGCCTTCATCCAGGCCAAGCACCGCGCCCAGCAAGGCCCAAAACCGCGCTGAAAAGATCCAACCACAGAGGACACAGAGAATTTGTTAGCAGGAAACCGTGACACGTAGTGGCGCGTTTCGCGCCGGGTGCCCGTAGACTCGCCGCCCGACTCCAATGGTCTCGCGTTAACCATGTAGGAACGTATTCTTATTCTCTTGACCCTCTGTGTCCTCTGTGTCCTCTGTGGTTATCTTTCGTCTTTGGCTCCATTCACCCACGGGCGGCGGGTGAGCAGCACGCCCGCCACCAGCGCCAGCACTGCGCCGATGAGGGCCGGATAATCCCCGAGGCGCACGTAGGGCGTGCGCCCACGCATGGGCGTCACCTCGCTGGTGAGCACCGCCGTGCGAAATTGCAGCGCGCGTGCTTCGACCGCTCCCTGCGGCCCGATCACCGCGGAGATACCCGTGTTGGTGGCGCGCAGAAGATAGCGCCCGCTCTCGCGGGCGCGCACCCGCGCGATTTCCAGATTCTGGTGAGGTGCGATGGAGTCACCGAACCACGCATCGTTGCTGACATTCACGAGCAGCCGCGCCGCCGGGAGCGCCTCTGCGATCTCGGAGGCGAACGCCGCCTCGTAGCAGATGGAGATGCCCACCTTGTGCCCCGCGACTTCGAGCAATGGTTGCTTTGGCGGCCCGGCGCTGAAGTCCGACATCGGGATGGCGAGCAGATCTACGACTCCCCCGAGCACGCGCCGCAGCGGCAGATACTCGCCGAACGGTACCAGGTGGCGCTTGTGATAGGCGGAGGACTGCGCGCCCAGCGCGACCACGCTGTTGTAGTAACGCCCAGTGCGCGGCGTCCGCACGGGCACGCCGATGAGGAGGTCCGTGTCGCGGGCCCGGGCCTCGCCAGCCAGGCGTTGGAGAAAGGGGCCGAATTCGCCATAGAAGCCGGGCAAGGCCGTCTCTGGCCACACGACGAGGTCCGCCTGCCAGTGCGCGCGGGTCAGATTCAGGTACCGTTCCAGTGTGGGCTCGCGCTGCTCCGGTAACCACTTGACGTCCTGGGAGACGTTGCCTTGCACCAGCGCAACGCGCAGCGGATCCCCGGCCGCCGTCGTCCAGTGCACGCCCTGCACCAGCCCCGCCCCGAGCCACAGCGCGGCCAGCGCGGATATCCAGCCGAGGCGGGCGGGTCCGCGCTCGCGCACGGCGAGCGCCACGAGGCCGCTGCTCAGTGCCACCGCCGCGCTCACCCCATAGACGCCGAGCACGGGCAGCAGAGCCCCGAGCGGCGCGTCGACCTGGCTGTAGCCGAGCTGCAGCCAGGTGAACCCGGTCAGAAACCAGCCGCGGAACCATTCGACCAGGACCCACGTCGCGGGCAGCACGAGCAACAGTCGCGCCCGCTGGCGCGCCGGCACGGGCATCCGCGAACGCGACAGGCTCGCATCGACGGCGCCGACCAGGGCCGGGTAGAGCGCGAGCAGCCCCACCAGACCGACCGTCAGCACTACCGACAACGGGGGCCCCACGGCGCTGAACTGGAAGCTCTCGTGGACCCAGGAAACGCCGGCGCCGAACATGCCGAGGCCGAACAGCCAGCCGCGCCAGAACGCGCGCCGCGGGGGAGTGCGCTCCCACACGATGAACACAAGAGCGGGGGCGATCACGGCCAGCGGGTACCAGCCGAAGGGAGCGAAGGCGAAGGGCAGGGCGCCTCCCGCCGCGAGCGCCAGGAGATCCCGCGCACGCTCGCGGTCGAGCGCATGGACCACAATATTGCTCCTAGCCTGCATTTCTCACCGGTGCACGAAGCGAGGCCGTGTAGATGCCCGTAGATACAAGGCGTGCGAACACAGGAGGCGCGCACGCGTACTTGACAGTACGTCGGGGAAAAGCGGGGCGGGAAGAAGTGGGCTCAGACGGGTCAGACACTACTTT
>JABAHQ010006626.1_pt1 | contig 24330 bp, 32 predicted proteins | sample 7062091 | NCBI WGS metagenome assembly JABAHQ01 (sample SAMN14534359, study PRJNA622989) | marine sediment metagenome | biome: marine biome [ENVO:00000428]; feature: marine pelagic biome [ENVO:01000023]; material: deep marine sediment [ENVO:00002113] | place: India: Gulf of Kutch | collected...
CAAGAAATCAACAAAGAAAAAGAAGACAACAGGAAAGTAATCCCTAAAAATAATCAGGCCATATGTGTATAGTTAATATGGTAAATTATTGAATATTATCTGTGAGCACACAAAAAGGAATAAGGACAGACTTCATCTCTACGCCTGTACTGAATGATCCTGTTGCTGTGTGTGGTCTTCCAGGAAGCGGATATATGGGAAAACTAGCAGTAGATTATCTAATTGAAAAATTAAATGCAAAAAAGTTTGTTTATTTGTTTTGTCATTCGTTTCCACCACAAGTTACAATAAATTCTGATGGAACAATTGATCTTGTAAAAAATTCACTTTATTACTGCAAAACTGATTCAAAAGATCTGATATTACTTACTGGTGATACTCAACCAGTCACGGCAGAAGGTGAGTACGAACTGGTAGAAGAAATTATAAAAATTTGTAGTGAAATGAATGTCCAGAAAATAATCACCCTTGCCGCGTACATTACAGGGAAGTTTAGTAAATCTCCAAATGTTTATGGAACAGCTACTACTGTTGAATACGTCAAAGAATTATCCAATAATGGTATACTGAAAATGGGAAAGGGAAACATTACAGGAATGAATGGAGTGATAATTGGCAGTGCAAAAAACCATGGACTGCAAGGCAGCTGTATTCTAGGTGAAACGTCTGGATATGTTGTGGATGCAAAAGCATCAAAGGCAGTTTTGGAGTCACTCTCAAAAATGCTAAGAATATCCATTGACATGGCAGAGCTTGAAAAAAAAGCCAAAGGTACTGAGGAAATCATTAAAACACTGCAAGCACAAGCAGCAAGCCAGCCTGGCCAGCAACCCTTGAGTTCCTCACAAGAAAAGAGTCTGGGATACATTAGTTAAAATGAACAAGAGGGGACCACTAATTGGCATAGTTGGAACTGGGCTCATAGCGTTATCATTTGGTATTGCCATGTTTACTCTGCCTCAATCAAATCCAACAATGGGTGATCAAATTACAGCCTCGAACATGTTAGAAGGCATGTTTGACAAAGTTTCCACTGAGACTACGATATTTCAGGGTAGATCACAATCATTTTCCTACACAATACAATCAGACCAAGTCCATCTGATGTGGGGTCTACAAATAACTGACTACCAACGTGACGATTCTCTTGATGTCTCTATCTCTAGGTTGTCAGGTATGGAACTTGCTAAACTTAGCGTAGATGACCCAATTCATTTTGATGCCTTCATAGCTCCGGAAGCCGATACCTACAACTTCGAGATAACAAATACTGGTGACAGGCCAGTATCGGTAACAGTTATGTTTTCTGAGAATCCAGAGAACGAAGGTATTTTCTCAGATCCTAATTCCCCATTTTCAAATTTGTTTGTTCCTATAATGGTGTCTGGCTTCTCATTAATCGTCGGTCTAGTGGTAACCGGCGCAGGGATTGTACTAATGCTTGTTGATTGGAAAAAGAGTAAAAATGAATCTAGATATATCTAGGTCACTACTTCCATCTGACCAAATTTTCCTTTGGTAACTGACACTTCTCCCTTGAATGAATTTGTGTAACCATTTGTGATTTTTATAATATCTCCATCATTCACTTTCTGAATGTCGTCTCCCCAAAGGGTTAATTTTATCTCACCCTCTTCATCTACGATGAATGCGTCACACACATCTATTGTACCACCACTTCTCATGTTTACAGTCCTTGGTTCTCCCTTTCGTTCAACCTTTCCTTGTATGTTGACACCACCTCGCATGTTCTTTGCTTGTTCTGTTGTATGCATTTCCATTCCGAGAAATCAATAGTTTACTTAATTATATATTTTCTTCAAATGAACCTATTTCTCCGATTAAAATCTAGCTTCAGTTATATAATCAAATCTGGAAAAAATTTTTGCAGGGGTAACGAAGCCCGGTCAACCGTGAAGGACTCAAGATCGGATATAAGAAATCCTTTCCCTTAGGGGTTCGTGGGTTCAAATCCCACCTCCTGCATATATTTTCAATAAAATCATATGCTTTGATTAATAATTTCTTGATAATCGCCTAATCTGGTTTCATTATGATTTTTCCAAACATTCCTTTACCCTTTAACATCTTCATGTGTGCTTCTACTGCATTTTCAAATGTATATTCAGAATCTATTATTGCTTTGATCTTGTTTTGAGACATCCAGTATAGGCCTTGTTCAAGTTCAGCTCGTGTGCCTTGGGTTGCACCTAGAATGTTTGCACCTTTAAAGAAGATATGTCGTAAATCCGTCATCACATCATATCCTGTTGTAGCACCGGTTGTAACCAAAGTGCCTCCATATTTTAAAAGAGTAAGCTCTTTTTTCCAATGGGTCCCGCCAATGTGCTCATATATTACATCAATTCCGGGAGGTTTGCCCTTTTCTTTAGCTAGATTTTTTGAGATCTTGTATACCTCTTTATGCCAATCTTCTTTTCTATGATCTACAGCAAAGTCTGCCCCAATCTCTACACATCTTTCTAGTTTTTGAGAACTTGCAGTCGTAATGACATCACAACCAAAAAGTTTTGCAATCTGTATACCAAATACCCCCATGCCAGAGCTTCCGCCCATTACAAGTACAGTTTGTCCTGGTCTGATCTTTGCTCTTCCAACTAAGATATGCCATGAAGTCATCATTGTCATTGAAGCCGCTGCTGCCTCTTCATAACTAATGCTTGGTGGAATCTTGACTGTATTTACTTCTGGAAGGTGTGTAAACTCACAATAACCTCCCCAAAGAGGACCTGTCTGAAACCCCCACACTAACCTTTGTGGACAGTCATATTCTCTGCCTTCATTACAAGCCTTGCATGTGCGGCAAGTCAGATTTCCATGTGAAACAACCCTGTCTCCTATCTTGATATTTTTTACATCGTCTCCTATGGCTACTACCTCCCCCGCAGCATCGGTTCCTGAAATATGTGGAAGTGGAACTTGGAGGGGTTTTCCGCGCATCCCCCATATGTCATCATAATTTAGAGCTGCAGCTTTTACTTGAAGAACAACTTCATTGGATTTGGGTTTTGGTTCAGCGATTTCTCTGATTTTTAGAATTCTAGAAAAATCATCATCAGTTGTATATTCTTCATAGACTAAGGCCTTCATTTCATTTGAAATTTATGGCAAAACTATTATTCTCTTTTGCTCTGATTTACATTTACAAATAATACAATTTGTAGATGGATTATGCTACCAGTGCTTTGACTTTGGTTGTTGAATGTTTTGAGATTTTATGATGAACATCTGCAAGCTCTTCGTCTTTGAAGGTTAAATTACACCTGAAACACTTCCAGATAAAATCAGACATCAATATAACGAGAGTAATTTTGCATATAAAGATATTGTATGATTGATCCTATTTTTTCAATTACTTACATAGTTAGGATTTTTTATTGAAAATTTGATATTATAAGGAGGTTTTTTGTAATATTTTTGTAGTCTTTTCAGACTAACAAGGTTTTAGAAGACATTTTGCTGGAGTAAATTAAGGAATATGACAGATATCTTTGATTATTTTGCAGATTTTTCATATTTTGGAATCTTTCTTGTACTTGTTGCAGTAAATGCTGCACCCATACTAATGCCACCATCTTGGATGGTACTTTCATCATTTTATGCATTAGATCAATCCCTTGACCCAATCCTACTCTCAGTAATAGGCGCAACGGGTGCAACTATTGGGAGGTTCTTTCTTAAACGAATCGTCGGACTTTTGCGTAGGTTTGTGACAAAAGAGTATCAGAGTAATCTAGACATTATTGGTGATTGGTTAAATAAGAAAAGGTATGGTTATCTCTTGGCATCCTTTCTGTTTGCAGTATCTCCTCTCCCAAGCAATATGCTTTTTGTAGCTTATGGGTTGATGAAGGCCAAAAATATTGGAATATACATTGGTTTTTGGACTGGACGTGTTGTGGCATACTATGTTATGATAGTATATGTCAGCGAAACCCTTCTAATTCCATTCCTTGAATTGTTTCAAGACAGATTCATTGGAATCCTTATAGCAGATGGAATAGGAATTGGAGTTGTAATCTTATTTGCGTCAATTAACTGGGCATTACTAATAACTGAAAGAAAATTAAAGCTTGTAAAACCAAAACTGTGGAGATTCTAGATTTGAGTATATCTAGGTTACAGAAAGAAGTAAAGAAGATGATCCAAAACGATCCTGCACATGATTTTCAACATGTGATGAGAGTCTATAAGAATGCAGAATTTTTATGCGAAAACGAATCAGTAGACAAGACACTTGTTTTGATGGCTGTATTACTTCATGACATTGTATCACTACCAAAATCAGATAAACGTTCAACGGAATCTGCTGATAAGAGTGCTCAAAAGGCCAAATTGATTCTAAAAAATTATTCACTAACAGATTCTGAAGTTAACATTGTAATAGATGCAATCAAAAATCATAGTTTCTCAAAGGGCAAGACTCCAAATAGTATTGAAGGTAAGATACTTCAAGATGCAGATAGGTTAGACGCTCTTGGCTCAATTGGTATTGCAAGGGCTTTTTCGGTCGGAGGAAATGAAAAACGAAAGTTATACAACCCAAAAGATCCTCTATGCACTTCTAGGAACCCAGATGATAAGAAATGGACTCTGGATCATTTTTACAAAAAACTGCTAATTCTTGACAGCCTTATGAACACAAAAACTGGCAAGAAAGAAGCAAAAAGACGTATCAGATTTATGAAAAATTTTTTGACAGAACTCTATCGTGAAGTTTAGCCATAATCCAAATACCTGTCGATTCTTTTTTCAATTTCTTTGTTATCTCCTGCCAGTATTTTTTTAACCTCATTTCTCTTTCGTCTCTTGATGTATTCTGATATTTCATCAAAATTTTTTTCCTTTGGGTACGAATCAAAGAGTGGTTCAAGTCTCTCAAGGTAATCCACAACTTTTTTCCGGTATTCTTCTCTGGTGGGTTTTGACTTATTGCTTAGGCGGAAGTAAATGGCAGCCCAGCTTGAACCAATAACATGTGGGATTAGATCAAACGCTCTTTCTATCTCGAATTTTTCGTCCTGCCTCATCGTTTCAAGAATTTGGCAGCTCTCTTTGCAAAATAGGTAACGATCATGTCTGCTCCTGCCCTTTTGATGGAATAGAGGATTTCTTCGATTACGCTGTCTTCATTTATCCATTTTTGCTTAGCCGCTCCTTTTACTAAGGCATACTCGCCTGAAACGCTATATGCTGATACCGGAACTCCGAATCTTCTTTTAGTTTCTGCAATGAGGTCCAGATACGACAATGCTGGTTTGATCATTACGATATCTACTCCTTCATTTACATCAGTCTCAACTTCCATCATAGCTTCTCGTCGATTGGTAAAGGGAACTTGGTATGTTTTTCTATCTCCAAATTTAGGTGCACATTCCGCAGCGTCCCTGAATGGTGAATAAAATGCTGATCTGTGTTTTGCTGAATGAGACATTATTGCAACATCTGAAAACCCTGCATCATCAAGGGAGGTTCGAATTGCAACTACTTGACCATCCATCATAGCAGATGGTGACACAACATCCACTCCCGCTTTTGCTTGGCTTACAGCAGTTTTGGCAAGAGTACTGATGCTGGAATCATTGTCGATCTTGTTGTCTTTTACCAAGCCACAGTGACCAGACGAAGTGTATTGACACAAACAAACATCTGCCATGATTACAAGCTTGTCTCGAAATTTTTCTCGAATCTGTCTTATTGCATTTTGCACTATTCCATTATCATCAAATGCGGCAGAACCAATATCGTCTTTTTTCTCTGGTACTCCAAACAACATTACAGCGGGGATGCCAAGATCAATTATCTCTTGGATCTCATTATCCAACTCTGATAAAGGAAGCCTTTCTATTTCTTCCATTGATTCTACTTTGAATCTTTTGTTAATTCCTTCCTGAACAAAAACTGGACAGATTAAATCGTTTGTTGTTAGTATAGTTTCTTGAATCAGTTTCCGCATGTTCTCTGAGGATCTTAGTCGTCTAAGCCTTCTAGTAGGAAAAGACATGTTGAGTTTCGTTATATTTCAAATATAATCCTAGTCTAGGACTGTTTTTCCTTTTTGTAATCAAATAACTTGTTTGCAGCGTCTAGTACCTCGGGGTTACCATGTTCTGACGCTTTTCTTAGATTATTCATGGGGGTGGATACAATACTCTCCATTATTGCCTTGCTGAGATCTTCGATTATCTTTACTCTCTTTTCGTCTTTTTCACCTAGCATGTCAAGCGCTTTTTGTACTTCTTTCTCCCTTAGATTATCTATATTCTTGAAGACATCTTTTACTATTGGTTCTACATCGAGTCTCTTCATAGAAGCTTCTAGTACTGGTACTTCTTCATTTATTATATTTTCAACGGTACGCACCTTGCCTAGTCTTGCCCTCATGTTCTTTTCTACCATCTCAGCAATTTGATCAAGGTTCATTAGTTTGATTCCAGATATGGTTGCCACTTTTTCATCAACTGTTCGTGGATTGGATAAATCTAGAATCATAATTCCGTCTTTTCTTGCCTTCATTGCTTCCTTTATTCTTTCGAAGGTTACAAGATAGTATGGTGCAGTCGTTGCAACAAAGATTACATCATAGTTTGAGAACTGGGATAAAACATCCTCAAACATTATGGATCTTCCGCCCATAGTTTCACAGAAAGCTTGTGCTCTTTCAAGAGTTCTGCTTGTAACCTCAAAACCGTAACCACGTCTGTTTAATGATTTAGCAACAAGTGCAGACACTTCACCTGTTCCGATCATGAGGAGTTTCTTTGATTTCATATCATCAATATTTTCTTCAGCAAGCTTTACAGCCATCGAACCTACAGAAACTCCTCCCTTGCTTATGCCAGTAGAATTTCTTATTCTGGTTCCTACCCTGATTGCTTTGTCAAACAACGTGTTAAGATGGTCACCAGAAGCGCCGATGTATCGTGCCTTTGTAATTGAGTCTTTTATTTGGCCTAGTATCTGTTCTTCGCCTACTACCATTGAGTCAAGACCAGCTGTTAACTTTAGAAGATGATTCATAACTTCGGAATCGCTACATATTTTCAGGTTTTCTCTAAATGATGCCTCCTCTAGACCTGCAAGTGAAGCCCATGTCTTTTTGATACGATCAAGGTTACTTGCCTTGGCTTTTCCGAAGATCTCGACTCTATTGCATGTCTGAACTATAACACACTCATCTAATCCCGAATGTTCTTTAAACTCTTGATATGCATTTTCAAGGTCTCTGAAGGTAAATTTTTCAAGGATATGAATTGGCGAACTACGAAATGTTACTCTTGCATTGATTATATTTTCTGTCATTTCCAATCACCCAGCAACCTAAGCGCCCTGTTCTCCGCATCTTTGAATTTTTTGTCTTTTATTAACTGTTTAATCTGATTATCAGACATTAAAGAATAAAGGTATTTTTTTCTCTCTTTTTGATCTGACAATCTTTCCTTTGCCGCATTTCTTGCAATCTCTTGTAGTTTTATCTGGAAGATATCTTCAGCATCTACTATCTCCTTGAATATTTTTTCTGCCTGTAGCTTTAGCTTCCTTGCCATGACTGGGCTCCTTCCTCCAGTTGATACTGCAACCTGAATCGTATCTTGTATGTTGATTATTGAGGGGTGTGAGAAATCACTGATCGTAGGATCGTCTGATGCATACGCTATACAATTCAATTCCTTTGCCTTTTCCACAATTTTGCGATTCAATTCTTTATCGTTTGTTGTAGCCATTACGATGTATGGATGATATTTCTCTAGAAATTTAGTATCTTGTAATCTTTCTTTGATATACTCTATCTTGCCTTCTTTTTGATATTTTTGGACCGTAGAATTTACCTTATCACTGAGGACAAGTATCTCACAATCTTGGGTAAGCAAGGCTTCTACCTTTTTCTGACCTTCTAATCCTCCTCCTACAACAACAACCTTTTCACCTCTTAGGTGAAGATCTACAATCAATGATCTGAGAGGCGGAGTTTTGTATTTATAGATTCAAAGAGTTTCGCGGTACATTTTTAATTGAAAATAAAATTATCTCGTTGATGTCACAAGAGCTAGACTCTAAGGACAAGGCTATCTTGAATGAGATACAATGGACATTTCCTTTGGTCACAGAACCGTTTAAAGAAATATCAAAAAAATTCGGAATAGATTATGACGAACTCAAAGAGAGACTAGTTCGACTGAAAAAAATTGGTGTCCTAAGACAACTATCTGCAATCTTTGATACTAGGCGTCTTGGTTACAAGAGTTCTCTTGTTGCAATGGAGATTGAATCAGACAAGCTTGAATATGTTGCAAACCAAATAAATCGTCATCCTGGAGTAAGTCATAACTATGAACGTGATAACAAGTTTAATCTATGGTTCACAATAGCTGTTCCGCCAAATTCTAACCTAAAGGATGAACTTGACAAGTTTTCAAAACTAGAAGGAATAAAAAACGTCAGAATGCTTCCAACAATTAAACTGTTTAAAATTGGTGTTAAACTGGATATGGTTGATGAAAAAAAACACGAGGTAGCTCCATCGGAAAAACAAAAAGAAATTCAAGATGTAAAGTTTGTTGCGATGAAAAGAGACAAGGAGTTTATCCGTGAACTACAAAAAGATATGGGCATTGTTGATAAACCGTTCCTGGAAATTGCTAAGAAGCTGAACATAACAGAAAATGAGCTCTTTGAAAAAATGAAGTACTATGAGAAAATAGGAGTAATGAGACGTTTTGCGGCAATTCTGAGACATCGCCAGGCGGGCTTTACTGCTAACGGTATGATTGTTTGGAAGGTGCCACATGAACGAATAGATGAAGTAGGATCTAAGCTTGGTTCATTTCCGCAAATTAGTCATTGTTATCAGAGACCAACCTATCCTGATTGGCCATACAATGTATTTTCAATGATTCATTGCAAATCAAAAGATGAGGCTGCTGATGTGGCAAAGACTATACAAAACCACATCCAAGTTGAAGATTACAAAATTCTCTTTAGTCTTAGAGAATTCAAAAAGACTAGAGTAGAGTATTTTGTCGAACATGCATTTGAGTTAGAAAAAATACCTGCCTAGTTATAGTTCATTTTCATCATGCCCAACTATATGCGCATGACAAAAATAAGCATCATTCATGTTACAATAAAATGATGATTCTCTTCCACAGATATGGCATTTGGGTTTTTCATCTTCTACAGAGAGTTTAGTATGATAAATTTTGCTCCGGATGTTCCTTTTTCCATCCTTGTAAATTCTTGTCATATTTGTAAAATAGTCGATGTCTACCTTTGCAAGCTTTTGGTACGTTTCTAATTTTTTGATAATTTCATTCCACCTCTGATGACTACCAATCTTTGAATCCTTTAGAAGTCTAACCAGTTCTAGCGTTTCCTTTACATCACGTTTTTTATTCAACATATCAACTTGTTTGAGCTGTTGCTTTCAGCTCATAAGGAGGCCAACTATTGTAAAGTTCATTGATCTCTTTCATGTCAGAATCATTAATGTAATTACCATCTGACATTGATGCAAACTGTTCTATTTCATCAGTACTGACTACTGTAGGTAATACTGAGGATATTCCTTTTTTGCTTAGGATAAATTTGATTGCAAGTTCAGTTATTGTCAAATCATTTCTTTCTGCAATTGGCCGTAGCTGCTCTACCTTCTCTAGTGCTGATCTTATCCATTCTATCTTTCTAGCAGATCTATGATCATTTTGACTTATGCTTGTTTTCTCATCTACCTTTCCTGTCAGGATGCCTGAAGCATCAGGTACTCTTACTAAAATCCCAACATCTTTTCTTGTAGAATTTTCAAGTAGTTCGTTTCCCGGTGTCTGCTCTAGTATGTTGTATACAGTTTGCACAGCACTGACATTTTTTCTATCCATTGCTTCTATTCCTTCTTGAGTCCAACCAATTGCAGGACCTAAAGCAATTTGTAGTGCTTTGACCTTTCCTTCTTTGATGAATCCATTCAACAGTTTGAAAATTTTATCATCTCGAATGTGATGAAGTTTTGGATTGTGCATGCCATATACATCAACATAATCGGTTTTTAGGCGGTCTAAACTATTCTTCAGAGCTTTTTTTGTAAATTCAGAGTCAAACCTCTGTGGCAACTCGCTATGTCCTATTTGTTTTGCATTTTCAAAATCATAACCATATTTTGTAGAGATTATTACTTCATTTCTCATATCTTTGAATACTTCACCTAAGAGTCGTTCACTCTTTCCACGGCCATACATGTCCCCAGTCTCAAAAAAATTTATTCCTACATCGTAAGCTTTTTTGAGCATTCTTTTTGCTTCATCTTCTTCAATTTTTTTGCCCCACCAATCCAAGGCAATTGTCCAAGCGCCAAACCCTATCTCAGATACTTCTATTCCACTTGAACCAAGCTTTTTGTACTTCATGCTACTACCTCCTTGAACTTCTTTAGTCTTGAGTCAAGTTCGGCATCATTCAAAACTGGCTCACCTTCAGGTACGTTTGCATTTATTTCTATCCAAGATTTGCATCCGTGATACTCTGGTTTTATTGGTATCAGGGTTGGTGGTATCTTGAAGGTTTTGAGAAATATCGCCTTTATTGGTTTTTCAGGTTTCCAGTTCCTTCTAGTATCAATATATGAATCACTCCAGATATGAAAGTCTGTTAGTTTCTTTATCTGATCACCATCTTGTACATCTTTTTGATAAAGCACTTCTGCGTAGGACGTTACATTATTGAAATCATTGTTCTGCTTATAGTCTTCAACCATTTCCAAATATTTCTCATCTTGTTCTTTGAGATTCTCTTTATTCTGATGCTCATAGGTTGGAAAGAGAAGAAATTTTTCTGATTCTATGTTAAATCCAGACGGTACATCAAGTATTCCGCCTTTCCTTAGAATAACTGTCTGCCGTCCATTTTCTAGAGCCTTGACTACTGTTGCCCACTCCTTTAGACCTTTCACTATCCTAAGCTCGAAATTAGTGGAATAATATCTTTTTTGATACAGGTAATCATTGGAGTGTCTGCCTTGACATATCGTGAAACTTGTGTTTCTCTTAGATCCATTATAAGATCTTGAAAGTTTCGTAAATCTTCAGTCTCAAAAGCAAGCATAAAGTCTTGATCATCTATGCCAAAAGAATATGTAGTATTTAGAATTATTTCAGGATACTTCTGACTTACATTGATGTGTTCATCCATCATTTTTTGCCTCTCTTGTCTAGATAACAAATACCATTCTCTTGTCTTGATGAAAGGATACACAACTACGTATTTTTTTGCTTCATCTCCTGCAACAAAAGAAATAGTTCGACCTTTTTTTGCATAAATTGATGGTCTAGTGCAAGATAGATAGTTAAGGGAAGAGGAGATATACTTTCCAAATACAGTAAGATAGATCTTTGACATGACCTGTTGTATTTCATCAACGGATTTTGCTGCAAACCAAAAAAGAAAATCTGAATCCGCCCTCATACCAAGGGTAGAGTACGACCTGAATTTTATTCCAGAATTTTTTATTACGTTTTCTACTTCTCTGGCAGATTCTTCCTTTGCCAAGTCCGCCATCCAACGCCACTTGGGATCCACCTTGAAAAATGAAAATACAAAAAAATACTTTTGATCATCGCGTTCTTCCATGTTGCTGGTCTTTGTGAGGATTGTTTAATTAAAAAAGTATTCTAAAAATCTGAGTATGATGTCATCGTAAATAGTTATGTCTTTACTGGGCCGCTTCTTCTTGTACCCAGTCGTAGCCTCTTTTCTCTAGCTCTTCTGCTAGTGAAGCATCTCCTGTCTTAAGGATCTTTCCTTTAGAAAATACATGTACTTTGTCCAGTTTTTCTAAGAATTTTAGAATTCTTGCATAGTGAGTAATAACTATGGTGGTAGAATCTTTTTCAGAAACTTCACTTATTGCAGTGGCAACCGCCTTTACAGCGTCAATGTCTAATCCAGAGTCAGGTTCATCAAGAATAGAAATTTTTGGCTTAAGTACAGCCATTTGTAGTACTTCGGATCTCTTCTTTTCTCCCCCCGAGAATCCTTCGTTAAGGTATCTCTTCAAGAAGTCATCTGCTAGTCCTACTTTGTGTAGATTATCCTTAAGATATTTTTGAAACTCTCTTACTGTAATGAAAACTTCTCGGTCTTGTCCTTTCAGTGCTTTACTTAGAGCATTGTAAGATGTTCTCAAAAAGTGTGAAAAGCCAACACCTGATACTTCTGTAGGATACTGGAAACCAAGGAACAGTCCTTTCTTTGCTCGTTCATCAGCTGTAAGATCCAGAATGCTTTCACCATCAAGTAAAATGTCCCCTTGTGTTACTTCGTACTTTGGATGTGCAAGAAGTGTATAAGCTAGAGTGCTTTTTCCTGAACCATTTGGGCCCATAATCGCGTGTACCTCACCAGGACCAGTCTTGAGGTTGACTCCCTTTAGGATCGCCTTGCCCTCACGTTGTACATGCAGATCTTTAATCTCTAAAACTCCCAATGAATCAACTATGCCTTTTTCTCTATATAACACCCACGAAATTTAGGTATTCCTAACTCAAATTCTAAATTTTTAGAATAATTCAAAATAGAAAAGAAAGGTGGTTATTGTCTGGCGAGGGATGGTCTTAGAGTAATTTTCAGTTTGTAGTTTGTTAGAATTTCCTTGCATCTATTCCTGATCGTGACCTCAGTTACGCCTGCTATACTTGATACATCTCTTTGCAGGACGTTTTGTCCTAGAAGAACTGAGGCTATGTATAGATATGCTGCAGCTATTCCGTTTGGCGCCTTTCCATCTGCGATGCTGTTGTCTTTGGTCTTGGATGAAATCTCAAGGGCTAGTCTTTCCACTCTTGCCTCTGTCTGAGTCATATTTGCAATCTTTGAGATGTATCTATCCATGGTAACTACGGGTGCTTTTACTGAACCCATCTCCATTACCATAGTCCTATAATATCTTGCCGCAAGTTTTGTTTTTGTTTTCACATCTTTTGGTGCACAGATGCCACGACATATCTCTTCAAGGGATCTAACAACTTCGCATTGTTTGCATGCCATGTATATTGTTGCAGCGGATATGCTCACCACGGACTTTCCCTTCACATCCAGCACTTCATCAAGATTTCTGTATATCATTGAAGATGTTTCAAGAACATTTTTTGGAAGTGATATGTTTTGGCAACCTTCTCCGATCTTTGTAAGAACATTTGCTAGTCTTCTTTCTCTTGGTGATGCTACTCTTACTCTTTGTTGCCATTTTCTCAGACTGTGCATCTGATTGGCAACTTCGGAATTAATGGACTTGCCACTAAAGTCCTTGGCGCTAATTGAAATCTCAGTTGATATGCCAAGGTCGTGTTGAGAGTATGTGGTTTGACCTGTTGCTCTAGCAAGTCGCATTCTTTCTTCAAGGTCTGAGCTCTTTGATTCTGGTCCATAATCTTCCATTTGGTCTGCTACAACTACGCCACATCCTGAACAAATTATCTCGCCATTTTGAATATCGTCAACAAGAGCAGACGAACATTCTGGACAACATTGTGTTTCTATTGTATTCATTTTCTTCTTCTCCTTGATTTTCTTTTAGGAGGAGTAGTTTCTAACGCGAAGACTGTTCGTCCGGTATATTTGCTGATGTTGTTTGTCAACGGTATTGAAGACGCATATGGTTCCTTTACGGGACCTATCAACTCCGTAACCTTGACAACTTTGTGTCCTTTATCATCACACAATATTTGGCCTTCTTTTATCGTCTTTGATAGTTTCACAATAGCTCTGCCGCTATTTGCTATGTGTAATATTTCGCCTACCTCCTGCAATTATGATCTGAATTATTTTGTTGTTATCATAGACTTCTGTCAACTTTACTTTAGCTAAAAGTTAGATTTGATCTTATTTGGAATGTTTTGCCCGTTTCTTAACTAATTTTTGCGAAATTTTGTTAAGAATTGTTGTCTTGTTGGATTGTTTTGGTACGACAACGTATCCAGACCTAACATACGGCCGTCTAGGGAACCTTACTTGTTCATCGGACTCTTTTATCTGAAAACCAGCTTCTTGTGTTGCATCTGATAATTCCTTGAGAGAAGGATCAAAAATACATTTTTCTTTCTCTAGCTTTCTTCCTTTTTTTCTTGACAGTGTTTTATTGAAATAATCTAACCAGATTACGACGTACTCGTAATCTTTCATTCTATCACTTTACAAGGACAGCGTTGACGATCCCGTCTTGTCCTGGTCTAGAAACAACTCTGCATTTTCCTTCGTCAGTTTCCAACAGAGCCCCCTTTGTTATAACTCCTCGTCTTTGATAGTCGTTGTTAGTTGGATTTTCCAAAACTTTGAGAATTTTCATTTTTTTAACTTTTTTTTCTGGAAGTGCAACATTTACAAAATCAACTGTTTTAAGAGAAGTTTTGGAATTATTGCCTCTTACTTTTCTTGTTACTGTTTCTTGAGCTTTAACTACTGTTTCTGTGGGATATCTGTCAGCTTCGTATTTTCTCCTTACTCTAGCTGGGATTCTTCTTCCTCCTGTTATCTTGCTAGTTGCTAGATTCTCTACGGGCTTGTCCACATGGGTGATCTTGACTACTCTAATTTATAGAAACCGATGGTTGTTAGGCAGAAGATGTTTGTGGTGCCAATCTCTGTCCTTCTTTTGGAAGTACTGATTTATTCTTTCTAACCTTTGAAAATAGTTTCTTCTTAAGATCTTCTATATCTCCACGTATCCCAAAATATTTCTGGAACTTATCCGTGGTTGTGTAAATCTTCAAACGACCTACATTTTGATGAGAAATAAAATCTAACTGTCTTAGTTCTTTTAGATGAGCATACACCCCAGTACCTCTTGTCTCAACAAGTTGTTTTGATGATACTGGTTGCATGTATGCAATATAGGATAGTGTTTTCAATGTAGCTTTTGGAAGTATTGGCTTTGATGCATATTTTCGTATGGTTGAGCTATACTCTGGTTTTAACTGAAAGACGTAGGAGCCATCAGGAAGTGTAGTGACCTCGATTGCATTAAAGGCTATTTTCGCTTTTTTCATAATCTTTTGGAGTATCACTTCTGTTTTTTGCCTAGATTCCGTGCCTGAGGCCCGTATTAGTTCTTCTATTTTTAATGGTCTGCCAGCAGAATATAATGCAGCCTCTACCCTCGCTGTTGCCTCTTTCTCACTATCTACTTTTGGCATGTATTGTACCCATTGATTAAATAATTAAGATTGGCCATTTTCATTTTTTATCAAGATGTTAATTTATCTTCCACTAGGTAGAGTGAAATATCCTCGCCTTCTTGTTCTACTTCTACCTTTTCATCTCTTGCCAAAAACAATACTGCAAAGAAACAACGTATGGAATCGATGGTGTCCAATTCCAAAATGATTTTCTGTAGTGAATTTGTACCAGAATTAATTTTTCTTATTAAGAGATCCTCGTATTTACCAATAATATTCTCTAAGGAAATAAAATACTCTTCAAAGTCGGGGGGTTCTATTGGTTCTATCTCAAGTTTTCTTCCACGTCTAGTTTGCGGATTGGCAATTGACCCAATTAGATTTTGTAACAAACTTAGAAGCTCATCTAAGGATACTGGGTAGGTTGACTCTTGTCTATAAGGCATATCAATTAAATCGATATTTGGATCTTGTCTTTGCCTAATTGGTTTTTTTTCCATTGCTGCTTTTTGGAGTGCAAAAATACTTTCTACTTTCATTCTGTAAATCATTGAAGACGAAAGAGCTGCCATTCCAGCCACTCGAAGATCCTTTTTCCCACTTTTCTCTAATATTCTAATCAATAGATTCAAAATTTCAATGAGATCGATTTCCCAGACATCTTTTTTTGCAACGTTTAAGGGATTAAATAAAATGTTAACTGGTGCTTGAGATAAATCATTTGGTAAGCTATCATCACTCACAAAAAAAGTCCTGTTTCATTCAATAATATCTAACAGCTCTATTCTTTTTCCGCCTTCAGTCAACTCTTATATTGTTAGTTGGTCTCATCTTATCTATGAAAGCAGCTCGAATTACTGGTCCAAATGAATCTTTGCAAATCTCTGACTTGGAATCTGCCAAACCACAAGGCAAACAGATTTTGGTAAAAGTCAAGTCTGTAGGGGTATGTCACAGTGACCTTCATCTCTGGGAAGGGGGTTATGATTTAGGTGATGGCACATTCATGAAAGTAACTGATAGGGGAGTAAAATACCCAGTAACGCCAGGCCATGAGATTGTTGGAACAGTTGACAAAGTCGGGCCCGAAGCCAAAGATGTTTCTATAGGAGATGAAGTCTTGGTTTATCCTTGGATTGGTGAGGGAAATTGTCCTGCCTGTAAGGATGGAAATGAAAATTTGTGTGATACTCCAAAATCTCTTGGAATATTTCAAGATGGAGGCTATGCAGATTATGTTCTAATCCCTGACCAAAAATACGTTACGAGTATATCTGGTGTAGATCCTGACGCCGCTACTTCACTTGCGTGTTCTGCTCTTACTGCATACACTGCCGCAAAAAAGGCAAATTATAACGCTCCTGAATTCCTAGTAGTTATTGGTGCGGGAGGTCTTGGACTGATGGGAATACAGTTGGCAAAAGAAGTTACAAATGCAAAAATAATATGTGTAGATCTTGATGATGACAAACTAGAAAAAGCAAAAGAGATGGGAGCTGATCATACCTTCAATTCAAAAGATCCTGATGTTGCCAAGAACATAATGTCCACTTGTAATGATAAAGGGGCAGAAAGTGTAATAGATTTTGTTAATGCGCCGCCAACCTTCAAACTAGGACTATCGATTTTACGCAAACGCGGTAATCTGGTCTTAGTTGGATTATTTGGTGGAAAAGGAGACATTCAACTGGTAACAATTCCACTCAAGTCAGTTACCATACGGGGAGCATATACTGGAAATCTTAAAGATATGAAAGAGTTGGTAGATTTAGCTAAAAAAGGAATAATAAAACCCATTATATCAAAACATTATCAACTTTCTGAGGCAAATAACGCTTTAGAAGATCTGAAAGAAAGAAAGATTGTTGGAAGAGCAGTAATAAACCCATAGTTTTTTATTCTTAGTATTCCTATTTTGGTCGAAATATCTCGTGAAAGACCAAAAACCAGATTATGAATTAGCTGTAACACATCTTGAGAATAGGCAATTCATTACAGCATACAATCTGTTCATAAATTTAGCAGAAGCACACAAGAATAACGACAAGGTAAAGGCAGCGTTGTATAAAATTCTGGCAGCAGAATGTAAAAAGAGACAGAACAAGGAAAACAACAATGATTTTCTTAACGCTGGAAAGTTATTCATGGAATATGCAAAAAACAAGAAAACGTACGATGCAAAAAATTCCTACCTATGCGCTTCAAAATGCTTTTTGAAAGCAGGAAAATTTGAGGACGCAAGGATAGCTCATAACAAATCAAGACAAATATCTATCTTTGAATCTGGTGCCCCACGACCTATTGTAATAATTGAAGACAGTAATGCTGTAACAATGAAAATTCAAACGTATCTTCAAAAACTTGGCTATTCAGATATCCTTACTTTTTCAAAGGGAAAAGATGGATTAGATGGATGCATCAAACTTCTTGGTGAAAACAAAACGCCAATTTTATTATTGGATATGGGCCTTCCTGATGTGTCGGGTGATAAAATTGCGGAAAAACTACTCAGTAAATCGACTGAACTTCAAATCGTTATCATAACTGCAGATGAAAAGACTACCAAGAGAGTGAGCAAAACAATTAGCAGTGGGGTAGCTGCATTTATACAAAAACCATTTACAATGGATGAATTAAAAAAAGCTATTGATACTGCAGAGTTTGAATATTCTATGTTACAAAAGTAACAGCGACATGTTTAACACATTTACATCGTCAATATTGAAACTGCTTATTCTGTAATCAATCAAGTCATCAGAAAATTTTTCTACAATCCTTTGTGCAGGTTTTGAGTTTTCTGATTCTACTTTCATTACTACAAGCAGGTTCCATTCACTTTCGAGGCTAGCTACAAACAAGTAGTTCTGCAAGCTAGAAACATAGTCCACAATTGATTTTTTTGTAAGCTTCAAAGATTTTGTGGGTTTTAATTTCATAAATACTGAATCGTACTTGTTTGATCCTGCAACATCGGTAAGAACTGCTCTGTAGCCTTTGATAATGCCACTCTTTTCTAACCTCTCTATTCGTTTTCTAATTGTTCTATCAGAAACATCATGGCCCGAATTTTTTAGCTCGGTAGCAATTTCTTTTGAGGGCGTTCTGGCATTTTTGTTTAGTATTTCGATAATTTTCTGATCAACTTTGTCAAGATTAGACCATGAATCATCGGCCATATGTTTCGAATTGAATTGGAGTTATTGAACTTTTGGCAACGACTTAAACTCGGGAAGGTATTGAATCTAGTATCGTTTCTTTTTCTTATTTAACCGTCTATCTACTCTTTCTATGACCTCTAATAAGATTGGTAGATTTTTGTACAGCAAGTCTGTTAAAAAAAACATATCGCCATATCCTCCCCCTATGCGTTCAACTAAATGGTTCTTCTCAAGAATCTCTAGATTTCGCTGTATTGATTTGTAATCATATCCTAGTCTTTTTGATAATTGACGTGTATTAAGAGGAGAATCTGCAATAGTCAGAATTATTTTGAGTCGTGAGTACCGGCCTTGCATTCCTGTAAAAATTTCTGAGAATAGCTTTGTAAGATAAGGGTCTTTCCTTTTTTCTATCTCTTGTTCTTCCACCAACTGTCTTAACATATCTTTGGTTGAAGGCAATCAAAAAAGGATGAATCTATTAATATTTAAAAAAATTCACAAATAACAATTCAATAGTTAAACTTGGATCTAACTGATTCTAATACCATCATAATACTAGGCTAAAAGATAGTAAATTATTGGAGCAACCATTATGGAACAAAAAACAACTGCACTTCCCAACCAAATTGCAGTTTCTTTATTCACGTCAACTAAAAAACACAATGTAAATATAAATCGAATTAACCAATTGAATAAACACGAACCAACTCGAAACCTATAATTCTAAGATATACCTAGAATTATGAAATGGATCTTAGTGTAGATGATACAACAAAAGAGGAAATAGAGAAGGTAATCCAAAGTGAAGAAAGCCCAGTTGGTATAGATGCCAAGAAAACCCACATAATAATCATTAAAAAACTCGTTGAAATAGAAAGAAGATTGAATAAACTAGAACAGTCTCAATAACGCGACTTGTCAATAATCCAACTCTGTAATCTGATTTAAAATGACCTCATATTTGCTTATTAATACGTTTCATAGCTTCTAATGCAAGAAATGAATCAAAACAAAGGAACCAAAGGCACGCATATTCAACATTACTGGATATGGCACAAGGATGGTTAATTTTTTTGTTCATGTGGGGGAAAAAAGTTTCTCTCTAAAACATCAAGAAGAATTTGTAGTGATAACTGATCTAATTGTTTAAGACTTTGAATTATTTTGACTTAATTTTAAGTGAAATGAAATTCAGTTTTTATGAAATTATTGTTTAATGAAAATTGTATTGGAAAATCATAATACAAGTTTAAGTAAAACCTCATTGAAATAAAACCATTAAAATTCAAACGGTCAAGGGCTGGAACTGACGAGGTATGTGGGGGAGATTACCATACTTCACAACCCTTAACCGAATGATCATATTATCCATCGATTTCTATTATAACTTGCGATCATCGTAACTCACGCTACTATTACTATAAAATTTAGAACCCAATATCGAATTGTTGGTTTTTATAAACAACTAAGGGATTTGATAATCATTATTGGTGGTTGTGGATCCAGAAAGATTGCGTCGCTTTAGCCAGTAGTTAATAATCTCTTCACCTCAAAATTATTATCTAACTCGGCTAGGATTTAGATTATGAAATTACCTTTGGATCCCTTTCAATTCGCAATGATTATGCTAGTACCAAGTATAATTTTCATCGTATCTGGTACTCTTAGCAGTGTATTGTCATTGACTGCAATTGGTGTAGTTTTTCTTGGAATTTCTATTTGGCAATTTATTGTTGCAGCTATTGAACCAGAGCAGAAAGTTCTCCAAGGCAATCCCAAGTTTGCAGTAGCAACAAGTGCCTAGTTCTGCTTTTAGGGAGATATTAGTACGAAAATCCGTTTTCAGGGACCAAAAACCATTCCCTTATATTCTAATTTTTTCCATAGATGCCTATGGATAAGATTTCATGCCCGTATTGCGAATCTACCTTTGACTCAAAGAATGATTTGTCTCGTCACATAGATAGAATGCACCATGGTTCAGGACTTTTAGAAGGCGATACTAGAAAATATTAGACTAGGGTTCTTTTCAGAGATCGTTACAAAATTTATTAATTCGTGGATCCTTTATTTAGAAAGATTATGAATTTTTTACCAAAATCTACCAAGCAATGAGAATTATTTAGAATTTCGAGTTCATCTTTATTACGCCATTTCACGGTAAAACTAATTTGTAGGTCCCAAGCGCAGGATTTGAACCTGCGACAACCCGGTTTCTGTATGCCTGATAGGCTGCTATTTCGTCAGCCAAGGCCGACAACTACAGCCGGAAGCTCTACCAGGCTGAGCTAGCTTGGGACAAATCTTAGGATAAGTTCATACTATTATTAATCTACAGATCTCATTCATTTTAGATTTTCAGAAGCATACTGGATAGTACCGAAATCTTAAATATAATCTCAGAATCAATCTCGTCTTAGTGTCTGAAACTTTATTGAGTCGTACCGGATATGTTTGCGCTCCTTACCTACATAATCATGAGTCAATTAATCTCAAAGAAGAATGGACCAACTCTAAAAACATAGAAAACATGTATTTTGCTACTGCAACATTTTCAAACGATAGCAAGCCATACTTCCTTGAATCTTCAAACCACTATCTATTAGCTAAATTCAACGATGACCAAACAATACACAGTAAGATTAAAAATCACCTTCAAGACAAAATCTCGTTTATTTTCAATATAGAAAATGATCTCTTCCAGAGAGAGGTTTGGGGAAAGATGAATTTTATCTCAATATATTACCTAGAGTATAATGAATCTGAAGAAGATTTTGGAGAGATTGCAAGTATTCTTGCCAAGAGAGATAAAGTGGGAAGAGCGGGGATTGGAAATATGAATATTTACTGTAAGATACCTCCAAAGTTTACTTTTCCATACAGTGGTAATATCGTTGTCTTGGAAGTATCAAGTGAAAAAAGTCATCAAAGCGTCAATAAATATTGTGAGGCTACTAGGAAAGATGTGAGTAGAAAAGGATTGACCATGACAAGTTTAATGAGCTTGTCGATACTTGAAAAACTAAAATAAATTCCACCACATGTTTTTAGACCAGATCTTTATCGAAGTGTAAGTGTTAAATAACCTTCAACAAGCCTTTTTTTATGAGCAAACCAGCAGACCTTGGTTCATTGAAGATTGGCTCTTACATTTTACTACCAGTATCAAATGAAGCAACGGGAGAACCATGTAGAATTGTGGAGTATGATACCAGCAAACCTGGAAAACATGGATCTGCAAAGGCTAGGATCGTAGGAGTGGGAATATTTGATGGCCAAAAACGCCCACATGTTGGTCCTGTAAGCATGCAAGTTCACGTACCTTTGATAGACAAACGAACTGGTCAAGTGATATCGATAACAGGAGATACGATCCAAGTAATGGATTCGGAGACATTTGAAACAATAGATATGACTTTGATAGATGAGGAAGTGCAAGGAAAATTAGAAACTGGACAGAATGTTGAGTATTGGAAGGTAATGGATAGAACTAAAATAATGCGAACCAAGAATTAATTCCGGATGCTGATGATGACCGGAAAAGCCGTCTGAATTATGATGAAGATTATGAGTAATGAAGCATCCAAAAACTATGCAATACCCTCCTTCACCAACTGAATCACTATAATGAAATTAGCAGCTTTTTTCTCTGGAGGTAAAGACAGTACATACTCTATTTACAAACAAAGAAAACTTGGCATGGAGATTTCTTGTTTGATAACTATAGAGCCAATTTCAGAAGAAAGTACTCTTTTGCATTATCCCAACACTAAATGGACTAAACTTCAATCTAATGCTATGAACATTCCACAGATTCTAGTGAAAGCAAAATCTTATTCTCTGGATAGTGAACTATATGATCTAAAGGAAGCTCTACAAATTGCTAGAAACAAGTTTCAGATAAGAGGCATTGTACATGGAGGTATCAAAAGTAACTACCAACGAGAAAAGTTTAAGAATTTAGGAAAGCATGTGGGATTGGAAATTTTCTCACCACTTTGGAATGTTTCACCAAAACAGTACATGGCTGATTTACTTGCTGAAAAGTTTGATTTCATAATAACCAGTGTATCTGCTGATGGTTTAGACGATTCATGGTTGGGAAAAAAGATAACATGCAATGATCTAGCAAAGCTAGAATTACTGTCTAAAAGATATGGTTTTAATTTAAATTTTGAAGGAGGCGAGGCTGAAACTTTTGTGACAAACTGTCCGATGTTTTCTAGCTCAATTGTAATTAATAATAGCCAAAAAGTCTGGGATGGATATAGAGGAAGGTTTGAAATAGAAGAAGCGGATTTGAAAAATATTGCTTGAAAATCTCAAGACAAATCTTAGAACAGCTATTAATAAAATCGTAAAATCGTCGGGTATTGATGAGGAATTAATTAAGGAACTTGCTAAGGATGTCCAAAGAGCACTTCTTCAATCCGATGTGAATGTTAAATTAGTACTAGAGATTACCAAGAAACTTGAAGAACGAGCATTAAATGAAAACCCGCCTCCAGGTTTGTCTCGTAAGGATCATATCGTAAAGATTCTGTATGACGAACTTGCCAATCTTCTAGGTAATGAAAGTGAATTTTCTTTCAAACCGGGAAGAATCAATAAAGTTCTTATGCTGGGTATTCAAGGAAGTGGAAAAACAACCGTTACTGGAAAACTTGCAAAGTTTTTGACTAAACAAGGTTACAAGGTGGGCGTCATTGGTGCAGATACCTACAGGCCAGGTGCGCTGGTTCAACTCAAGACCACTTGTGAGAAAGCAAATGTAGATGTTTATGGAGAAGAAAATAACAAAGATTCTGCAGATATTGTAAAGAAGGGATTGAATTTTTACGAGAATTATAATCTTGATGTAGTACTAGTAGATACTGCAGGTAGACACAAAGAAGAACAAGATCTTTTAGATGAAATGAAACAAATAAGCAAAGTTGCCGAACCTGATTTAACACTTCTGATAATTGATGGAACTATAGGTCAACAATGTTACAAACAAGCAGAAGCATTTCATAAAACGGTGCCTGTTGGAGGAATCATAATAACTAAACTTGACAGTTCCGCTAAGGGAGGAGGAGCTTTGGCAGCCTCTGCAGCTACGGGAGCTCAAGTAATGTACATTGGTACTGGTGAGAGGATTGACGATCTGGAAAAATTCTCCCCTACTAGATTCGTAGGCAGATTACTAGGTATGGGTGATGTTCAAGCTGTTTTAGATCTGGCAAAACGTCTAGAAACAGAAGCAGACGATGTTCGATTAAAGCGAATAACAAGCGGGAAGATGAACATGGAAGACTTTTACTATCAACTAGAAGAGGTAACTAAAGTGGGGTCCTTGAAGGGATTTTTGGATAATATGCCTGGATTATCTGGTATGGTAAAAGATGATCAATTAGATCAAATGGAGGACAAGGTCTCAAAATGGCGTTACATAATTCAGAGCATGACTGAGAAAGAAAAAGCAAATCCTGATCTTTTGAATTCCTCAAGAATTAAACGCATAGCTAGAGGTTCAGGTTGGCCAGAACATGATGTAAAAGAATTATTAAAAAATTATAAAAATTCTAAGAGTATGATGAAGGCTTCAAAAGGCAGACAAATGCAAAGTGCCTTAAGAAGAATGGGAATAGGATAAACTATACAAACTCAATCAACTAGTCGTTATCTATGGATCTAGATAACGTACTTCCTTTAGCAAGAGAAATTCTAACAGATTATGATCTATGTGATAACTGCCTTGGACGATTGTTTTCAAAGACAGTTGGTGTTAAACCTAATCAAAACCTAGGAAAAAAAATTCATACAAAACTCGGTATAAATACAAAAAGATGTTATATCTGCAAAAACATATTTTTTAATTTAAGAGAATACGTTGAATTAATAAAAAGTAAAACAATAGAATACCAGTTTTCAAACTTTTTAGTTGGTACTATTATACAACCTTCTATAGTTGACAGGGATGACAAAATTAGATCAAAATTTAAGCT
>JABAHQ010006906.1_pt1 | contig 24329 bp, 15 predicted proteins | sample 7062091 | NCBI WGS metagenome assembly JABAHQ01 (sample SAMN14534359, study PRJNA622989) | marine sediment metagenome | biome: marine biome [ENVO:00000428]; feature: marine pelagic biome [ENVO:01000023]; material: deep marine sediment [ENVO:00002113] | place: India: Gulf of Kutch | collected...
GCACCGCGGCCCGACCCACCTTGCCCACGAAGGCGGGGGGGAGGAGGTCGATCGCCACGTCGGGCCCCTCGCCGAACACCCGGTCCAGGCTCTCCCGCCGGGCGGCCTCCAGTCGCTCGCAGCGGACCTTCTCGCCGTTGCTCATCGCCTCCACGTGGGAGCGGAGCATCTCCTCGTCGTGGTCCGCGGCCACGACGCTCTCGACCCGGTCGCTCCAGACCAGGTCCCAGAGGGCGGCCTTGCCCTGCATCCCGACGCCCAGGAGGAGGACCTTCACGGGGCGGTCAGCCGAGCTCGAGAGGCGCTTCGGCGAGGACCGCGTCCAGGGTCTCCACGACCCGGTCCGCGTCCCCGGGCCCGAACTGGAGGGGCGGCTTGATCTTGATGACGTTGGCGTCCGGGCCGTCGGTGCTGAGCAGAATGCGGTGATCCCGCATCCGCTCCACCACGTAGCGGGCGTGGTGGGGGGCGGGCTCCCGCATCTCCGGGTCGATCACCAGCTCCACCCCCAGGAAGAGCCCCCGGCCCCGCACGTCACCGATCAGGGCGTGCCGTCCGGCGAGCTCCCGGAGGCCGGCCAGGAACCGGTCCCCGACGGAGCGGGCCCGCTCCTGGAGCCCCTCCTCCTCGATCACGTCGAGGACCGCCACACCGATCCGGCACGAGACGGGGTTGCCGCCGAAGGTGTTGAAGTACTCCATCCCGCTGTCGAAGGCCCGGGCGACCTCTGGGGTCGTGACCACGGCGCCCAGGGGATGGCCGTTCCCCATGGGCTTGCCCATGGTGACGATGTCCGGCGTCGCGCCCTGGGCCTGAAAGGCCCAGAAGAGGGTGCCGACCCGTCCGAAGCCGGTCTGCACCTCGTCGGCGATGCACACGCCGCCGGCCTCCCGGACCGCCTCGAAGGCCGGGGCCAGGAAGCCGTCCGGGGGCACGATCTGGCCGCCGCAGCTCAGGATCGCCTCGGCGATGAAGGTCGGGGGACCCCGGCCGTCGTCCCGCAGGCGCTCGGCGACCTTCTCCACGTGGGCGGCGTAGGCCGGGCCCTCCTCGTCCTTCAGGCCCGTGTACATCCCCCGGTACGGGTCGGGCATGGGGACCTCGTGGACCCAGGGCGGGGGGCCGGCGCCCCCGGGTCCCTTGTACTTGTAGGGGCTGATCTCCACGAGGCCGCCGGTGTTCCCGTGGTAGGCGCCGTCGAGGACGATCGTCTCCCGGTTTCCCGTGACCGCGCGCGCCATGCGCAGCGCGAGCTCGTTGGCCTCGCTCCCGGTGCAGACGAGCCAGACCACCGAGAGGGGATCGGGGAGGGTGGCCGCCAGGCGCTCGCCGTAGGAGATCAGGGCGTCGTGGAGGTAGCGGGTGTTCGTGTTCAGGACCGCGGCCTGCAGCCGCTCGGCCTCCACGACCCGGGGGTGGGCGTGGCCGACGTGGGCCACGTTGTTGACACAGTCCAGGTGGGGCCGACCCTCTTCGTCGTAGAGGTGCTGCATCCACCCCCGGACGATCTTGAGGGGCCGGCGGTAGGAGACGCTGAGGTTGGGTCCCAGCCGGCCCCGGCGGGCCTCCAGGATCTCCGGGACGGGTCGGCCCCGGCCCGCGGCCTCGAGGCCCCCGATCCCCAGGAGGAGGTTCGGGTCCGGGGAGAGGGCCTTCCAGAGCCCGGACTCCGAGGCCGCCGCGACTCCCGGGAAGTCCCCCTCCCGGCCCAGGAGGTCCACCACGACCTGGAAGTGGAGGTGGGGCGCCCAGCCGCCGTTGTGGGGCCAGGTGCCCAGGGCGGCGAACGCTTCCCCGGCCTCCACCCTCTGGCCGGGCCGGAGGCGCTCCAGGACCCCGGGGGCCAGGTGACCGTAGAGGGTCCAGAAGGGGATCCCCTCGGCGTCGTGCTGCAGCACGACGGTGGGTCCGTAGTCCAAGGCGCCGGCGTTGTTCGCCAGGGAGTGGACCCGGCCCTCCAGGGGGGCCCGGACCGGCGTGCCCGGTTCGGCGAAGAGGTCCACGCCCAGGTGCACGGTTCGGGGCTCGGGGGCCTGCGCCGGCGGCGCCAGCTCCGGCGGGTCGGCCGGCGGACCGGCGGCGAAGACCTCGCTGGTGTACCAGCGTCGGGGCTCGTCGTAGCGGCCCAGGGCGATCGGTGTCCCCGCCGCCTCCATCCGCTCCCGGATCGCCGCCCACCACGCCTCGGGCCCCGCCTCCGGGGAGAGCCCCGGGAATGCGTCTCCGGCCACGGAGAAGTCCAGGACCACGGGGTCGGCCTCGCGCGGGTCGGGCTCGAGGACGGGGGCCGCCTCCGACCCCTGCTCCTCGAGCCAGGAGACCACCCGGGGCGTCGCGGAACAGGGCGTCAGGCCGCACGCCTCCCGGAACCGGTAGTGGGCCATCTCCGGGCTCGCCTCGTCCAGGAGCTCCAGGAGGCGCCAAGCGCCCCCCTCGGAGACGGTGAGATAGGGATCCCCGGGCTCCTCCCGCTTCTGCTCGGCGGCCACCGACACGCTCACGCAGAGGCGCAGAGCCAGGAGGGGAAACAGGCAGGCCAGCTCCACCTCTTCCAGGGGCCGCTCGCCGTGGTAGCCGGCCACGACCCGGGCCGCGGATCCCAGGGGGTCGGCCTCGTCCAGCGCCAGGTAGGCGCAGGCGATCGCCACCTCGTTCACCCGGCGGCTCCGGACCATGTCTCCGAAGTCGATGATCCCCGCGGGCCGGACCGCGTCGTGGAGGGCGCCGGGCCCGTCCACCCGGACCAGGAGGTTGTGGTCGTTGGCGTCGCCGTGGATGATCTGGACCGGCAGCTCCTCGAGGCGAGGCACGACGCGCTTCCAGTAGCGCATCAGGAACTCCTCCACCAGGGTCCGGCGGGCGCCCTCCTCGATCAGCTCGAGTCGCTCCTTCACGACCTCGGGTCCCCGGCCCAGGTCCCACTTCAGGGGGCGCTCGTCGGCCGGGTGGCGGAAGCTCTCCAGGGCCCGGTCGAGGCGGCCCAGGTAGGCGCCCAGCCGCTCCAGGAGCTCGGGGGTCCGGGGCCGGACATGGGCCAGGGGGCGCCCCGGCAGCCAGGTGACCATCCGGGCCCGGTGCGCGCCGCCCCGACCGTCCTCCACCACCGCCAGCGCCTCGCCCTCCCGGGTCCGGCGGAGCCGAGGGAGCGCCAGCCCGGGGTCTTCCTTGCGCGCGTGGGCCAGGGCCCGGTGCTGGAGCTGGAGCACCGCCGGGTCCTCGTTCCGGCTGGCGAACTTCAGGACGAACGCCGGGGGCTCGGCGTCGGGGGGTGGAGGAGCGCCGTCGACGGCTCCCCCGTTCAGGGCCGGCTCCGCCGGGACGAGCTCCTCCGCCTCTCGGTCGGACTCCCGGGCCGCCACCACCCGGAAGTTCTGGTCCCGGTCGCTGGGCAGGGGCGTGGGCGGCTCCGCGGGCTCGACGCCGAAGACCTCCCGGGCGACCCGGGCCGCCTCCTCGGCGGTGAAGCGGGGACGGGCGTCGGCGACGGAGTCGCTCACGAGGTGGACTCCCCCTCCAGGGACACGTACTGGCCCGAGAAACGGCCCACTTCCAGCTCATCGCACTCCAGCACCGCCCGTACCTCGATCCGGCCCATCCCCCGTCCCTTCAGGGCGCGGAGGAGGCGGTCCCACGCCTCGGCCTCCGGTGCGGCACAGGTGGCGGTGAAGCGGTCCTCGATCGGTCGAAGATACTCCATCTCGTTGCGCTGGATCACGATCCGGGGGTGGAGACCCTCGTCCCGGAGCCGGAGGTGTACCAGGGTCCAGCCGGACAGGATCGCCAGGGCCGAGGCACTGCCGCCGAAGACGGTGTCCCGGTGGTTCAGGTTGGGCTCGAGGGGCGCCGAGAGCACGACGCTTTCGGGGCCCGCCGCCTCGACCGAGACACCCATGGCCCGGGTGACGGGGATGTGGTCGTGGAGGTAGGCCTCCACCTCCGCCGTGCTCCTCCCCGCGGTGCGCCCTCCGGTCACTCCGCCGTCACCACGCGATCCCGTAGTCCTCGCCGTAGTCGCTGGAGCCGCCCCAGAAGGAGCCGTGCTCCCAGTCGAAGAAGATCGCGTTGATCGGGCCCGAGGTCCGCTCCCGGGTCTCGATCTCGTAGCCCATCGCCTCGAGGTCGTCGATCACCCAGGGGGCCACGTCGGCGTTCAGGGTGAGGCGGCCCGGGCGGGACTCGTGGTCCCCGAAGGAGCCCCGGAGCTGGTAGCTGGTGATGTTCGCGGCTTCGGCCGCCTCCTGCACGTCCATCCCCCACTCCACCACGTTGAGGAAGAACTGCATCAGGTTCTGGTCCTGGCTGTCGCCTCCCTGGACCGCGAAGGAGAGGTACGGACGACCGTCCTTCAGGGCCATCCCCGGGGTCAGCGTGGCCCGGGGGCGCTTGCCCGGCTCGACCACGTTGTAGGGGTTCTCGGCGGCCCGGGTCACGAAGCTCTGCATCCGCTGGCTCAGGCCCACGCCGGTGCGCCCGGCGATCACGGCCGGCACCCATCCCCCCGACGGGGTGATCGAGACCACCCAGCCCTCCTCGTCGGCGGCCTGGATCGAGGTGGTCCCGGCGTAGAACGCCTCCTCGTAGGACGGGCCGGGCTCAGCGCCGGCGCCCCTGCGGCTCGACCCCGCCTCCTCGGTGGCCCGGGGCGCGTCGATCGTGTCGGTGTGCCAGCGCTCCAGGTACTCCAGGAAGGGGTTGTCGCCCGCCTGGTGGCGGTAGGGATCGCCGGGCCTCACGTCCGGGTCGTTCCGCTCCCAGTCGATCGTCGTCGCCCGCTCCTGGGCGTAGGCCTTGGAGAGGAGCCCCTCGACCGGCTCTTCGGGCGGGAAGTAGGGGTCGCCGTAGTAGAAGTCCCGGTCCGCGAAGGCCCGGTTCATCACCTGGTAGAGGGCGTGGACGTAGCGGGTCGAGTTGTAGCCCATGGCCGTGAGGTCCAAGGATTCCAGCATGTTCAGCATCTGGAGCATGACGGGGCCCTGGACCCAGGTCGTGAGCTTGTAGACGTCGATCCCCTTGTAGCTCGTGGAGACCGGCTCTTCCAGATAGACCTGCCACCGGTCCAGGTCCTCCATGGTGATCAGGCCGCCCTCCTCCTGGGTGGCCCGCACCAGCTCCCGGGCGATGTCCCCCCGGTAGAAGCGGTCGTAGGCGGCCATGATCGCGTCCCGCCGGCTCGCCCCCGCCTCCAGGGCCTCGGCCTCGGCTTCGACCAGCTTCTTCAGGGTCTGGGCCAGCCACGGCTGCTCGAAGATCTCGCCGGGGTAGGGAGCCTCGTGGTCGTCGCTCCCCAGGTGGGGGAGGAAGACCCGTGGCGAGTATTTCCACTCCTTGATCCGGTCCTTGTCGCGCTGGATCCGGTCCACGGCCTGGGCCTCGATCGGGTAGCCCTCCTCGGCCATCTGGATCGCCGGCGCCAGGACCTCGCCCAGGGAGAGGGTGCCCCACTCGGCCAGCATCGTCATCAGGCCCCCCGGGGTGCCGGGGGTGACGGCGGCCAGGGGCCCGTAGGCCGGAGGGTAGCTCATGCCCCGCTCCCGGAAGAAGTCGGCGGTGGCCCCGGAGGGCGCGGCGCCCAGGGCGTTGACCCCGATCACCTCTCCCGTGTCGGGATTGTAGACCAGGGCCTGGGTCTCCCCACCCCAGCCGAGCACGTCCCACATCGTGGCCGTGGCCGCCAGCATGGCACAGGCGGCGTCCACCGCGTTGCCGCCCTGCTGGAAGATCGCCGCCCCGGCCGTGGCGCCCAGGGGCTTGCCGGTGATCGCCACCCAGTGCTTTCCGTGAAGGACGGGCTTGTTGGGGCGCTGGGCGCCGGCCGGCGCGGGCCGGACCAGGGTTGCCGCCACGAACCCGAATGCGAGCAGGGTGGACAGGGTGCGGATGCGGGTCGTCATGGTCGTCTCCTGAATCGGTGCCGGGTTGGTGAACGTAGGGAAGGGAGCCGTCGATCGCATCCCCCCACCGGGTCCCCCTTTCCTGTGCTCTCCGACCCTTCAGGATGCGCTGCCCCCTGGTGGCGTCCGAGCACCGCGCCCGGGACCTCTTGCGCTGCATATCCAACTTGGATATATCTGATCTGGATACTTCCTGGGTTCCCACTCGGAGGGTCTGACGATGTCCCCGCGCAGCGATCGGGAGGAGCTGCCTCTCAAGACGGCGGTCTTCCACATCCTCCTCGCCCTCAGCGAGCGGGATCTCCACGGCCTGGGCATCGCAGACGAGGTGGAGCGCTCCACCGGGGGTGCCGTGGAGCTGGGCCCCGGCACCCTCTACCGGTCCCTCAAGGAGATGGCCGGCCGGGGGCTGATCCGGGAGGTGGAGGCGCCGGTGGAGGACGCGGATCCGCGGCGGAAGTACTACCGGATCACCCCGGAGGGCCGGGTCCTGGTGTCCGAGGAGGCGGCCCGCCTCGAGCGCCTGGTTCGCCTCGCCCGGGAGCGGGATCTCCTGCCGGAGAAGGCGTGAGGACGGCCGGCGACGACCCCGGAGCACGGCACTCCGACGCCGGGGGCACGGAGAGCCCGGAACCCGACCGCCGTGGTCCCCACGGGCGGGGTGGCTTTCACGGCCGAGCGTTTCGGGCCCTCCTCCGGCTCTATCCCGGGCCCTTCCGTCGCGCCTACGGAGGGGAGATGACGGAGTACTTCCTGGCGCGCGTGGCCCGGGCCCGGGCCCGACGAGGGCGGCGGGGTGTGGCGGGCCTCTGGATCCGAAGCGTGGTGGATGTCGTGCGAACGGCCTTGGCGGAGCGAGTCGGGGAGGCGAGCCGGCCCGTCCGCTCCGGGGTTCCCGGAACGAATTCGAGGAGGGGAGGAGAGGCAGGGATGAGCGCTCTGATTCAGGATATCCGATACGCCGTGCGGCGCCTGGCGCGCACGCCTCTCTTCACGACGGCGGCCGTGACGATCCTCGCCGTGGGGATCGGAGCCAACTCCGGTGCCTTCGCGGTCGTGGACTCGGTCCTCTTCCGGCCCCCGCCCTTCGAGCGTCCCGAAGAGGTGGTTTCGATCTATCAGGATTCGGACGATGGCGAGCCGAGCTCCACCTCCTATCCGGCCTACGAGGACATGGCGGCCATGACGGGGGTCTTCGCCGGCGTGGCGGCGGTCTCACCGGGCGTGGCCACCTGGGAGGCGCCGGACGGGCCGGAGCAGGTGTCGGTGATCTACGCCACCGCCAGCTACTTGCCGGTCTTGGGCCTCGAGCCCAGCCGCGGCCGCTGGTTCGCGCCCGAGCACGACGAAGTGGGCGCCGGCGCCTTCGCGGTGGTGACCCATCGGACCTGGCGGACGAAGATGGGCGCCGACCCCGAGTTGGTGGGCCGGACGATTCGCCTGAACGGACAGCCGGTGACGGTGATCGGCGTGGGCCCGGAGTCGTTCAACGGGGCCCGGGGTGCCCTGGTCGCCGACTTCTGGCTCTCGATCTCCTCCACCGTGGTAGGGGGGTCCTTTCGGGTGGCGAACCTGGACCGCCGCCAGGACCACTGGTACGACGTCCAGGCCCGCCTCGCTCCCGGGGTGGGCGTCGCTCGGGCCCGGGCCGCCATGGACGCCCTGGCCCGACGGCTGGCCGAGGCCTATCCGGAGCTCAACCGGGGCCGGGAGATCACCGTGTTCGCCCACGACGAGGTGCGCCTCCATCCCGAGATGGACGGCGACCTCGCCTCCGCCGGCGCCGCCCTCCTCACCGTGGTGGGACTCGTCCTCCTCCTGGCGTGCGCGAACCTGGCGAACCTCCTCCTAGTCCGGGGGGTCTCCCGGTCCTCGGAGATGGCGTTGCGCCAGGCCCTGGGCGCGAGCCGGGCCCGGGTCGCGCGCCTCCTTCTCGCCGAGGCCCTCCTCCTCTCGGCCCTGGGCGGGGTGGTGGGGCTCCTGATGGCGCGCTGGGTGGTGGGGTTCGTGCCGCGGCTGCCCCTCCCTCTTCCGTACGGCACCACCCTGGACGCGTCCGTGGACCTGCGGGTAGTGCTCTTCGGCGTGGGCCTCGTCCTGGTGACGGGCCTCCTCTTCGGCCTGGCTCCGGGGCTCCGCACGGCCCGGACGGACGTGGCCACGGCGCTCCGGGAAGAGCAGCGGACCGCGTCCACGGGCCGCGGGGTCTCGCTGCTCCGCAGCGGGCTGGTCGCGCTGCAGGTCGCCGTCTCCCTGGTCCTCGTCGTGGCCGCCGGCCTCCTCACCCGGAGCCTGGCCAACGCAAGGAGCGTGGATCCGGGGGTGGACGTTGACCGGCTGGCGGCGATCGGCACGAATCTCCGCCAGGGAAACGTCCCCCGGGAGGAGTGGTCGGTGGTGATGGAGGAGGCGCTTCGCCGCGTCCGGGCGATACCGGGAGTGCGGCGGGCGGCGATCGCCTCCCGGCTTCCGGTCCAGGGCTTCGCCAGCGCCACCACCGTCCTCGAGGGCTACGATCCGCCCTCGGGGACCGACGCGACGGAGCTCGACTTCGCCCTGGTGAGCCGGGACTACTTCCGGACGGTGGGGATCCCCGTGGTGGCCGGCCGGACCTTCAGCGACGAGGACCGGCCCGAGAGCCCTCTGGTGGTGCTGGTCAACGAGACCGCGGCCCAGCGGTTCTGGGGCGGGGACGCGGTGGGCCGGCGGCTCCGGCCCCAGGGAGCCGAGGACGCCTGGCGGCGGCTCGTGGGCGTGGTGGGGGACGCGACGGTCGAGGAGCTCCAGGAGCCTCCGACGCCGATCCTGTACTATTCCGCCGATCAGCGTCCCTTGAGCCGCTTCTTCGTGGTGGCGCGGACCGACGGCGACCCGGCCGCCCTGACCGGGCCCCTCCGGGAGGAGCTGCGCGCGGTCGGGTCCTCCCTGCCGATCACGGAGCTCGGGACCCTGGAAAGCCATCTCGGACAGAGTCTCTCCGGGCCCAGGACGGCCGCCACCCTGGTCGGGGTCTTCTCCCTCCTGGCGGTGCTCCTGGCCAGCCTGGGAATCTACGCCGTGGTCTCCTTCACCGTGGCCCGGCGCTCGTCGGAGATGGGGATCCGGGTGGCCCTGGGGGCGGAGCGCAGCCGGGTGGTGGGGATGGTGGTGGCCGAGTCGATGACGAGCGTGGCCGTGGGTCTCCTGGCGGGGGTCGGGCTGGCGCTGGTGGCGGTGCGGGGGTTGGAGAGCGTGCTCTACCGGGTGGGGGCCCTCGATCCCGCGACCTTCGGAGCGGGCGCGGCCGGGCTCCTGGCCGTGGCGGCCCTGGCGTCGTGGATCCCCGCCCGCAGGGCCGCCCGGAGCGACCCGGTGGAGGTGCTCCGGGCCCAGTAGGGGACCCCTACGCCACCAGACGCGTCAGGGCGAAGGTGTCCCTCATCCACACGGGGTCCGAGCGGGAGAAGCCGGCGATCCGGGCGGCCTCCAGGGTCTCGGGCAGCGTCAGGGGGTGGTCGTCCTCGGCCTCCTTCGCGAAGCTCCGGCGGATCAGATCCTCGTCGCACCCGCTATCACGGGCGTGGCGGACCCGGAGCTCGACGAAGTGCTCCTGGAGCGCCTCGTCCTCGTAGCGGATCAGGTCGCCCCAGAGGAAGGGGCTGCCGGGGAGCAGGCTGTCCCGGATCCGTCCGAGCACCACGGTCTTCCGCTCCGGGGCGAGGTTGTGGAGGACGAGGTTCGAGTACGCGGCCTCGAAACGGCTTTCCCCGTGCCACTCCTCCAGGTCCGTCTGCACGAAGTGGACCCGCTCCGCCATCTCTCCCAGCCTCTGCCGGGCCGTGTCCAGCATCGACGCCGACGCGTCCACGGCGGTGATCCGGGCCCCGGGCAGCGACTCCAGGATCCGGCTCGTCAGGGTCCCTTCGCCGCAGCCGACGTCGAGGATCGTCCCCGGCGCCGCCCGTGCGAGGAGCCCGGCGATCATCCCGGTCAGGTCGTCGTAGGCCGGGACGAGCTGTCGGATCGAGGTCGGGTAGTCTTCTCCCAGCTCGTCGTAGTAGCGTCTCGCTCGTCGGTCCATCCGTGCTCCCCGGGTGTGCGAGTGCCCGTGCGTGACCCGGCTTCCGGCAGGAGGCCGGCGCGGGCCCACGTGCGACCCCGGGCCCCTGGCTCCGGGTGGGGGAGTTCCCCACACCGGAATCCTCCGTCTCCCGGCAGAGGCGAGCGCGCCGGTCCCGTAGCTTCGGAACAGTGGCCGGGGGCGAGGAAGCGCCCGGCCCCTTTTCCGTCGCGATGCAGGGAGAATAGACCGATGCCGACCACCGGGGAACCCGGATTCCGACTTCGCGTCGCCCAGGACGAGGACTTTCGCTTCACCGTGGACTTTGGCCAGCAGGGGATCGAACCCCTGGTCACCGACGAGCCTCCTCCCCTGGGCGGGGGCGAGGGGCCCAATCCCGTACGCCTGCTGGGGGCGGCCGTGGGGACGTGCCTGGCCTCGAGCCTCCTCTACTGCCTGCGCCGGACGAAGGTCGAGCCGTCGGATCTCTCGGTGGTCGTGGAGGGCGACGTGGGCCGGAACGCGGCGGGACGGCTCCGGGTCGAGGAGCTCCGCGTGCGCCTCGAAGGCGACCTTCCGCCCGATTCCGAAGGCGGCCTGGACCGCTGCATCGAGGTCTTCGAGAACTACTGTACCGTCACGGGGAGCGTGCGAGAGGGGATCGACGTCCTGGTGAACGTGGAAGTCGGCAGCCGCCAGGAGGGGGAGGCCGTAGCCACCGGAGCGTGAGCTTCCGGCCCTCCTACTCCGCCTTCAGGGCACGGACCGGATCCACCCGGGTGGCCCGGATCGCGGGGACGAGAGTGGCCGCGACCCCGGCGGCGAGGAGGATTCCCGCGGCGGCGCCGAAGCTCCAGGGATCCCTGGGGTCGACCCCGTAGAGGAAGCCGGCGACGAAGCGGGAAAGGAGGAGGGCGGCCCCGAGCCCGGTGACCACCCCGGCCACCACCGGCGCCGCTCCCGAGCGCACTACGGTTCGGATCAGCCGGCCCGGTTCGGCCCCCACCGCGATGCGGATCCCGAACTCCCGGGTCCTGCGGCTCACCGAGTAGGAGACCACGCCGTAGACCCCCACCACGCCCAGCAGGAGCGCGACGCCCGCGAAGAACGCCAGGAAGAGCCGGAGGCGGAGGGACTCGGCCATGGCGCTCTCCACCACCTGTACCAGGGAGGTGATCCGCGCCACCGCCACCGCCGGGCTCCGCCGCCGCACCAGGGCCCGGACGGGCCCGGCCAGGGTCAGGGGGTCCCCGGAGGACGTCAGGACCAGCACGGTGTTGAGGTTGGTGGTGGCGAGCTGATCGTAGGGCCGGTAGAGCACAGGCGGGACCGGCCCCCTCAGGCCCACGACCCGGGTGTCCTCGGCCACGCCCACCACCGTGGCCCACTCCCCCGACGTGCCCCCGGCCGCCAGGGAGCGGATCCGCTTCCCGAGCGCGTCGGTGCCCTCGGGCCACATGGCGTCCACGAAGGCCTGGTTCACCACCGCCACGTCGGGGGCGTCGAGCCGGTCCTCGGCGGTGAAGCCGCGGCCTCGGAGAACCCGGATTCCCATCGCCTGGAAGTAGTCCGGGGTGACCACGCGCCAGTAGGAGTTCGGCGCCCGCTCCCCGGAGAGCTCCGGCCGGTCCGCGATCCGCACCGAGCCCTGCCATCCCCGGTCCCGGATCGGCAGGCGGGTGATCAGCGCGGCCTGTTGCACCGAGGGGAGGGCGGCCGCTTCCCGGGCCGTCTCCCGGAAGAAGTGCAGGCGCTCCTCGGCCGGCATGTCGCCCTCCCCGACGAAGAGGTCCACGGCCAGGACGCCGTCGGGCTCCATGCCCAGGTCCACGGCCTGGAGCTCGGCCACGCTCCGGGCCAGCAGCGCTGCGCCGGCGACCAGGATGACGGCCAAAACGACCTCGGCCGCCACGAAGGCGGACTGGAGCCGACCGCCCCCTCCGCCTCCCCCACTGCCCCGGCTGCGGGAGAGATCCTCCGCCGGCCGGGCTCCCCCGAGGCGTCGCAGGGGAGCCAGGCCCACCACGACCCCCGTACCCACGGCCAGGGCCAGAGCGCCTCCGGCCAGGCTCCAGTCCAGGGAGAGGATCCTCGCGTACCCGTCCCCGAACCCGTACGGACCCTGGAGCGGGAGCACCGCCAGCAGGGCGTCGAAGGAGAGGGCCGCCGCGGCCGCGCCCACCGCCCCCGCCACGAGGCCGAGGACCGCGGTCTCGGTGAGGAGCTGGCGTGCCAGGCGTCCCCGGCCGGCTCCCAGGGCGCTCCGGACCGCCACCTCCTCCCGCCGGTCCGACATCCGGGCCAGCATGAGAGACGCCACGTTGACGCAGGCCATGAGGAGGAGGGCGCCCACGGCTCCCAGGAGGAGGACGAGGGGGGCCTCCACGTCTCCCAGCAGGACGTCGCGGATCGGGATCAGGTGCGCGCCCCGGGTCTTGTCCCACCGCTCCGGGTAGGAGAAACGCTCGCCCAGCGCCGTCGTGATCCGATCGAGCTCGGCCCGGATCCGGGCGTCGCCGATCCTGTCCTCCAGGCGTCCCACCAGGGAGAGCCAGCCGTTGTTCGCGTAGCCGGGATCGGCGGGGTCCAGGTCCAGGGGGCGCCAGAGCCCGATCTCGGGCACCGGGAAGAAGAAGTCCGGGGGCATGACGCCCACCACGGTGGTCGGTATCCCGTTCAGGGTGACCCGCCGGCCCACGATCCCGGGCTCGCCGCCGAACTCGCTCTGCCAGAGGCGGTGGCTCAGGACCGCCACGTCCTCGGCGCCTGGCCGGTCTTCCCCCTCCCGGAAGGTGCGCCCGAGTAGGAGCTCCGCACCCAGGGCGTCGAACATGTTGGCCGTCACCAGGCTGCTGATCGCCAGGGAGGTCGAGGACCCGGTGCGCAGGGAGACCCCGTCGAGACCGTACGCCGCCAGCTCCTCGAAGGCGGTGGTCCGCTCCCGGACGTGGTCGTATTCCTGTCCCCGCCAGTTCAGCTGGCTCCAGAATACGACCACCCGATCGGCCCGCTCGTAGGGAAGGGGGCGGAGGAGGAGGCCCTGCACCACGCTGAAGATCGCCGCGGTTCCCGCGATCCCGAGGGCCAGGGTGAGGCCGGCCACGGCGCTGAAGGCGGGGTTCCTGCGGAGCTGGCGAAGGGCGAAGCGCACGTCGTCGGCGAGGTCCTCGAGCCAGCGGATCCCCCACGCCTCCCGGGTGCGCTCCTTGAAGCGCTCCACGCCGCCGAAGCGGATGTGGGCCTCCCGGCGTGCCTCCTCGGGGCTCATCCCCCGGGCCTCGAGCTTCTCGGCCTCCCGCTCCAGATGGAAGGCGAGCTCCTCGTCCAGCTCCCGCTCGACCCGCGACCGGTCGAAGAGCGCCCGGAGCCGCGTCCACGCTTCCTGAATCCACCGCATCGTCTGTCCTCCCCTCCCCCGGCGACGGCCCGGCCTCGCCGGTGCCGCCCCTTCAGGTCGCAGTCATCACCACGGCAGGGCCCCACTGTGTTTTCGACGCCGTGGTGCGGCTCACGCCGTCTCGGCCGCCAGGATCCGCTCCACCGCCCCGGAGAGCCGACGCCAGTGCTCCCGCTCCCGGGCGAGCTGCCCCTCGCCGGTCGGGGTGAGCCGGTAGTACTTCGCCCGTCGGTTGTTCTCGGTTGTCCGCCACTCGGAGGTGATCCATGCCCGGCGCGAGAGGCGGTGCAGGGCGGGATAGAGGGAGCCCTGGTTCACCTCCAGCACGTCGTCGGAGATGAGCTGGATCCGCTCGGAGATCCCCCAGCCGTGCATCGGCTCCAGGGAGAGCACCTTGAGGATCAGCATATCCAGGGTCCCCTGGATCATGTCGGGACGGTTCTTCGCCACGCTTCCTCCGTGTCGGCTTCGGGCCCCGTGCCGGGGTGCGGCCCGGGGCTCGCGGACACGCGGGTCTTCCTGTAGATCGTCTACAGTAGCCGCAAGCTACACCTTCTCCCCTAGATGATCAAGAGGAGCGCCTCGAAGGCGGGTGATTCGCGGCCCTCAGGGAAACCTCATCCGCGCCTTATCGGCCTCTGGTTGTGGGGTTCCTGCGGAGACGAATTACTTGGAGGCGATCGCTCGGCCCCGACCATCCCCGACGCGGGAGGAAACCCCATGTGCCGACATCCCGTTCTCGCTCTCTCGACGCTCCTCCTCTCCGTCGTGGGGAGCACGCCGGCGGACGCGGGAGCCCAGCCCCGCACCGGTCCCACCACCGTCGAGGCGTTCGCCGATGCATTCGCCTCCGTCGTGCGGGCGCGGGACGTGGACGCATGGACGGAGCTCGTGACCGAGGACGTGGTCATGATGCCGCCGGGGGGGCGTGTCGTCGAGGGCCGGCGGGCGTTCCACGACCTCTGGAGCCGAAGCTTCGAGGGTCGGTCGGGCCCGAATCCCTTGAGGGTCACGCTCCGCGATGCCCGGGTCCTCGGTGAGGTGGCGGTGGTGCGCGCCGACTACGGTCCCGAGGAGGCCGGGCCGGTGGGCCAGTACGTCTGGCTGCTCGAACGGGACGCCCGCGACGTCTGGCGCCTGGCCTGGTGGATCTTCACCCGGAGGTCGGCACGCTGAGGTCCCGCTCCGGAATCGGGGAGCCTCGGGCGCCCGGGCTCCCAAGGCGGCGCGTTCCCGGGGAGATCGCGCCTCAGAGCGGGCCTGCCTCGCCCGGTGCTCCGATTCGCCGGAGCATCGCGGTGAAGCGGGGATCGTCGTCCAGGAGCCGGAGAGCGGGATCGAGGGGCATCTGTGGAAGGACCGGGCAGCGGACGGCGTACGCCCGTTCGAGGGCCGCGAACGCCCGATCCGCCTCGCCCGCCCGCGCCCAGGACGCGGCCGCGTGAACGTGGGAGTCGCCCCCCCGGTCGGCGAGATCGGTGATCGCCTCCGCGGCCCAGCGCCAGTAGGCGCGCAGCCCCACCGAAGCGGTGCCCCTCATTGCCTTCCTCCGGGCCTCCGGAGACGCGCCGAGCGCGGACATCGTTGCCACCGCCTCGGCCCGGGCCTCGGCGTAGGCCTCCTTCTCGGACAGGGCGTGGACCGCGCAGTCCCGATGCCGCAGGATCTCCGGGTCCAGCTCCTGCGTGCGGCGACATTGGGCGATCGCCTCGTCGTGACGACCCGCGAGGTAGAAGAGGCGGCCCACGTCGCCGTTCACCCGGGGCGAGACCGGGTCGAGGTCCAGGGCGGCGCGCATCTGGACCACGGCATCCTCCAGGTCGCCGCTCACGGCCCGAAACCAGGCGTAGGTGTGCCGGACGACGACCCGGTCGGGCGCGAGCTCCAGTGCCCGACGGAAGCGGGGCGCCGCGGCGCCCAGATCGTACTCGGAGTAGAGAGCGTGGAGGGCCAGGTTCAGGTAGGAGCTCCACATCTCCGGGTCCAGCTCCAGGCTGCGGCCCAGGGCCCGCTTCCCCTCCTCCGCCCGGTCCAGGGTCAGGTAGGCGCCGCCCAGGCCGGCGTGGGCGCGGGCGTAGTCCGGGTCCAGGGCGATCGCCCGGCGGAAGAACTCGACGCTGCGCTCGACATCGTTCCCCTCGGCCCGGGTGAGGAGGTAGCCCCCCATCTCGGCGGCCTCCCGGGCTACGGGCGGGGCGCCCGCGCGTGCGGCCCCGTCCCGCCCGACGATCCCCGCGGCGGCGACGCCCAGGAGGACGAGCGCGGCCGCGGCGGCCGGCAGGTGTCGCTGCTTCATGGCGCCCCCGAGGAGGCCGCTCTCCCGGTTTCTCCTCTTCACGACCTCGACCTTCGCGATGAAGCGGTACCCACGGCGCGGCAGCGTTTCGACATAGCGGGGGTCTGCGGCCTCGTCGCCCAGGGCGGAGCGCACTTCCCGGACGCAGAAGTTGAGCCCCTTGTCGAACTCGACGACCGTGTCGGGCCAGAGGAGCTCCTGGAAGGTCTCCCGGGCGACGAGCTCGCCGGCCCGGTCGAGAAGGGTCGACAGCACCAGGGCGGGCTTGGGAGCCAGGCGGAGGGTCTCCCCGTCGCGGTGCAGCTCCCCGGTCCCGGGGTCGAACTCGCAAGGGCCGAAGCGGTAGCGTCGGGCGTGGTCGTGCATGGGATCTCCTCGTCAGCTCCATCCTCTCGACCCTTCGNNCCCCGAGAGTGGGCGCGGGCCGCCGTGAGGGAGCACGCGGCTCGCTCCTAATTCGTCCGATCGCCCCCCGGGGTTCCGTGGCAGGCTGGTCCCCGCGGCGCCGGGGGCGCTCCGTTGGGAGGTCGGCCGAGCTTGACGCTGCCTGTGACGGCGATCCACGTTCCTCGCCATGGAGCGGAGCGCGCGGTTGGGGTGGAGGAGAACCGGGGGGCCCGGGGTGTGGGCCCTCGCGGTGATGGGGGTGGTTCTGGCGCCCGTCGGCCCCTGGGGTGCTGCCGCCCGGGCCCAGGCGGCCCGGGGCGAGGACCTGGCCCGGTCCCTGGGCTGCGGCGCCTGTCACCAGGGGGTCCCCGGAGCCGAGGAGATCCGGGGCGTCGCGCCGGCGTTCGGCCCGGAAGGGATCCCCCTGGCCCCGGACTTCGTCTTCACCTATCTGGCCGATCCGGTCCGGCGGAGGCCGGGGATCGCCCCGGCCCGGATGCCGGATTTCCGCCTCTCGGAGCGGGAGCGCCTGGCCCTGGCCCTCTTCCTGGCGGGCGAGCCCGAAGGAGGGGAGGCCGCCGGGGCCCGACGGCGACACGCCGACCTGACCTCGACCCACGGGGAGCGGGTCTTCCGGGCGCTCAACTGCGCCGCCTGCCACGGGGGGACCGGGGTGGAGCCCTGGGCCGACGCCCCGGACCTCTCCCGGGAGGGGGCCCGGGTCCGAGGGGCGTGGCTCCGGGGGTACCTGAGGGCGCCCACTTCCCTCCGTCCCGCGGGGCACCGTCCCGGAAGCGGAAGCCGCATGCCGGACTTCCGCCTCTCGGACGGCCAGGTGGGGGCCCTGACGGCGTACCTCACCTCCCTCTCCTCGCCCCCCCGGGCGCCCGGAGAATACGGGGAGCCCCCGAGCCCCTTCCGGGCCCGGCGCACGGAGCGCCTCCTGCGGGATCGCCTCTCCTGCCTGGGGTGCCATTCCCTCGGTGGGGACGGCGGGCGGATCGCCCCCTCCCTGGACCGGGTTGCCCGCAGGCTGAACCCGGGGTGGGTGGCGTCGATGATCCACCGGCCCCGGGAGACCGTCCCGGGCACGGTCATGCCCCGCCCGCTCTACCGGCCCGAGGCCCTGGACGAGGTGGCCCGCCTCCTCCTCCACCGAGGGGAGGACGCCGAGGCGGTGGAGGGTCTGGGGCCCCTGGAGCTGCCGACGTGGGCGGGCGGAGCCATGGCGGAGGGGGACTCGGGCTCCGGTGACCTCTCCCCGGGTGGGAACCTCTTCCCGACCGGGGGCGACCCCATGGCCCGGGGGGCCTCGGGCGCCGAGCTCTACCGCTCCGTGTGCGCCCACTGCCACGGCTCGGAGGGGGATGGGGACGGCTGGAACGCTCCCTTCCTTGGCGTGGTGCCCACGCCCCACGCCGACGACTCCCTCATGTCCCGGCGCCCCGACGACACCCTCTTCGACGGGATCTGGGCCGGGGCGTGGGTGCTGCAGGGGAGCAACCGGATGCCGGCGTTCGGCGCCAGCCTCGAGACCGAGCAGATCCGGGCCCTCGTCTCGTACATCCGGGAGCTCTGCGACTGCCTCGGGCCCCCCTGGTCCCGGGACGACGGGCGCCGGTGAGCCGGAAGACCGCCCTCCTCCTCGGGCTCCTCGCCGCGGCCGCCGCGGCGGGGCTCGGCATCTGGCTGGCCCGGGGGGCGGCGGGACCGGAGGAGGGCGGTGCCGGGGCGGGGCCCGTGACCTTCCCGGAGCCCTCCTTCGCCCCGCCCGCCGACACGGTCGAGCGCTCCGACTTCGCCGGGGCCGAGGTGTGCCGGTCGTGCCACGCCGACCAGTACCGGGCCTGGTCCGGCTCCACCCACGGCCGGGCCGGAGGCGAGGCGGCTCCCGACCTCCTCATCGCTCCCTTCGACGGCACGCCGATCCGCTTCGCCGACGCGGTGGTCGTGCCCCGGGGCGACGGGGCGGGGAGCTACGAGTTCGTGGTCCGCCAGGATGGATACGAGGAGGTTCACTATCCGGTGGCGGGGGTGGTGGGCGGCGGGCACATGCTGGGCGGGGGAACCCAGGGATTCTTCACCCCGTGGGTCGACGGCACCCTCCGCTTCCTCCCCTGGGACTGGTCCCGGCAGGACGGCGTCTGGTTCTGCAACACGGGCAACCGGACCGAGGAGGGCTGGGTCCCGGTGGATCCGGGGATGCGCCTCGCCGACTGCGGGGACTGGCCGCCGAGCCGGGTCCAGGGAACCGAGGCCCGCTTCACGAACTGCCAGCAGTGCCACGGGAGCCAGATCGGACTCGCCCTGGATCCGGGGCGGGGCTACGCTACCGAGTTCGCCACCCTCCGGGTCGACTGCGAGTCGTGCCACGGCCCCGCCCGGGAGCACGCGGAGATGGCCCGGAGCGGCTCCCTGGCCGAGGACGGCGAGATCGGGATCCGGAGCCTGGCGAACCTGCCGGTGGACTCCTCCCTCGCCCTCTGCCTCCGCTGCCACGGCCTCAAGGACGTGCTCCGGGAGGGCTACCTTCCGGGACGGAATCTGGAGCTGCACTTCGCCCTCAAGTTCCCCGTCCTGGGGGACTGGCCCTACTTCCCCGACGCCCGGGTCCGGACCTTCGCCTACCAGGCCACTCACCTCTCCAGCGACTGCTATCTGGAGGGGCCGATGGACTGCGTCTCGTGCCACGAGCCCCACGGCCAGGGATACTGGGACGTGAATCGCCGGCCCCTGGACGGTCCCTTCGACGACGGCCAGTGCACGGCCTGCCACGCCGCCAAGGCCCAGTCCCCCGAGGACCACACCTTCCATCCGGACGGCTCCGAGGGCAGCCGCTGCGTGAGCTGCCACATGCCCTACCTCCAGCATCCGGAGGTGGGCCCACGGGTGCCCTTCGCCCGCTCCGACCACACGATTCCGGTGCCGCGGCCCGCCTTCGACGCATCCCTGGGGGTGGAGAGCGCCTGCATCCAGTGCCACGAAGACCAGAGCCCGGCGGAGCTCCAGGCCCGGGCCGAGGCGTGGTGGGGGGAGCTCAAGCCCCACCGTCCACTGGTGGCCGGCCTGATCCACGCGGACACGTCGGGGGCGGCCCCCGGCGGCCGGCTCGCGGCGGCCCGCCTGCTGCTGCGCCCCGCGGAGGACGACCCCCTGGCCCAGTTCCAGGGCCTGGCCCGGATGCTCGTCGACCACCTGGAGCCCGACCTCCCGGGTGGACCGGAGGGGGAGGTGGAGGCGCGGCTCAGGGCGCTGGCCGAGAGCCGGGACGTGGACGTCCGCTCCCTGGCCCTGGCTGCCCTGCACTGGAGCGGGGGCGAGGACCCGGAGATCCGGGAATACCTGGCCGGGCGACTCTCCGGCGAGGCCGGGGACGAGGCTACGCGCCGGCGCTGGGCCGTGGCCCTGGGCTTCCTGGGAGACCGCCACCGGGACGAGGGGAGCGTGGGCTGGAGCCGGACCGGCTACCAGAAGGCTCTGGAGATCCTCCCCGACGATCCCCGCATCCTCCAGGCCCAGGGGCTCCTGCGCGCCGAGCTGGGGGACTTCGTCGGGGCCTCCGAGGCGCTCCGCCGGAGCCTGGAGGTCGACCCGGAGCGCCCCACCGGGTGGCTGAACCTGGGGATCGTCCGCTCGGGGGCCGGGGACCCCGCAGGGGCGGCCCGGGCCTTCCAGCGGGCCCTGGCCCTCAACCCCCACGAGGCCCTGGCCCACTTCAACCTCGGCAACCTCCACCAACGGGCCGGAGAGCTGGAGCGGGCCGCGGAGGCGTACCGCAGGGCGGTGGAGGCCGACCCGGGCCTCGCCCGGGCCCAATTCGAGCTGGCCCGCACCCTGGTCCGTCTGGAGCGCTACCGGGAGGCGCTGACACACGCCCGCCGGGCGGTGGAGTTCGACTCGGACGACCCTACGGCGCGCCAGATGCTCCGGGATCTGGAGAACGCGCTGGGAGGAGGCTAGGGGCCGGATGCGGAGCCGGCCCGGCGGGGCTCACCGCCGGGGACGGAGCAACGCTTCGAAGGGCGGGTAGCCTCGAAGCGGGCCGAGATCTTCCAACGCGTGGAGAAGCAGGTAGCCGTGCTGGAGACCTCCCTCGATGGCGCTGTGCACCAGCTCGGCTGCGCGCTCCCGCTCTCCCAGCTGCGCGGCGATTCGGGCCCGCCACACGAGAGGGCCGCCGTTCAGGTCGAATCTCGGCTGCGCGAATCCCTGGAGCCACCGGTCGATGCGCTCGGCTTCGGCACGATCGCCCCGCCGCGCCGCCAGAACGCCGAACCTCCCACGGTACTCGATCCTCTCCGGGTCCTCGAGGGCCAGACGGGCCCACGCGGCCCTCGCCTCCTCCCAGCGGTGAGCCGCATCGAGGAGGCGTGCGTGGGCCGCCCGCCAACCGGCGTCGGGCTCCGAGGGCGCCCGTGACCCGAAGAAGCCGAGGCCGGCGGCGGCCACGCGGCGTGCGGTGGCCGCGTCGCCGTGGGCCCGGCGCTCCTGCGCCGTCCATGCGAGCCACGCGGCATCTCTCCACGTTCCCGCGGCCACGATCTCCTCCACCCGGGACATCAGCTCCTCCGGCGTCCCGGCGGCGGCCAGCGCCAGGAGCTCCAGGCGTGGCAGGTCCTCGTCATCGGGAACTCGTCGTCGGAAGCGGTCCACGTCTTCCAGCTCCCTCTCGTGGTCGCCCAGGCAGTGGCGGGTCTCCAGCCGGACGTGCCAGTACGAACCGAATTCCCGAATCCAGCCGCGATCCGGATCGACCCGTTCCAACGCTTCGATCGCCGCGCGGTATCTTCGAGACCGGTAGGCGGTCAACCCGAGGAGGTAGAGCCATTCGGAGTCGGGCGACCTCTCGCCCAGATCGCCGGCGAGATCGTAGGCTTCGTCCCAGTCTCCGCGGCGCTCCGCCAGTTGATACTCCAGCATCGTCCGCTCCCACGGGGAGAGGTCTCCCCGTGGCTCGAGCGTCCGCAGAAGGGTCAGCGCCGACTCCGCATCGCCCGCGTTCGCGAAAGCGAACCCCGCCCACAGCAGGGGGGTCACGAAGCTGGAGTCGCTTCCGGCGGCCGCGACGAAGCGCGCGGCCGCCTCATGGTACAGGCGCACGGACTGGACGTTGGCACTCCCCAACCGCCGTCGCTGGTTGGCCCTGAAGAAGAGGTCGAAGGCCTCGGAGAGGAGGCGGTAGGATTGCAGGCTCGGCGGCTGGTCCCCCGGAGCGGGCCACGAGTCGAGGCGCTCGTCGAGGAGCGTCGCGAGCGCGCCCAGCGTGCGCTCGCGCACCCGACCGATCCCGGATGTGGGGTCGGAGCGTGGACTCGCCACTTCGTCGATCGCCCGCCGCACCACTCCCGTCGTCGCATCGACGATCTGCGCCCGGAAGACGACCGAGTCCCGGCGCGCGTAGAAGGCTCCGGTCACCATGATCCCGGCCCCGACCTCCCGGGCCACCTCGAGCCAGGAGCGCCCGGGGGTCGCCCTCCCCGGATCGGGAGAGGGTGGCCGGGTCTCGCGCAACACGGTGGAGGTCGAGACCACGCGCGCGAGCCCACTCCGGGCCAGAGCCTGCGTGATCCGGTCGGCGGCCGCGAGCCCCAGCGGGTCCAGGGACCGGTCCCCGGCCCGGTTTTCGAGCGCCGCCACCAGGACCCGGTCCCCGGCCACGGGCGGGATCCCGGTCTCGCCGGAGGACGCGATCAGCCAGGCGATCACGACGGCGGCCGCGACGATCGTCGCCGCCAGCAATCCCCGAGGAGCCCGGCGGCGCCCGCCAGGTCGAACCGGCACCTCCCGCGCGCCCCCGGCCACCGCCCCGCTCGGCTCGGACGGGCGCTCGGCGACCTCCTGCCGCGAGCGAATCGCGTCGATCAGAGCGCGGGTCTCGGGAGCGGGGTCGAGGTCCAGATCCTCGGCCATGCGCGCGCGAAACGCCTCGTATTCACGGAGCGCGCCCGCGCGGTTCCCGAGGGCGTCGAGAAGGGGAACGAGGCGTTGGACGACGCGCTCGTCGAAGGGATCCCAGACCGTCGCACGCCTCAGCTGGCGAACGGCTTCCACCGGATTCGTCTCGGCCTCCGCGGCCGCGATCTCCAGGGCCGCTCCGGTCGCGCGCCCCCGGAGCCGCTGCCGGGTGCGATCCAACCAGTGCTCGAACTCGACCGTGTCCGACAGGTGCAGGCCGGGGAGCAGGTCACCTCCGTAGACCTCCAGCGCGGCGCCGCGGTCGCCGTCGTCCAGCAGGTCCTCGAAGGCCGAGGCGTCGCACCAGACCGCTTCGGGGTCCAGCATGACCTCGTCGCCGCGGGTCACGAGGGCCTCGGCGTCCAGGATGCGGCGCAACGCCGAGAGCATCTGACTCAGCGAGTTTCGGGCGCGGTCCTCGGGCGACTCCGACCAGAAGGTCCCGACGAGGAGATCCCGGGCGACGAGCCCGTTCCGGCCTTCGAGGGCGAGATAGGTGAGGAACGCCACCCGCTTGGGCTGGGCGAGGATCGCCCCGAGTGCGCGCTCACGGGAGGCGTCGCGCAGGTCCCTGGTGCCGAGGACACGGAGCTCGATCATGCCGACCTACGGCTCCGGCACCCGATGAACTGTCGGATCAGAGCCGGTTCACGGGGGCCGATCAAATTGGATGGGCCAAGCTAGGGACGCCGTCGGTGACCGGGCAACCGGAAGAGGATGTCCCGGCGTCGGCGTCGGAGACGCAACACCGATCGGGGGGAGACGATGAGAAGGCGAGCGAGGGTTTTGGCCGTCGTTCTGGCGGGGGCCGCGGGCCTCAACGGCTGCGACGTCCCCTCCGGGGAGGGGATCGGCTTGACCGAGCCCGATCTTCAGATGGCGAAGGGTGGGAACGGGAAGGGGGGGAACAAGAAGAGCGACGACACGACGATCGAGGGCACGGCCGGCATGGAGACGCCGGGTGCGCAGCCCGCCGTCGTCGAGCGGGACAACAAGCGCACCCTCAACCTGCGGGCGGAGCCCGTCGAGCTGAAGATGGACCTCGCCGCGACGGTGACGGCGGGAACGGACGCGTGTGTCTTCCACGGGCCCAACTCGGGGGCCCCGTCGAACGACGCCGAGGGACTGCTGAGCCAGTTCCAGGACGCCGATTTACTCCCACGGGACTACCTCAACATCGGGGTGGACCGCACGGCGCTGCCGGGATCGGACGAATGGGGCCACAATCTGCTCGTCTTCTGGACGAGCGGCGGCCACACCTTTCGGGGTGGGATCGGGAGCGCTCCCGAGGACTTTCCGGGAATGGATCTGGCGGCCACGGCCGTGGACAACGGCGACGGCACCACCACCTACACATTCACGGGCGGCGTGGCCGGGATGCGCGACGAGACCGGCTCGCCCGGGGAGAACGTGACCCTACACTGCCCCAACCTCGACACGGTGGTGATCACGGTCGCGTCCTGATTTCCCGACGTTCGCCGCTACAGAATCCAACTGCGGTGTGTTGCCGACCTCCCTCCTCCGGTGTGGGCGGCGGCGGTGGGCCGGCACGCCTCGGGGTGCAGGGAGGACGGGGGATCCCTAGCTTCCGGGCGTCGCTGGAGGCGGCGGGCCCCTGGCGATCCTTCGCCATCGGCTTCCTCCACATCTTCGGGCCGCTCGCTCGGCTTCCTACCCCGACGCCCACTCGTGGCCGGCCGGATCCAGGTGCGCCGGGCACTGGGGTTCGGCCCGGACGTCCCTCCGGCGCGCCAGATGCGCCGGGATCCGGAGGGGCGCTGGGGGGCGACGTCCAGGAATGACCGGGTCCGGGCGCCGGGGACAGCCGGAATCCACCATTCCACTCAGTTCTTCTCGTACGGTACGGCCTCTCCCTCCGCACCGTCGGTCTCCGTCGTCTCTCCGTGGAGCCCCCCGGCCCCGGGCGTGCCCAGGGTCACCTCGTTGTCGCCCAAGTCGCCGGCGCTGACGTTCGAGGAGCTCGAGGCGTCCTCGACGATGCCGATCGTGGGGCCCCCGCCCCCGCCGCCCCCGCTGCCCCCGTCGCCGCCGTCTCCTCCGTCCCCGCCCTCACGGCCGTCGCCCAGCATCGTGACCACACCGTTGCCGCCTCCGCCCCCGTTCCCACCCGCCCCTCCCGCTCCCCCGAACCCTCCCGAGCCCCCGTCGCCGGTCGTGATCTGATTCGCCTCGAGGACGACCGTCGACCCGCTCGTCAGAAGGATCCCGAAGGAGCCTCCGCCCCCGCCCCCGCCGAGCGCGCCGCTCCCGGCCTCGCCGCCTCCGCCTCCGCCCCCCCCGCCCCCCCCGGAGCGTCCGACCATGGGATCGCAACCCCCCCCGCCCCCGCCGCCCCCACCCGCC
>JABAHQ010004001.1_pt1 | contig 24306 bp, 21 predicted proteins | sample 7062091 | NCBI WGS metagenome assembly JABAHQ01 (sample SAMN14534359, study PRJNA622989) | marine sediment metagenome | biome: marine biome [ENVO:00000428]; feature: marine pelagic biome [ENVO:01000023]; material: deep marine sediment [ENVO:00002113] | place: India: Gulf of Kutch | collected...
ATAGACGTCATTTGGAGAATCCTCATCTTCCTGGGTTTCGGAGCGGCGTTTCTGCTTCTCAGTTATTGGATCAAAAACCAGTGGAAAATACTGTCCGCCAACAAGTCCACTTAACTTTGGAGAGTTTCCCGGTGCCGGCCTTTCATCAGGCCTGTTGTCCGGAAAGCTCCGATTGCAATTTGAGCAGATTATAATAGGTTCCTTTCTTTTTGAGCAGTTCCTGCCGCGTTCCGAATTCCTCCACTTCGCCGTGCTTCAACACCAGAACCTTGTCCACCGTCTTCAGGGTCGACAGGCGGTGGGCGATGATGATCGATGTCCTGCCCTTCAGCATATCCCGGATGGCTTCCTGGATCAGCCGTTCGGTTTCGGTATCGACGCTGGAGGTGGCTTCGTCCAGGATCAATATACGCGGATCGAACGCCAGCGCCCGGGCGAAGGACAGCAGTTGCCTTTGCCCCATGGAAAGGCTGTTGCCTCGCTCAGTCAACTCCTGTTCGTATTTGAAGGGCAGATTACTGATGAAATGGTGGGAATGAACCGACTGGGCGACCGATTCCACCTCCTCCAGGCCCAGCGAGGTGTTGCCCAGCCGGATGTTGTCCATGATGTTGCGGGAAAACAAAAACACATCCTGCTGGACCAGGGCCATCTGCCGGCGAAGATCCTGCTTATCCATCTGCGCCAGGGGAATACCGTCCACCCGGATCTGTCCCTTCTGGATGTCATAAAACCGCAGAAGCGTATTGATGATAGTGGATTTGCCGGACCCCGTGGCACCGACGATGGCGAGGCTCTCCCCCTCTTCCAGCGAAAAGCTGATATCCTTTAAAACATAATCCTTCTGGTTGTATGCGAACCAGACATTTTCAAAATCGATTTTGCCCGCCACCCGGTGAACGGGTTCGGAGCGTTCCGGATTGGGTTGTTCCTCGGGGGTGTCCAGCAATTCAAAAATACGTTCGGAAGAGGCCATCGCGGTCTGGATGATATTGAATTTCTCCGCCATGTCGCGGATGGGTTCAAAAAATTTATGCAGGTATTGCAGAAACGCGACCAGGACGCCCAACTGCACCTGATCCTGCACATACCGCCCGCCGCCGTACCAGATCACCAGCCCGATGCCGATGGCGCTGAACACGTCGATCGACGGCAGATACACGGAATTGTAATGCAGGGACCGCAAATCCTCGTTCAGTTTATTCCGGTTGATCCCGGTGAATTTTTCATACTGCGCCCGCTCCTGATTGAACAGCTGGACGGTCGTCATGCCCGTCAGGTTTTCCTCCAGAGTGGAGTTGAGCGCGGTTACGTGCGCCCGGTTTTTCCTCAACGCGTCCCGGGCGCGGGTCCGGTACCATTGAGTCGCCATATACAAAAAGGGGAAGACGCCGCACACGATCAGCATCAGCCGCCAATCCAGCCATGCCAGCATCAGGAAAATTCCCGCCAGCGTAAAGATGTCACTGAACACCAGAATCAATCCCGAGGTGAGCATTTCGTTCAGGACTTCGACGTCGTTGACCGTACGCGTCATCATTTTCCCGATGGGATTGCGGTCGAAAAACCGGAACGACATTTTGTGAAGGTGGCCGAACACCTGCGTGCGCAGATCGTACATCACCCGCTGGCCGATAAACTGCATGGTCGTGTATTGCAAAAACTGGCAAAGGAACGCCGCCGCCAACACGCCGATGTAAATGAGGGCAATCCGGTCCAATCCCTCGACCTGGCCGATACGGATATAATCATCGATCACCACCTTGGTGAGATACGGTCCCGCCAAGTTCAGCAATGAAACCGCCAGCAGCAGCAAAAGGGAAACCCCCACCAGCAGGCGGTAGGGTTTCAGGTATTGCAGGATGCGTTTGAACAACGGCCAGTCGTAATACCGGTCCTCCAGATTTTCATCCGTCCATTCTTTCATTGCAGAAGAATCTCCATTTCCTGCGCCAGCGCCTGGTTCGTGTACATGCGCCGATACCACCCCTCCTGTTTCATCAAATCCTCATGCCGGCCGCGTTCGACGATCCGCCCCTGGTCCATCACCAGAATCTGGCTCGCCTTCCGGGCGATCGCCAGCCGGTGCGTGATGATCAGCGTGGTCATGGTTTGCAGAATTTCTTCGATATTCCTGAGGATGATGCTTTCCGTTTCCATATCCAGATTGGAAAACGCGTCGTCCAGAATCAGAATCTTCGGCTTCCGGATCAATGTCCGCGCCAGCGCGATTCTCTGTTTCTGTCCGCCGGAAAGCGAAACGCCGCGCTCTCCTACAATGGTGTCCAGCCCTTTCGGCCACCGTTCCAAATCCGGAATCAGGTGCACACAGCGGACCATTTCCTGAATTTCGTCCTCCGTCACTCCTTCCCGGCCCATGGCGATGTTGTTGCGGATACTGGTGGAAAACAAAAACGGTTCCTGATCGACAAAACCGATTTGTCTTCTCAATCGATCCAGCGGAAACCCGGAGACGGGTTTTCCGTCGATCAGCAAATTCCCGTTTGGCAGGTCGAACACACGGGGAATCAATTGGGCAATGGAACTTTTTCCGGCGCCGATCATGCCGATGATGGCAACCGTGCGTCCCGGTTCGACTTTAAAACTGACCTCTTCCAGAACCGGTTTTTCGCCGCCGGGGTAGGCAAACGAGACCTCCCGCAGTTCGATCTCCCCTCTTATGGAATCCATTTCATCCGTGCCCTCTTCCGTCAACAAATCGGATTTGGAATCGAAAATTTCCTGAATCCGCCCCATCGCCGCCAATCCCTTTTGCGTGAGATTGATGACGTAACCGATGGCCATCATCGGCCACGACAGCATCAACAGGTATCCGTTAAACGCGACGAAGGAACCCAGGGTCATGTTCCCGGCGATCACTTCCTTGCCGCCCAGCCACAGGGAAATCATCGAAGCCACGCCGATGGTGAGAACCAGCGAAGGCGTGAACATGCCGAACAATTTCGCCAGCCCCATATTTTTTCCCACGTACTCCCGGTTCAAACCGTCGAACCGTTTGATCTCATGGGCCTCCTGCACAAACGCGTGGAGCACGCGGATACCGGCCAGGTTTTCCTGGACCATGGCGGTGATCTTCGCCAAATGTTCCTGGATGGCTTTATGGCGGACGCTGATGGTACGGATAAATCCGAAAAACAGGATCGACACCAGCGGCAGGGGCAGGAGCGCAAACAGGGTCAGACGCGGATTGATATACAACATCAGTCCGATACAGGCGATGATGACCACCACCGCATCCAGCACCACCAGCAGACCCAATCCCAGGAAATCCTTCACCGCGCGCAGGTCGTTGGTCGCGCGAGACATCAGGTCGCCCACCTTCCAGCCCTGGAAAAAAGTTTTATCCAGCGTTTGCAGATGGGCGTAGAGTTTATTCAGGATATCGACTTCAATCTTGCGGGAAGGGCCGAACAGGTATTTCCTCCAGCCGAAACGGGACACCCCCTGCCCCACCGCGGCCAGAAACAGCAAGCCGGCGTACAGGCCGAGTTCGGAGCCGGCAGGCTTTTGAGGCAGGAGATCGATGAAACTTTTAAGCAGCCAGGGGATCACCAGACCGATGACATCGGTCGCCAGCAGCGCGATGATCCCAATCGAGATTTCCCAGCGGTAGGCCAGCAGATAGGGAATAAAGGTTTGGATGCGTTTCATACTTCAATTGTACTGGAAACCCTGGAACAACCGAGTCCGTTTTTCCCGGCAGCCGGCCTGACGCAGTGAGAAGCCAACCATCAGCCTTCCAACCCGGTGGAAAGAAACATGACCAGCAATCCCATGAACAGGAGCATCAGGTTGAGGTGCTTCTTTTCGTCCTCCTCGTGCACCGTCGGCAACAGATCGCCGATGGAAATATAGAGAAAGGTTCCCGCGGACACACCCAACGCAAAACCGATGGGATAGGAGGAATCCATCTGCCCCATCACGTTCAAGGAGATCAGGGCGCCGAGGGGGGTCGCCAATGCGAATATAAACATCGATTTCAGAATTTTCTGTTTCGAGTATTCGCCGCCCTTAACGAGAATACTGCTGAGCGCCAGCGCCGCCGGAAATTTGTGAAGGGTCACCGCCAGCAGAATCACCAGGCTGATGTTCAGGATGTTGCCCGCGCCGATGGCAACCCCGTCGAGGATACTGTGAAAACCGATTCCCACATAAGCGGCGAGGCCGATCTTGTGGTAATCGCATGCCCCCTCCTCACACGGGTGGACCATGATAAACTTCTCCATCACATATATTCCCAGGAAACCCAGCATGACGGGAAAGCCCATCTCCCTCCCCAGAATCGGAGAGATTTCCGGCACCATGTGGAAAAATACCGCCCCCAGCAGAATTCCGGCACAGAAGCTGATCAGCATGCGAAAGGTCTTCTGCGACCAGGGCTTTAAAGTCGGAATCCACCCGCCGGCCATGGTGATGGCAAAAATAAAAAACAGAAATAAATAAACGACCTGATTATCCATTGATCTTCAAATTCGCAGGCGGCCCTGCCGGTTTTTGATGAATACGGTGTTTATCCTGAAAAGTGGGTCAGTATATCCCATTTTATAACGGTCTTATAAAATTTTTGTGATTTGGGAATTGGATGGTTTTTACCGGCGGGAGTTCCAAAAATTCGCCCAGAATCCGGGCTTTTCCGGCGTTTTTCCACCCAAAATGAACACAAGGGTTATCCATAACAAATCCGAAAAACCTGTGCTAACCTGTTTGTTGAGTTATTTCTTCCGGAGTTTCCGGATCCACTGACTTCTCTTATGGAGACCCTCATCATCCCATGATCAGCGTCATATTAGCCGGGGGAAGCGGAGTGCGGTTCTGGCCGCTCAGCCGCGAAAGCCACCCGAAACAACTGCTCAATATCGCGGGTGACAAAACCCTCATCCAGCAGACGGTGGAGCGCCTTCTGCCGTTGACTCCCATCGATCGGATTTATATTCTCACTAACGAGCAGCACGCGTTTCAAACCCTCAGCCAGCTGGCGCCTCTGGGATTTTCCCCGGACCATCTGATCGCCGAACCGGTCGGGCGCAACACCGCCCCCGCGGTGGCCCTCGCGGCGGAAATCTTCAAAGACCGGGGAGACGAGGTCATGGCGGTGTTTCCCGCCGACCATGTGGTGAACGATCCCGAAGCGTTTCAGGACACCCTGAAACAGGCGGAGACCGTGGCCGGTCAAAATTATCTGGTCACGCTGGGGGTCAAACCCTCCCGCCCGGAAACGGGCTACGGTTACATTCAAAAAGGCGGCGCCCTGGAAAACCTGGACAACGCCTTCAAGGTCGCCCAATTCACCGAAAAACCCGACCGGGAAATGGCGGAACATTTCATCCGCCAGAAAAAGTTCTTCTGGAATTGCGGCATCTTCGCATGGCGGGTGTCGGCGATTCGCCGGGAACTGGAACAACACGCGCCAAAAATCCTCCAGCCCCTGTCGGGTATCGAAAATCATCTGCAAAACGCCAAGGGGAAATTTCCCTACCGGGTGTTCGATGAAGCGGGGAAGAAAGTTTTCGAATCGTTGCCCTCGATCTCCATCGATTATGCCGTCATGGAGCCGTCCCGGAACGCGGCGGTGGTGCCGACCACTATGCCGTGGAACGACGTCGGGGCGTGGGACGCGCTGGGAGACATCTCCCGCAAAGACCCGGACGGCAATGTGATTTCCAAAAATGTTTATCAGGTCGATTGCTCCGGCACCATCGTGCGGGCGAACGGCAGGCTCATCGGCGCGGTGGGACTCAAGGATATGATCGTGGTGGACACGGAAGACGCGTTGTTGATCTGCCCCAAGGACCGCGCCCAGGACGTTAAAAAACTGGTGGAGCAATTGAAAGATCAAAAGCGTCCGGAAACCAAACTGCACGCCACCGTCCTCAAACCCTGGGGCTCCTACACCACCCTGGACGAACGGCCCGGATACCTGCTGAAGCGGATCGAGGTCCTGCCCGGCGAAAGCCTGAGCCTGCAATCGCACGAGCACCGCGCCGAGCACTGGCTGGTGGCCTCCGGCAAGGCGGAGGTGGAATGCGGCGACAAAACCTTCATCCTGGAAGCCCGGCAGACTACGGTGATTCCCAAAGGCGCGAAGCATCGGCTGGCCAACCCCGGCAAGGAGACGCTTATCCTGATCGAAACCCAGCTCGGCGACATCCTCGACGAAAACGACATCACCCGCTACACCGACCTCTACGGGCGGGCTTAAATGATTTTTTCTAAACCTGGATTTTTCGTCGCCATCAGTCCCTCAGTATGGCAATGTGTGGCATTCTTTTGTCATTCTGAGCGAAGCGAAGAATCTGTGTTTTGATACGGCATCCTATCGCTTCATTAAATTGAGCAGGTTGCCGGCGGCGTAGGCGCGAATGACTTCCTGCGGATCGTCGAGCATCTGGATCAGCAGTTGAAAGGCTTGCGGACCGCCCATTTTGCCGGCGGCGCGGGTGGCGGCGGTGCGCACGCGGGCATTGGCGTCGCCCAGCGCCTGGGCCAACAGGCGCGTGCGGTCCGGGATGTCCACCTCTCCCAAAACCCGCGCAGTGGAGGCGCGCACGGCGAAATCCCGGTGACTCAACAGTTCCCCGAAAACCGCGTTACACTCCGCGGACTTCAGCCGGTGCATGGCGAGGGCGGCGGACAGTTTCACCAGCGGGTCGGGATCCTGGCAAAACGATTTCACCTGCTCCCGGACGGCGTTGGCGGGCAGAAAGCCGAGAGTCAACACCGCCTTGCGCCGGACCAGGGGACTTTTATGGAGGCTCAAGCGGATCAGGGGACGGAACAGTTCCATATCCGCGCGTTCACCGATCGAGTTCAGGCTGGAGGACAGGACCTGTTCTTCCTCTTCCTCCAGTAATTCCTTCAAACGCTTTAGGGAGGGTTCGTCACCGATTTTTCCGAGGTAGGTGATGGCCTGAAACCGGTGGATCATGTTGCCTCCCCGGGTGGCACCCATCAACTCGCTGAAATGCCCGGATTCACCCAACCGCACCAGGGTATAAGCCGCGGCGAGGCGCACCATCCGATCCGGCGCTTCCAGCAATTTGCGGATGGCGGGGATGGATTCCCTGTCGCCCAGATCCGCCAGCAGGTCCAGCGCCGTGCTGACCACCCAGATATTGGAATCCTCCAACCGCTCCCGGGCCAGAGTCCGGGCTTTCTCCCGGGATATATTGGGGATGCCCTGCAGGGCAAACTGGCGGGTGGTGGGGTAAAAATCCTTTGTCCCTTTTTCAAGAAGCGGGATGAGGTTGGGGTCCCCGGACTCCCCGGTAGCGCGCGCGGCGCCACTGCGGATGAACGCTTCCTCGTTCGCCATGGCCTGCTGGAGAATGGCGTAACAGCGTTGCCGGATTTTCGCGATCACCTCCCCGGGGTTCACCGGTTTTTCATCCGCCACGGCCGCCAGCGTCCATCCCAAAAGCAGGAGCGGGGCCAGGGTCAAGGCTCGATTAATCTTCCAACGCATACAGCAACATCTCTTTCTCAAGCGGCGGAAGCGGTTCGCGGTTCTTTTCCAGCGCCTGTTGATAGTGTTGAACCGCCTGTTCATAGATTCGGGCTTCTTTTATTTTGCCACGATTGGAATAACCGGTGCCAAGGATCGAACATTTTTCGATGAGAGCCTCCAGCACCAGGGCCCTCTGCCGGGGGTGGAGGCCGCCCTGCTTCAATATTTTTTCCAGCGCGTACACCCGAAAACGGTCCATGCCCTTATATTTTCGGGATAACTGGTCGGCGTGACCGCCGGTTTTGACGATCAGTTTCTCCGGAATGAAGTCCACATGAAACCGTGAGGCCAGACGCAACCAGAGGTCGTAATCCTCGCAGGCGGCGAGTTCCGGATCGAATCCGCCAATCGTCTCCAACACCGAAGCGCGCATCATGACGGACGACGGGCTGATAATGCACAGCGGCAGGCAGTGCTCGAAGATGTCGCCCGAATGCTTGCGGTGCTTGTTCTTAGGATTCACCCGCACCCCGTTGCGAATCCAGATTTCATCCGTGTAGCAGGCGGGGCAGCCGGGATGAGACGCCATCCAATCCATCTGCGCCTGCAGCTTGCCCTCCACCCACCGGTCATCCGAATCCAGAAAACAAATCATTTCGCCCCGGGCCATCCGGATGCCCTGATTACGGGCGGCGGATACCCCCCGGTTGACCTCCCAGCGATGCCACCGCACCTGAGGAAATTTTTCCTGCAGGTCAGGCGTGCCGTCTGTCGAACCATCATCCACCACAATCAGTTCGAAACTCCGAAAGGTTTGACTCAAAACGGAGTTCAGGGCCTCCGCCAGCGACCCGGCCCGGTTGTAAGCCGGAATAATGACTGAAACCGCAGGTTTTTCCGTTTTTTGGATAATTTCCATTGGATTATTGAATTCAACGGTTTCGGGCCTACCGGGGGGTGCCGGAACCGCTCGAATCGTGTATAATTGTTTGCTTTATCAAGAGTTATCCGGAGCGGCCCGGGACATACAAAACCCTTGACAAAGAAGGGATTTTCCCATATTAGTAACACCTTTGCGACCAAAATGTGGCTGACCCCCCGGGTTTCGGCCGCCCGTCGCGGACCCAGGAAACCCACGATAATTTGCCAATTTCGGGAGCCACAGTGGAGAGCCTGAATATGGATTATAAAGCGGTCACGCAACTCTTTCAGCCGGACCTGGAAAAGGTGGAGTACGCCCTGAGAGACAATTATCTCTCGGATATCCCCATCGTTCCGGGCATTGGAGATTATATCCTGAGTTCCGGAGGCAAGCGGATCCGGCCCATGCTCCTGTTGATCAGTTCCCGCCTGTGCGGGCTGGAATTGAACGACACGATAATCAAGCACTGTTGCGTGATCGAAAACGTCCACGCCGCCACTCTGCTGCACGACGATGTGGTGGACGAAACCACGGTCCGCCGCGGCCGCCAGACCGTCAATTCCAAATGGGGCAACGACGCCAGCATCCTGGTCGGCGACTATCTGATCGCGCAATCACTGACCCTGTTGGCGGATAACGTCCATCCGGAAATCTTCAAGGCGTTTTCCAGGGCCGCCAAGTATCTGGTGGAAGGCGGACTGCTGGAGTTTTCCAACGCGCGGGACATCCAGGTCACTGAAAAACACTGCCTGGATGTGATCTACCGCAAAACCGCCTCGATGATGTCCCTCAGCTGTCAACTGGGAGCCCTGATCGCCAAAGCGGAAACAGATCAGGAAGAGGCCCTCATCGCTTTCGGCGACCATTTCGGGATGGCCTTTCAAATCATGGACGATCTGATGGACTACGACGCCAAGCCCGAATCCCTGGGGAAACCTCCGGGGACGGACTTCAAGGAAGGCCACGTCACCCTGCCGCTCCATCATCTGTATCACCATTCCAAAAACGGCTTGCGCAAAGAGATTGAAGGCTTCATTAAGAACGATAAACTGACCGACAAGGAACTGGAGTACATCGTCGATCGGATGCGCGGGGGACAGTCGCTGGAATACACTTACCAACTGGCGCGCAAGCATATGGACCGGGCGAAAAGCGCTATCCGTTCCACCACCTTCGCGGCTCCGAAATACAAAGACGCCCTGCTGGCCGTGGCCGACTACATCATCAGCCGCCACACCCCCACCCAATCTTCCCTGGCCAATATCACCCGCTATTAACAGCCTGTAAACAGTACGGTTCACCGCTCATTTGAGCCTTGCCATGCCGGTTTCCAGGGCTTAACTTAATAGGTATGAATCAACCTCTTTCAGGAGGTGCGCATGTCAGCGGTCCATCACCCTTATATTTCCCTGGCGCGGCAGTCCATACACCACTACCTGACACACGAGGCCAAATTACCCTGCCCCGCTCCTTTGACCGGAGACCTGCAAGCGCAATCCGGAGCTTTTGTTTCGATCAAAAAAAACAGCCAATTGCGCGGGTGTATCGGCACCCTGGAGCCTTGCCAGAAAAACCTGGCGGAAGAAATCATCGAAAACGCCCTGAAAGCCGCTCTGCACGATCCCCGCTTTTCCCCGGTCACCCGGGATGAGCTGCCGGAACTGACCCTGTCCATCGATGTGGTGAGACCGATGGAAGCCATTTCCGATGTATCCGAACTGGACCCTAAAGTTTACGGCCTGGTGGTGAAAAGCAGCGGCAAGCAGGGGGTGCTTCTGCCGGATCTGGAGGGGGTGGATTCCGCTGAGGAGCAAATCCGAATTTGCCGGAAAAAGGGCAGTATTAACGAGAACGACCCCATCGAACTGTACCGCTTTAAAGTCGACCGCTTCCACTAAAATAAAAAAATTTTGAAACGCGCCCAACGAGCAGGGCAAGCAGGACACCCTCAGCAAATTTCCACTCCCTGTAAGGGAGCGCTGCCACTAAAATAAAAAAAGAAAAAATTTTGAAACGCGCCCAACGAGCAGGGCAAGCAGGACACCCTCAGCAAATTTCCACTCCCTGTAAGGGAGCGCTTCCATGGAGCCGCCATTAATCCATCCACCTGATCCCCTGAAAACAAAAACGCGGCGTCATTCAGAGACAGGCTCCGTATGACACCGCGTTAATGGATGGAATTAATGGATTATCCCACGTAAGCGCATTTGCTCGCCGGAGTCCGGGTATCCATGTTTTTGCCGCGGTTGGTGTGATCGTCGATCTCCGCCGCACAGCCGATCATGCGGCCGAACAGGAACGCCATGAAGCTGGCCCATTCGATATCCTCTTCCTTGACGGTCCCTTTTTTGTAATCCGCCCACATCATCTTGAGCAGGATAACGGCGATCACGGCGTCGACGTTGACGCAGTACACGTTCTTCGTCACTTTGGCCTTGAACAGGCCTTCCACCAGGTGATGGTAGAAATCCAGGAACACATTGTACAGCCCCTTGTCCTTGAACAATTTGCTGACGTATTCCTCGCGCGGGTCGACGTTGACATCCTTGCCTTTGAACACCGGATGGTTGACGCAGGGAATCTTGGCGTATTCCAGGTTACCGAGTCCCTTCTGCTCCTTCTTGTATCCGCCGTACCATTTGGCGTAGTCGGTGGCAAGAGTCGCCAGATCGACGCCATGCTTGGAGTCGGCCGGGTCTTTCAGATCGGTGTTCTTGAACTGATCGATCAGGAAGGCCGCCGCTTCGTAACCGTTTCCGCCGTGGGCGAAACCGGTGTGCGTCAGGAAACCGATAAAGCTCTTGTTGACCTGCACGCGGTCCGGCTGTTCCGGTCCGTCGGCGCTGACCGCGCCCTTTGAACCCTGGGCAGAGATGGTGCCGGGTCCGTTGGTGATGATCAGCCCCAGCAGAACCTGGAATTCGAACAGCTCGCCTTCGGTCGGCTGCCGTCCCATCAGAGACAGAAACGCCGTCCGGGTGAAGCTGTAGGTGATCAGGTCGTCGTGTTTCACGCCGCAGAAACTGTCTTCGCCATGCTTGTCTTCCGGGGCGGCGACGCCCACCATAGTGCTGTAGACCATGCCATACCACGGCAGGCGCACCAGCGTGGTTTTGGAGATTTTCTTGGTCCGCATGCTCGGCCACGCCAGGGTGGCCCAGACCGCCGCCACAATGGCGTCCATGGACACATGGCCTTTATGCTCGGCGGCAAAGTCCTTGAGAAAGCTCAGGAAAACCGATTTCCCCTTGGACTGGTAATATTCCAGGGCCTTGGTGACACCATCATTGGCTTCGCTGCTCAACAGAGCGTCCTTATGGGCCGCCGCGCCTTTCACCAGCGACTTATGATCGAAATCCTTTTCAGGATCGTCCATATTGGTCAGCTTGAAGATATCCAGCAGAGCCTCCGCCGCGGCCATGGCCCCTTGCGCTTTCTTTTTTCCCACGATGGACACCGCCGCCGCCTGAACCGTATTGGGAGAATTGCCCGCCTCACGTGAAGCGGTAGCCGCCGCCAGCGTGGGCTGACCCTGCTGACTCACGTAAGCATTCAAAACGGTATTGGCCAATTGGGTTCCGAACTCGCTCGGGTACCGATGCGTCAGCGCGAACACCAGGTTTTCCTCGAATGATTTGTTGGAGGCGTCCAGGATGGATACGTTGTGAATCTGCGACACCTGGGTTTTGGGATCCATCTTGGAAGCGCCGCTGGCGTCCTTCAGGGTTTCCCGGCTGATCTGCGCCCCGACCTGCTGCTTGAGGGCATTGATCTGCTCACTGTACGGTTCAATCGCCTGCACCTGCGGAACATCCAGCTCTTTCGGAAGGGAAATGCCGTTGTTGCTTCCGAACCAGCATTTCAGCGACAGGTCGCCTTTCGGGTCGAAGTCCGGTTTCTTGCCGTTGAGTTTCATCACCGCGGTCAACGCTTCCGGGATATGGGCGATATTGGTCACCAGCGCGCCCTTTTTAGAAACCACGGGATTTTCCGGGGTGTAAATATCATTCACGCCGAAATACTCCTTGAACCAGTTCTCCTTGGCTTCCGCGTCATCCCCGGAACCCGCCAGCGAACCGGCATGACCGCAGGACTTGGTGAGTTTGGCTTTCCAGCGCCCGACCACGCAGGCGATGATCGGCTTTTCCGACTCAATATCCTTTTCATAATAACCGCCGGGCTCGGCATACAGGATGGCGGCCTGAGAGCGGTCGTCGTTGTTGAACGCGTGGATAAACTCTTTCGGTCCGTAGTGGATGTACACGTCCTTACCGCTGGAAACGGAGGTGGTGGTGCCCCAGCCCGCCGTCGCCAGGTATACGGCGATGGTGGTGGTGAAGTTCCCGGAATTGGAGAAAATCGCCACCGATCCCTTGACCAGAGATTCCTCCGGGCTGTTGCCGCCCAGCGCACCGCCGAGGCGAACGTGGTTCCAGGAATCGGCCACACCCAGGCAGTTGCCGCCAAACAGGTCGACCCCATTGGTCTGGCAGATCGCCCGCATGACGCGCGAGTCTTTAACGGACACCTTTTCCGTCAGCACGATGACTTTTTTCAGTTTCGGGTTACAGCGCACCGCTTCCGCCACGCCATCCTTCACGCCCGAGGGGGGAAGGTAAACGACGCAGGTGTTGAATTCATGCCCGGCGGCCATGCCTTCCTTGATGGAGTTGTAGACCGGAATCTTGCCCAGTTTGGTCGGCAGGGATTTTCCGGATTTACCGGGCCCGGTGCCGAACACAATGTTGCCCCCGGAGTACTCGTGACTGACCGGACTCACGCCGGAACTCTCTTTCCCCAGCATATTCAAAACGACGACTTTATCATCCTTGGTCGCCAATTCAGACAAGGAATTGATCCCTACGTAATAAGGGAAACCTGCGACTCCTTCTTTATGCATGAGACTGATCCTCCAGAATGATGCTTATCGATTCGTTTGAGTTTATTTGATATTCAGCGATTTCTTGATCTCTTCCTTGCCGCCGTTTTTCATCCAACGGTTGATCGCCCGCGCATAGTTGATGACTTCCGACATGGCGCTGTCGTGCCCGAAGAACCGGTAGGGAACTCCCAGAGAATCGAGCGTATCACGAAGATAAGCCATACCCCGGACAAGATTGGGTCCGCCGCGGCCCACTACGACGAAAATCGGATGCGGACCATACTGTTGAAAGTACCACTTGATGCCATCGGCTATGGCGCGGAAGGTTTCATAAATATCCGTATTGTTCGCCTTGCCGCCGATGATGAACAGCACATTGGACTGCTTCAGCCAGTATTTGAATGTGATCTTCGAAATATCGTTCATCTTGGCGTAGGGCGGGTTGCCGCCGAAGTCGGAGGAAATGGTGGCGTCCTCGCCCAGCAGTTCCGTCACCATGGCGTTGGCGCCGCCGCCGAAAGTGGGTGCGGTAATGCTCCCCTCATCGTTGATGACATACACGTCGCTCTGCCCCTGATAGGTCCGGAGCTGGTTGATCTCCTGCTCGAAGTCCGAATCGTCGGAGGCGAACAGCTCGTCCGGCAGATGCAGGCGCTTCCAGGCGGGATCGTCCTGATCGAACGCGCATTTGAAGTCACAGGCCACCGGCGTCAGGCGCTTGCCGTTGTTGAACATGCGGATCGGGTTGAGTTCCAGCATGATCATTCCGTAGTTGTTATACAGGTCCCAAAGCTTGGGAAGATTCTGCACCAGGGGACTGATGATCTCCGCGGGCGCCCCGAGGCTGTCCAGCGCGTTGGAAACATGAAACGCTTTCAGGCCGGTCAAGGGATCAAACGGCACCACCGCCAGCTTGTCCGCCGGCAACTCTTCGATGTCGACGCCGCCATGGTGGGTAATGGTCATGGTGGGGGCGCGGTAGATCGTGCTATCGGTAATCGAAAAATAAACTTCGTGGTCCGCCGGCACGCCGCCTTCAAAGGTGATGCCGTTGGATTTCACAATGCGGTTGCCGTCCTGATGCGTGGCAAAATACAAACGTTCTTTTTCCTTGAGGGCGTCCTGAAGATTGTCGACCCGTCCGATCAGACCGGACTTGCCTTTTTTTCCGACACCACCTTTGAAAAACGGTTTGATGAACACCTGACCGTGCTTCTTGATCATGGCCTTGATGTCATCCACGCTGGTTTCCGGTCCGCGCACGTCCGACCGGGGGAACTCCACCAGGTCCAGCAACTTTCGTCCCCATAACATACCGGTAATCTGCATCTCAATTCTCCTGCCTTATTCTTTTAGAAAAGGATTATATTAATGAATACTTGACCGTATCAGAATGAAAATTTGCACAAACCAAGGGTGCGGGGAAGCTCCGCAACTCAACTCCCTTGATTTTTCGGCTCAAGAGCGAAAACTCGAGATTGGAAGGCACTATTTTATGAAAATTCCTGTTTTTGTCAATCCCTACTGCAAATGGGGTCAACTTAAGCTTTACCAAAGAATTTCTTTGGTTAAAGCAAAGTGGACCCTGGGGGGCACGTCAGGTGGATGAGGCCCTTTCGGAGGTTTTCGGGGAATCGCCGGAAGCGGAGGGCGTAAGCCAAATCACCATAAAGACATACCACAGGGTGATGCCGAGACCCAGCATCCCCCAGGAAGCCGTATATTTCATTAAAGCGTAATGGATTAGAGATAACAGAGCCGGGATTCCGGCCGCGAACCGGGAAATCCGTTCGCCCTCTCGTTTATGGATCCATAAAGCCATGAACAAAACCGCCGGCAGGGCCTGGACAAAATAATGCCCCCGGGCAATGGGAGAAACCATCAGGGAAGCTAAACAGGCCAATCCATACACCGCGCTCCACTCCAGAAGGTCCCCTTTCCGGGCAATCCTCCACCCCAGAGGAATCAACAGCAGGATCAAAATAATTCGAATTCCCAAGACCGCGTTCACCGCCGTGGGGGAATTCATAAACCGGTTGCGATTGTCCCTGAAATCCCAGGGAGTGGGCTCCGTCCCCCGGGAAAACCAGTACGCCACCCGGTTGCCCGCGTGATACATGGCGTTGTTCAAACTCTGATTACGGGGACTGGTGGGATTGGAAAAATTGGAATCCTGGGAGATCTCCACCGCATGCACGCCCACCTTCGCGGTCCAGACATTCAGATATTTCCAGTTGGCCTGCCAGCCGAGAAAAAGGGAGGGAATAATGAAGACAAACAGCACCAGACCCAGGGCCATTCCCCCGGCGGCACTCCATTCCTGAAACCCGGTGCCTCCGCTTGCCGGCCGGGTCAGACGGCGGACCAGCAAAAGGTAAAGCAAAAACAACGCCGGCAAAAGGGGAATGATTTTAAAAGTAACGGCCAGCGCCAAGACCATGCCCCCCGCGGCGACTTTCAACGGGGCGCGGTTCTCCATCACCAGACGAAAGCCGAGGAGCAGTAAATACAGGATCAGAATTCCCACCTGCCCTCTCTGCAGGCAATCCAGCGCCGGGAATAAAACCGTCGCCACCGTACCGGCCAGTATCCAACGGACGGTTCTGGATTCTTTTTTCTGGCTTGTACCGGCGGTCTTCCCGCAAAGGTGATACAGGCGGACGGTCTCCCGGTAACAACCCCAGGCCATGAGCAGGGACAAGAAATACCAGACCACTCCCTGCCATTGCGGTGGAAAAAAATTGAGCGGCGCCATCAGAATGGCAAACAGCGGCGGATAAAGATATTTCCAGCCGCGGGGGTTGACGACCTCATAAGGGTCGCGCTCGTCGAAAAACGCCGCCCCCGCCCAGGTATAAACCGACAGGTCGGTACGGTGATCCATCAGCAGCCAGCGGTTCTTGGCCGACGCTACCGGATCGTAATGGGCCCGCTTGCGGACATCGGTCAGGCCCCAGATCACCAATCCGAGACACAGCACCACCCACACAATCTTCTTTGTTCTGGATAAGGATGTCATCGTTGAATCTTCAGACGGGATGTTTTCCTGCCGCGAGAGCGGAATCCGGTCCCCTCAATCGTATTGGGCGAACAGGGCCTTCAGCTTGACCTTTATTATTTCGAGAAACATCTCGTAAACATCCCGGAAGATCACCACCTTCGATTCCGGGTGGTTCTTCCAGGTCACCGGGACCTCCGCAATTTTCAGGCCGCGCTTTTTGGCCAGGTACAACAACTCGACATCGTAACTGAATCCGTCAAGCGTCAACTTCTCAAACAAAGGCAATGCCTGCTCCCGCCGCAGACATTTGAATCCGCATTGGGTGTCAATAATACCTCTGAACAGCAACAGGCGGACCATCAGGTTGAAAACTTTCCCCATGCCCTCACGGTACCAGGCCTGGTGTTCCACCACATTGGATTCCGGCAGAGAACGCGACCCAATGGCGATATCAAACCCCTGGCTGAGAAACTGAACCAGGCGGGGAAATTCCGTGATGGGAGTGGAAAAATCCGCGTCGGTGAACAACAAGACCTCCCCGCGGGCCGCCGCAACACCCTGCCGAATGGCGTAGCCCTTGCCCCGGTTGGGAGTATACCGGACCCCCCGCCCCTGTTCCGGCGTAAAAAACTCCTGGAGCACGCCTGAGGTGTCGTCCTCACTTCCGTCATCCACCAGAATAACCTCCCACGCGTAATCCTGCCGGTCGAGGAAACGTTTAAGGCCGGGCAAGGTTTCCCGCAGGCGCGACTCTTCGTTAAAAGCGGGAATGATAATGGATAAAAATGTGGAGGAATCCATTCAGGTTCGGTGAGGAATAAGTTCAGGGGCGCGGCACACCGGCGTCCGCTTCTTCACAGGATAACATACCGGGAAAATCTTCGGCCCCGCTATCCTCTATTTAAAGCCATTCGGGAGTCGGGTGCTCTCGTCGGTGTAACATTCCCGGACCTGGGCGGGAACCAGACCCCGCGCCCCGCTCAAATCCGCGCCATGCAGGTAGGCGCCATCGAGCCGGGTGTTTTTCATTTGAGCGTCGTTGAGGTTGGACAGGATCAAATCGGTTTCCTCCAGGTTGGCTTCCTCGAGGCGGGCCCCCTGAAAATCGGCATCCTGCAGATTGGCGCCCCGCAAATCCGCCCCGCGCAGATCGGCATGTTGCAGGCAGGCACCCATCAGGTCGGCTTCCACCAGACAGGCGTTTCTGAGAACGGCCCGGGATAAATCAATCCCCTTCAGCACCGCCCGGTCGCCCTCCTTTCCCTTGGTTCGAAACCAGAGTTCGTGATCTTCCAGAATTTTTTCCAGCATGCCGTCTCCTCCCCGGCCAGCCTGAGGCTGGACCCAATTTCGACTAACGTTAATTCCAGACGATGATTTCCTTGCGCAGTTCAGGGTTTTAAATTTGCTCCGGGCCTGGCCCGGCTGCCCGGAGGGGGGAGCGGTTAAACCGGTTTGAAGATCATCAGGGTTAAAATAGCGATCACCGCCGGGAACGCGGCGACACCCAGATACAGCCACAGGCGCTCGTAACGCCAGTAGCGTTCGGGCAAACGGGAAGTGTCCTCGGCCTGGTCCGCCGTCAGCGTCATCCAGTACTGCAGGACCGCCGCCGGCAGCCAGCACATTCCCGCAAACACAAACAGCACCAGCGAAATCCAAACCCAGGGCTGGGAAAACGGGATGTCGCTGATTCGCATCATGAGGTAACCGGTCACCGGCAGCAGAACAATCGGCGGCAGGGTGAACAGCCAGTCGGCCAGGATGGCGTATTTCAACGCGAAACGGATGGCGTGGATATTGCGCTCGCGGTTGGCGCGCCACAGGATAAAGGCGCTCCCCACCCCCGCTCCCAGCAGAAGCACCGCGCTCAGAATATGAATCCACCGCAGAACCAGAAAAGACATTTCGCCGTCCCTTGCAAATTTCCACCCGGTTTAATTTTAGACCGTTTTGCCTTACCCTTGAAAGGTAAGCCTGACTGGAAATTGTACACCATTAGGTCATCCATGAACATCGGGACAAAAATTTTTCATCTATCCCTGATCGCCGCTTTCGGGTTGGGCGCTCCCCTGCTTCCGACCAAGGAAGCCCGGGCCACCTCCTGGGACGAACCGTTTCTGGAAACGGTGGTGAGGGAGGCCGACGCATTCGGCGTTTTCAAGATCGAACGCAACCGTGGAAACATCGTCCACCTGACCCGGATCAAACACGTCGCGGGGAAAAAGCCGCCGGCGAAGTTCAAGCTGAAAGGCTTTTATCATCTGGAACTGGCCAGCGTTTCCGGCGGACACGGTCCGTCTTACGAGCACACCCTGCAGGAAGGCGTTTCCTATTACCTGTATCTCAAGCAATCGAAGAATCAAGAGGTCTGGCAGTTGGCGACGCCGACGGCGGGGATCGATCATTTCGCCCCTGACGGACGCATCGCGGCCACTTACCGCTTCAGCGCCCACGATACGCTGGTCGATATCAAAACCTATGAGATGACCCACGCCTGTATTTTCCGGCACCTGCACGCGCAACCCTGCGACACTGGGAAAATCAAACCCTATATCGACGCCCAACTCCGCCGGCCGGCGGGACATCTTAAGAACGGCATCGATTCGGAACCGGCCCAACGGTTTTTCGAACAGCATGTGGCGCTGGAAACCGCCTATCTGCTCGATATCCCGCTGGCGGAAGCGGCGCTGGAAAAATTTTTAACCAGCGATACCTTTCATGTGCAAATCTCCGCCGTCCGGGCGCTCGGCAAATCCAACAGCAAAACCAAGACCCAACGGCTGATCGCTTTTATCCAATCCAAGGCGGCCGACCCCACGGCCAAAGTTTTCGCCGTTTACGCGCTGGAAGAAATCGGCGACCGCTCCGTTGCGCCCCAACTCCAGCAACTGGAGAAAACCCTGCCGGCAGATGAAGCGGGGCTGGGCATGAACATCATGGACCCGCGCATCGCCACCGGCTTTCACAGCTCAACGAAAGACGCCGTCACCTGGCTCCTCGATAATTGGAGTGAATGATCCGCCCTTCCATTATATAAATAAAAATGAATGATTAAGCCTTCTCACTGGTTCCAGGGTTCGACTTCGAAGCGCTTTTCGTACCAGATGTGGGTGGTGGGGGGTGAGTTGGCGGGCCTGCCGGGTTTGGGACAGCCGTGATGCAGGACGATCTTGGTGGAGCCGACGATCCAGTCGTGGCTCCGATAGGTTGAGTTGGGGTAATCGAGATCGCGCGACTCCATTTCCCGGCCGTACTTTTCCCGAAAATCCTTCAGCAGGATTTCGTAAACCCCGCGCGCGCATTCCCCGTGCGGGGCCAGGCTGACGCGCACGGCGTTCAGTCCCATCGACGAAAAAAACCGCAGATCCACCTGAAACGTTTTGCCCGGCAGCAGTTCCACCCGGGACAGACCCAGGCGCCGCTCCCCTTCCGCGTCAACAAACGGGTGCGCCCCCGACTTCTTCGCTTGCCGTTCCGTCATCCCCCAATGAAAGCCCCGCCAGCCTTTGGGATCGGCCGCCTTAACGGTTTGGACCCGTACCCTTTCATCTGCCCCGGCGTGGAACGCGATCAGCATACCTGTCATCCAGGCCAGGATCAGCGCCACCCCCGCCCGCGATGCAAAGCGTATAAAGTATGAATTCATAACAAGCCGTATTCCATCCCCCCCCTTTCTTATGTTTTCATATCAAGAAAGAAGCCCCCTGACCCCCTTCGCAGAAGGGGGGGATAAAATCTTTTCTCTGCGGGCTCTGCGCCCTCTGTGGTGAAAACCGGGTCCTGTGTCACGCTGGGCGGGTGTTGCCCGGCTATTCCGAAGGGCAGGTTTTGTCCAGAATGTAATAGAGGGGGCAGAATCCGGTCATCCCGCTCTGCAGTAGAGTGACCCCCAGCACTCCGGGAACGAGAATCCACAGGGGATCGATGTAATAGGCCAATAGTGACCCGGCAGTCAGCACGGCGCCGACGATGCCGTCGTGAAGTTTTCGTTTTGTATTCATAACAGATTACTCCTCTTGAAAAAGGTAGTAAATATATTACGAAAAGGGGGGTTCCGACACCTGGAGTTTTATTATACTCTATCTTTTGAGTGAAAGGGACCCTCCCCACGGAAACCGGGGTCGGCTCCATTTTCATATGTCTGAAATGTAAGGAATTTTCATGGACGGCGACTTACCTGATAAAATCGAATCAGGATCGGGGTTGCCAGCCGGTCGCTTTATTCTGGAGGTCTTTATGAAAAAAGTCCATGCGTACTACTTGATCGTTTTATTGGGGCTGACTTCTCTGGCGGTGGCCGCCGCCGGGTTCAGTTCTTCCCAAAATTCAAAAATCCTGATTGCAAAGGAATCTCATAAAATGGCGGAAAATTTGGAAATCGCAACACTGGCCGGAGGCTGTTTCTGGTGCATGGAACCTCCGTTTGAAAACCTGCCGGGTGTTCATAAAGTTATCTCGGGGTACACCGGCGGCAAGGAAGTCAACCCCACCTATGAGCAGGTGGCGCACGGCATGACCGGCCATACGGAGTCGGTGCAAGTGCATTTCGATCCGAAACAGATTACCTACGCGGATATTCTGGAGGTGTTCTGGCGGAATATGGATCCCACCGATGCCGCCGGTCAGTTTGTCGACCGGGGCAAACAGTATCGCCCGGGAATTTTCTATCACAGCGAGGAACAAAAAAAGACCGCGCTCGAATCCAAGACCCAGCTGGAAACCAGCAAACGGTTCCGGCGGCCTATTGCCGTGGAGATCACTGAGTTCACGGCGTTCTATCCGGCGGAGGATTACCACCAGGATTTCTATAAAAAGAGTCCGGCCCATTACAAGGGTTATCGCCGGGGCTCCGGCCGCGATATTTTCATTAAAGATATCTGGGGAGAGGATAAAGACTATGCCCCCGGCGGCATGGGCAAAGGCGGCGGAAAATTCGTCAAACCCTCGCCGGCGGAGCTCAAGCAAACCCTGACGCCCATGCAGTACCGGGTCACCCAGCAGGAAGGCACCGAGCCGCCGTTCAAGAACGAATTCTGGGACAACCACCAGGCCGGGATTTATGTCGATATCGTTTCGGGGGAACCGCTGTTCAGCTCCAACGACAAGTTCGACTCCCAAACCGGCTGGCCGTCCTTCACCCGGCCGCTGGTCCAGGAAAACGTCTACACCAAAAAGGACTCTTCCTTTTTCATGGTGCGGGTGGAAGTGCGGTCGAAGCAGGCGGATTCGCACCTCGGCCACGTGTTCGAGGACGGGCCGCAACCGACGGGGCTGAGGTATTGCATCAACTCCGCCTCACTGCGCTTCGTGCCGGTGGAGAAGATGAAAGAGCAGGGTTACGGAGAATTCCTCGACGGCTTCTAACCAGCCGGGCCGGAGCCCAATGCCGAAGATTCATAGCTCTCGAGATTCCCCTTGCGCCATTCAAGGTTTTAAATTTGCCCGCGGCGGTTCGCCGCGCGGCGCGCACGGAGCCGGAAACTTTGGATTTAAAACCCGGGTATGAGACTGGGATGAAAATTCGGCGCCTTTTTGGAAGAAGGCGGCGCGGCCGCAATCACCCGGATATCCCGATGCAGAGTCGTCTGAGTAAACCCCGGAGTGTAGTGTATCGTGTAGGAGCCTTCCCGCAATATCTCCATACGCAGAAAACGGCCCGCAGGCAATTCCCGGCAGCCAAATACTTCCTGTCCCGTCCAGCCGCAAACAATGGCCAGGTTAAGCAAACTGACCGGAGTGGGATTTTTCAAGCATACCCGGGACTTGACGGGGATTCTCTCTACTCCGCACCGGTCGGCTTCCTTATCCAAAAACAGGATCCTTTCATTCAGACGGATTTCGTGCGGAATCTGCCCTTCCAGGTACAAGAGAGCCGTCCAGCTGCGGAAACGAATATAGCCGGGATCGTGCGGAAACTTCGGGATGGGTATGGAGAGCGCCTTCCCCCGCTTGACATATCTGAATCGCATAAAAACTTACGGTAAAAAAAATATCAAAACATTCAATCCACTGTTGAATTGTATGCAATCACACCAGAGCTTGAAAATCGGAGTAATTCTGAAAATTCAGTCCAAATCCTTCCCACAAAAAATGAGATTTATCCTCACAACTCCGGTTCCGGTTGCCGTTTTTAAAACCATTGCCTAATTATGGTTTTCCGATATAATCAGGCCTTCCCATATTTTATCAGCAGGCTGAACAACGGGTGTTTGCACCCCATGAAAAACCTTTCCTTCGGAGGCCATCATGTTTGACATACCCAGTTTGAGGCGTGAAACGAGATATGGAATGCCCGCGGCCGATCAATATCTGTTCAACCGCCATTACCTGGTCGGCTACTCTTATTACTTCCGGCAAGCCAAATGGGCTTTGGAAATAATCGAACCTGCGGAAACTCCGGTCGCAAGACCCAACAATTTTCGCTCGGATTACCGAGTCCCTCCCATGTTCCGGGCGGACCTGGACGATTATCGCAAATCAGGCTACGACCGCGGACATCTGGTGGCCAGCGCCAATCACCGGGAAGTGGCAATTCAAAACAGCGAAACCTTCCTGCTGTCCAACATGTCCCCGCAACACAAAGACCTCAACCGGAGAGTCTGGAAGGATTTGGAGGGCGAGATCCGAAAACTCAACGCCCGGAAAAGCATTCTGGAAACCTACGTTCTCAGTGGGCCGCTGTTTGATTTCGACAAAAAGGTCACGACCATCAAGCCGAAAAATAAAAACGGAATCACCCTCCCTGTCCCTCATTCCTATTTCAAATCGGTCCTGACGGAAAACAAAAGGGGCGCCCTGCATATCTGGTCGTTTATCATTCCCAATCAGGCGACGAACAAGTCGGTGGCGTCTTTTCGTGTCCCCACGACCCTGGTTGAAAAGTATTCCGGACTGTTTATCTGGGAGCGCCTGGTCGGGGCCAAAATCGAGCGGGAGAAAAACCGGGTTCGTAAAATGTGGTGACCACGGTCAGCGGCCCGTTGAATTCATTTTACTTAGGGCGCCGCGACCCGCCCGTTTTTGCAATTTTTCAATTTTCTGAATATAATCCCGGCGGAAGGACCACGTCTGGAGCAAAATATTGTCACCCGGAGCCTGTCGAAGGGGGACAACGTCCATGGGTGCCATACTTCGACAAGCTCAGCATGACACCCGGCAAGCATTTTGAAGCATTTCATATCAGTTGGAGGGTGAATGGTTGCGCGGGTGTTGAGTGGAGCGGTATTGGGCATCGAGGGTTACCTCGTCGAGGTGGAGGTGAACCTGTCGCCCGGCCTGCCCGCGTTTTCCATCGTCGGCCTGCCGGACGCGGCGGTGAAAGAGTCCAGCGACCGGGTGATGGCCGCCATCAAAAACGTCAACCTCGACGCGCCGGTCAAACGTATCACCGTCAACCTCGCCCCGGCGGACATCAAGAAGGAAGGCTCCGCGTTCGACCTGCCGATCGCCCTCGGCATCTGCGCCGCCAACGACATGCTGCGCAAGGACGATCTCGGCAAATACATGATACTGGGCGAATTGTCGCTGGACGGCCGGGTGAAGCCGGTCAAGGGAGCGCTCTCAATCGCCGTGGAAGCGCGGGCGAAGGGCATGGACGGCCTGCTGCTGCCGGAAGCCAATGCCCCGGAAGCGGCGGTGGTCGAGGGTCTCAACGTCTACCCCGTAACGGACCTGCCGCAGGCGGTTTCGTTCCTGAACGGGGATTCGATGATCGATCCGGTGCGGACGAAAACCGGCGAGGATTTCTTCCGCGATGCGTTGTACGAAATCGATTTCACCGACGTCAAGGGCCAGCATCATGTGAAACGCGCACTGGAGATCGCCGCCGCGGGCGGGCATAACATCATCCTTATCGGCCCGCCGGGAAGCGGCAAGTCGATGCTGGCCAAACGTTTACCGACCATCCTGCCGTCGCTTTCGCTGGAGGAAGCGATCCAGACCACGAAGATCCACAGCATCATGGGTCTGCTGGGCAACGGCCGGGGATTGATCCCCACGCGCGTGTTCCGCTCGCCGCACCACACCATCTCCGA
>JABAHQ010026592.1_pt1 | contig 24300 bp, 17 predicted proteins | sample 7062091 | NCBI WGS metagenome assembly JABAHQ01 (sample SAMN14534359, study PRJNA622989) | marine sediment metagenome | biome: marine biome [ENVO:00000428]; feature: marine pelagic biome [ENVO:01000023]; material: deep marine sediment [ENVO:00002113] | place: India: Gulf of Kutch | collected...
CGGAACTCGTTCCGGAGACGGCCGTGATGGAAGGCCGCAAGCAGATCCTCGAGCTGCACCTGTCCGACGAACTCGAGGAGTACATCGTCAACGTCGTCGTCGCGACGCGAAACCCCGGCGCCGTGAACAACAAACTGGACGGCCAGGTCATGTACGGTGCCAGCCCGCGCGCCTGCATGGGCATCGACCGCGCGGCGCGCGCCCATGCCTGGTTGAATGGACGCGACTACGTCGGTCCCGAGGACATCCAGGCCGTGGCATCAGACGTGCTGCGACACAGGCTCGTCATGAGTTTCGAAGCCGAAGCCGACGGCGTTTCCCCCGATTCGGTCATCGAGGGCGTGCTGGACGGGGTCGGTGTGCCCTGATCGTCGACACGCTGCCTTTTCATGCGACACGACAAGTTACCCGCGGATGCCTCACCGGTCAGCGTTACGCAGCCCGAGCTCTTTCGCCTGAGCGGCCCGGCGCGGTCGCTCGCACTCGACGTGCTGCGCGTCAATTCATTGCAGACCGGCGCCTATGTCTCGCACTTCAAAGGGCGCGGCATGGAGTTCGACGAGTCGCGCCCCTACCAGCCCGGCGACGATCCCCGCAACATCGACTGGCGCGTCACCGCGCGCAGTTCCGAAGCCTATACCAAGCTGTTCCGCGAGGAACGCGAACGTCCCGTGCTGATCATGACGGACTTGCGGACCAACATGCATTTCGCGACCAGGGGGTGCTTCAAATCGGTCAACGCTGCGTGCGCGGCAGCCCTGCTTGCCTGGGCCGCGCACCACCGCGGCGACCGGCTGGGCGGCATCGTGTTCGGCGATACCCGTCACCGTGAATTGCGGCCGAAGCTCGGTCGGCAGGCGGCTCTTCGCTACGTGCATGAACTCGTCACGCATCCCGACTGGACCACGGACATCGATCACGGCGCGACCGACGAGGAGTCGCCGCTGACCCAGGCCATGGCGATGTTGCGCCGGGTCACCCGCCCGGGCAGCCTGGTGATCGTCGTGAGCGATTTCGTCGGACTGTCCCGTACGGCCCAGTTCTACCTGACCGGCATCGCACGGCATAACGAGGTGCTCGCGATTTTCCTGAGCGATCCGCTGGAACGACAGCTGCCTCCGCCGGGTCGATACAGGTTAGTGAGTCACGACGAGGAAATGGCCATCGACACCTACGCGCGCGGCGCCAGGACCGAATACAGGAGCGCCTTCGAGGAACGCCTGCACGATTTCGACCTGTTCTGCCACCGCTACAACATCCACCTGCTGCCGNNCAGGCCCTCGGCAAGCGGGACAGATAGAATCGGTCATCATGGATCCGGACTTGCTGCCATTGCGAGACATCCACCTGCCCCAGGCGGTCGGATGGTGGCCGCTTGCGCCCGGCTGGTGGATCCTGATCGCGCTGGCGGTCGCCGGGCTTGCCTACGTGTTATACAGGCAGTACAAAAAGTGGCGCTGGAATGCCGCCCGCCGCATTGCGCTTTCGGAGCTCGCACGGATTCGAACCGAGTACGAGCAGGGCGCCGACGCGTTGCTGCTGGCCAAGGAACTTTCCGAACTCCTGCGTCGCAGCATGCTCGCGTATGCGCCGCGCGGCGAGATGGCCGGCCTGACCGGCGAACACTGGCTCGCCTGGCTGGACCGCGGCCTCGATGACCGGCCGTTTACCGAAGGCTCCGGCAGGAATCTCGAGTCGCTGCCGTATCGCCGCCCGGCATCCGTCGGCGATGACGAGGACGTGTCCGGCCTGATCGATGCCGTCCGGCGTCGCCTGAAGACACCACTGCCGGAGGTCTCGGCCTGATGTGGTCGCTCGCCTGGCCCTGGATGCTCCTGGCGTTGCCGCTGCCCTTCATCGTACGGGCGCTGATGCCGCCCGTGGTCGGCACGCAGGACGCAGGATTGCGGGTACCGAGTTTCAGGGGCTTCGAGATGCTGGCCGATCGTTCGGAGGTCGAGCAGCTTCTCAACTGGCGATTCTGGATCGCGGTCGTCGCCTGGGTACTGCTGGTCCTCGCGGCGGCACGGCCCGAGCGCATCGGCGACGAACTCGACGTGCCGGTATCCGGCCGCAACCTGATGCTCGCCGTCGACCTGTCCGGCAGCATGGACGCGAAGGACTTCGAACTCGGCAATCGCCGCGTCGATCGCCTGACCGCGACCAAGGCCGTTGCCGGCGACTTCATCGGCCGGCGCGAAGGCGATCGCATCGGCCTGATCCTGTTCGGCGAGCGCGCCTACCTGCAGGCGCCGCTGACCTTCGACCGACGTACCGTGCGTGTCTGGCTGGACGAGGCGCGGGTCGGCATCGCCGGCAGCAAGACCGCCATCGGCGATGCCATCGGCCTTGCCGTCAAGCGCCTGCGCGAGCGCCCGACCAACAGCCGCGTGCTGGTCTTGATTACCGATGGCGCGAACAACGGCGGCGAACTCGATCCACTGCTGGCCGCGACACTGGCAGCAGAAGAGAGCGTGCGCATCCACACCATCGGCATTGGTGCGGTCCCGGAAGAAGGGGGCGTGCTCAGCCGTTTCGGCTTCAACCCGGGGCTGGATCTGGACGAACCGACGCTGCGCGCCATTGCCGAGCAGACCGGCGGCGAATACTTCCGCGCCGCGTCCAGCGCCGAGCTCAAGGCCATCGGCGCAGCGCTGGACCGCCTCGAGCCTGCCGCGCAGCAGCCGACACAGGCACGCCTGGCCGAAGCGCTTTACATCTGGCCCCTCAGCGCTGCGCTACTGATCAGCCTGCTGATGGTCGCGGCCAGTCTCTGGAGCGCGCAGCTGCAACGCCTGGCATGGCGACGGGAGCAACGGCGATGAGCGAGCTGCTGCCCCACCTGCTTCGCCCCTGGTGGCTGGCCATCGTGCCGCTGCTGGCCTGGCTGCTCTGGCGCCTCTGGCATCGGCAACTGCAGGTCGGCCGGTGGCAGCGGCTGCTGCCGGAAACCTTTCACGCGGCCTTGCTGACCCGCGGCCGGCTGCGCCACAGTCGCCTGCCCTGGCTGGTGCTGGGGCTCGCCTGGCTGCTGGCGGTCATCGCGCTGCTCGGCCCGAGTTGGCAGCGCTTCGAGCAGCCCAGCATCAAGCGCAGCGACCCACTGGTGGTCCTGCTGGAAGTCACGCCTTCGATGCTGGCGGCCGACGTCGCCCCCACCCGCCTCGAACAGGCCAAACGCAAGCTGCTGGACCTGCTGGAGCGGCGCCAGGACGTGCAGACCGCCGTAGTGGTATTCGCCGGCAGCGCACATACCCTGGTGCCGCTGTCTGACGATCTGGCGACCACCCGCAACCTGCTGGCGGCCGTACACCCGGCACTGATGCCCGAGCCCGGCCAACGTGCAGACCTGGCCGTTGCCAGGGGGCTCGAACTGTTGCGTCAAACGGGCCTCGGCCGCGGGCGCCTGCTGCTGATCGGCAGCAGTCTGGACCAGCACGAGCGCAGCGCCATTGCCACGCTGCTGCAAGGGCAAGGCGAGCGGCTGCTGATGCTTGGCGTGGGGACCGAACAGGGTGCCCCGATTGCCGGCGAGAACGGCAGCTTCCTCAAGGATACGAACGGCGCGATCCTGATCCCGCGGCTGGACAACGCCGGGCTGCAGCGCTTCGCAACCGAGCTCGGCGGGCGCTACCGTCAGGCACGCCTCGGCGATGAGGACCTCGCGGCGCTGGGGCTGCTGGACCAAGCCGGCACACTGCAGCGCGACGACGAATTGACCCGCCTGGAGGCCTGGCTCGACCAAGGCTATTGGCTGCTGCTGCCCTTGCTCCTGCTGGCCGCGCTGGCTGGCCGTCGCGGCTGGCTGTTCTGTCTGCCATTGCTGCTGTTGCAGCCACAACCGGCCAGCGCATTCGAATTCGAAGACCTCTGGCTGCGCCGCGACCAGCAAGGCCAACGCCTGCTGGAGGCGGAACAACCGGCGAAGGCCGCCGAGCGCTTTGCCGACCGGCGCTGGCAGGCGATGGCGCTGTATGAGGCCGGTGACTACACCGGTGCCGCCGAACGCTTCGCCGAAGGCAGTACGGCTGCCGACCACTACAATCGCGGCAACGCCCTGGCACGCGACGAGGCCCTGGAAGCTGCCATCGAAGCCTATGAACAGGCGCTGGAGCTGCAGCCCGACCTGCAAGCGGCGCAGCGCAACAAGGCATTGGTGGAGGAGCTGCTGCGCCGCCGTCAGGAGCAGTCCGAGCCAGAGCCTGAGCAGCAGGAACAGGAACAGACGGAGCCGGACGAGTCGCAGCCACAGTCGCAACCACCGGAGTCCGGCTCGGCCAGCAGTCCGTCGACAGAGGACGCACAGGGCGAGCCGGCCAGCGAAGCCAGTGGCGCCCCGCAGGCATCCACAAGCGAAGCGACGGACGAAACCGGCGAATCGTCCGCTCAGGCACAGCACGAGGGCCTGCCCGATCTGGAACGGCAACAGGCCACCGAACAATGGCTGCGGCAGATTCCGGACGATCCCGGCGAGCTGTTGCGGCGAAAGTTTCTCTACGAACAACGCAAGCGCCAGGGAACCAATCGATGAAGCGCCTGATGGCTTTTCTCCTGCTCTGCATCCTGGCCGGCCAGGCGACCGCCGCCGGCCTGTTCGCCCGTGTGGATCGCACCCAGCTGAGCATCGACGAAACCCTCGAACTCAGCCTGGAAAGCCAGGGCGGCGCCGTCTTCGGCAAACCCGATCTGGAGCCGCTGGAGGAACTGTTCGAGGTCTTCGACACCCGCCAGGTCAACCAGCTGTCCAGCAGCAACGGCGAAGCACGGGCGATCACCCGCTGGCTGATCACCCTGCGCCCACGCCAGACCGGCTACGTCGTCATTCCGCCGCTGCAGCTGTGGGCGACTGGCGCAGCGAGCCGATTACCCTGCTGGTCCAGGAGTCGCTCAAAAGCAGCGAAGGCGATCAGCTGGCGCCCATCTTCATCGACTCCAGCGTCGATCAGGAAAGCGTCTACGTGCAGGCCCAGGTAATTCTCACGCTGCGCATCTACCATTCGGTCTCGCTGTACGACGACAGCACGCTTTCTCCGCTGCAGATGCCCGAAGCGCTTGTGGAGCGCCTCGGCGAGCCGCGCACCTACGAGAAGACCATCAACGGCATCCGCCACGGCGTCATAGAGGTGCGCTATGCGCTGTTCCCGCAGAAATCCGGTGAACTGACCATCCCCGCTCAGCTGTTCAGCGCCACCACCGTCACCAACGGCAGCAGCTCGGTGTTCGGCTCGCGCGGCGGCCGGTCCACCCAGGTCCGCTCGCCGAGCATCCCGCTGACGGTCAAGGCCAAACCGGCCGACTATCCAGTCGGCGCGCCCTGGCTGCCAGCGCGCAGCCTGACGCTGGTCGAAGCCTGGAGCCCGGAGCCGCAGCAGGCCCAGGCCGGCGAATCGCTCACCCGCAGCCTGTTGCTCAAGGCCGAGGGGCTGACCAGCACGCAGCTGCCGGCCATCGGCTCCACACCGAGCGCCGAACTGCGCCGTTACCCGGACCAGCCCAGCCTGGCCAACGAGGTCAGCTCAGCGGGCCTGGTCGGCAGTCGCGAACAGCGCGAAGCCTTGATCCCCACCCGCAGCGGGCCATTGCAGTTGCCTGCTCTCGAAATCGTCTGGTGGAACACCGTCGAAGATCGCCTGGAGCGCACCACGCTCGAGGCGCGTACGCTGGATGTCGCGGACAATCCGAATCTCGCCCCGCCAGCAGCCGAACCACCGGTGCTGTCAGCAGTACCCGCCGAACAGGCCGTGCTCTGGCCGTGGCAGCTGAGCACAGCGCTGCTGGCACTCAGCACCCTGATCGGCTTCGGTCTGTGGCTGCATGCGCGGCGCCAGCCTGCGGTGCAGCGCGCACTGCAACCTGGCCCTACTCCGCGCAGCCTGCTCGACGATCTGCGCCGCGCCTGCCAGGCCAACGATACACAGGCCACCCGCCAGGCACTGGACGCCTGGGCGCGGCAGCAACCGGAAACACTGGCGGACATGGCCGCGCGTTTCGTGCCGCTTTCCGACGCCCTGGACGGCCTGAATGGCGCGCTGTATAGCGAAGCCGGCCAACGCTGGCAGGGCGATGCGCTGTGGCAGGCGATCCAGGCGCTGCCACCGGCCAGCAGCCCGAATCTCGACCAGGAACAGGGTGCATTGCCGCCGCTCTATCCACGCTGATGGCCGTCTATCGGCGGCACTGGCGAACACCAGTGACCGCTCGCGGCATGCACCATTTTCTCGCTGGCATATGGCTTGCTTCAGGGTTGGCATAATCAATCTTGCGCACCGCGCCACCGGAAAAAGGCCATCAAGCATGACCGACCCTCTCTCGACGCCCCGACACGATGCACTAACCTGGGTCGCCGGCAGCGATGCACCGGAAAAGAGCTCGATCAATCTCGGCTTTCTGCCGCTCACCGATGCCGCCTCGCTGATCGTCGCCGCCACCCAGGGTTTCGCCCAGCCGTTCGGACTGACGCTCAACCTGCAGCGGCAGAACTCCTGGTCGGCCCTGCGCGACAAGCTGATCGGCGGCGAGCTGGACGCGGCCCACGGGCTGTACGGCCTGATCTATGCGGTGCATCTGGGCATCGGCGGCAGCCCGGCAGTGGACATGGCCGTGCTCATGGGCCTGGCGCAGAACGGCCAGAGCATCAACCTGTCCGCCCCGTTGAAGGCCGCAGGCGTGACCGATGCCGAGGCACTGCGCACCAGCGTGCGCCATAGCGGTGCACGCCTGACCCTGGCACATACCTTCCCCACCGGCACCCACGCGCTCTGGCTCTATTACTGGCTGGCCGCCCATGGCATCGATCCGCTGCGGGACGTGAAGACGCTCGTGCTGCCGCCTTCGCAGATGGTGGCGCACCTGCGGGCCGGTCGCATCGATGGCTTCTGCGCCGGCGAACCCTGGGGAGCACAGGCCATAACCGAAGGCGTCGGCTTCACCCTGGCGACCAGCCAGTCGATCTGGCCTGACCACCCGGAAAAGGTGCTCGGCTGCACCCGCGCGTTCGTCGAGGAGTACCCCAACACCGCCCGAGCATTGGTCATGGCCGTGCTGGAGGCGAGCCGCTTCATCGACCAGAGCCAGGAGAATCGCCGCAGCACCGCACAGCTGATCGCCGGGCGCGACTACGTCGATGCACCGCTGGCGGCCATCGAGTCACGCTTTCTCGGCCTCTACCAGGATGGTCTCGGCAATGCCTGGCAGGACGAGCATCCGCTGCGCTTCTTCGGTGAGGGGGCGACGAACCTGCCCTATCTCTCCGACGGCCTCTGGTTCATGACCCAGCTGCGCCGCTGGGGCCTGCTGCGCGAAGACCCGGACTACCTGCAGGTGGCCAACCAGGTGCAGCAGATCGAACTGTATCGCCAGGCCGCCGGCGTGCTGGGCATCGCCCTGCCTGACACAGCCATGCGCAGCGCCACGCTGATGGATGGCAAACACTGGGACGGCAGCGACCCGGCCACCTATGCCCGCAGTTTCGCGCTGCATTCCATGGCAAGCCCTGCCATGGCTGCGCTTTGAGAAGGACTCCGGCATGCTGCGTATCCTCCTGATCGACGACACCCCGCGGAAGATCGGCCGCCTGAAGAGCGCGCTGATCGAAGCCGGCTTCGAGGTCATCGACGAATCCGGCCTGACCATCGACCTGCCCGAGCGGGTCGAGGCGATCCGTCCCGACGTGGTGCTGATCGACACCGACTCACCCGGCCGCGATGTGCTCGAGCAGGTGGTGCTGGTCAGCCGCGATCAGCCACGCCCCATCGTCATGTTCACCGATGACAGCGACCCGGACGCCATGCGTCAGGCCATTCGCGCCGGGGTCAGTGCCTATATCGTCGAAGGCATCCAAGCCCAGCGCCTCAAGCCGATCCTCGACGTGGCAATGGCCCGCTTCGAAAGCGACCAGGCAATACGTGCGCAACTGCTGGCCCGGGAGCAGCAGCTGGCCGAACGCAAGCGCATCGAGCTGGCCAAGGGCATGCTGATGAAGATGCGAAACTGCAAGGAAGAAGAGGCCTACACCCTGATGCGCCGCCAGGCGATGAGCCGGCAGCAGAAGCTGATCCAGGTCGCCGAGCAGATCATCGCGATGAACGAGTTGCTCGGCGAATGACCGCGCCCGGTCACGGTGCGCCAGGCAGGCTACTGCACCAGCGGCGGGCAGGCGCTACAGCGAATCATCGTGCGCCACCGCTGCCGAGAAACGCCGCTGCGCCCCAACCTAGTGGCATCGCACTGGCCGGCGAGCGTCAAGCGCGGAACTGGCAAGCCGCTTGCTTGGATGGATAGGCCGAACCAACGAAGGTGTCGGCACAGACAAAGGCGTCCTCGACTGTATGTACGCATGCGGATCGGACGCCTTTTTTGTTGCGCGCTTCGCGCCCAAGGCTGGGGAGTTTCAAGATGACCATAACCGCGACCGTGGCGATCGCCTGCGCCCTGCTGCTGCTCGGCCATTACCTGAACCGCATGGCCACTGCCAGCCACGCCCAGCGCGTGCGCGATCTGCGCGTGCGGGCACTACTGGAAGACCTGGAAATTCTGCGCCTGCTGCAACAACACCGCGGCCTCGGCGCGCAGCACGAGGCCGCCGCCGTTGCACTGCGCGATGCCGTGGCCGCCAGTCTGACCCAGCGTCTGCAACAGCGCAGCGCTATGCCCGATCCACACGCGGTCGCCGCTGACTGGGCGCAACTGCGCGACACGCCGGCCGATTTCGATGGCCATAGCCGCCTGATCGATAGCCTGATCGCCGCCATCAACGAGCGCGAGCCGCTGGGTCAGGCCTGCCGTACGCTGGAGGATGTGGCGCGCCTGCGAGGTTTGTGCGTGCTTGCCTCGAACCAGGGCGGTTGCACACCGGGCCTGCAAGCCCGCCTCATGTCTCTGTGCCGACGCCTCGGCAGTGACCCGGACGTGGAGCTGAAACGCCTGATCGGCAAACTGGAGCGCGGCGTGATCCACGCCCAACAGCCGAGGCTCAGCCCGCCGCAGTGCTTCGCACTGATCACGCCGTTGATCGACGCGCGCCTGCGCTCGATCCAGCAACGTCTGCAGCATGACAGCCTGAAGGGGCTGCCAGCCACGCATAAGCCGGGGTGATGGAATCATGACCACGCTGTTCGGCAACCGTGGCGGTGGCCGTGGAACCGGACAAGGCCATGAGCGTGGTCTTCTGTAAAACGGCCTTGCCCATGAAGTACCGCCTTTAGCTGGTCCATTCGCAGTCAATACCGCTCCCGCGCCTGCCCCGGGCAAGTGACACAGCGCTAGAATGCCGCCTTCATTCGACGACCGAGCACCTCATGGCGCGCCTCAACCTTCAGTTTCCGGAAGACCAGTACTGCTTTTCCACCCAACTCACGGTGCGGATCACCGATATCAACGCAGCCAACCATCTGGCCAACGACTCGATGATTTCGATGATCTCCGAAGCGCGGGCGCGCTTTCTGTTCGCCTACGGGGTGCCGGAGACGCGCCAGGACGGCAGCGGTATCATCGTCACCGACCTTGCCACCACCTACAAGGCCGAAGCCCACGCCCGCGATGCGCTGCTGTTCGAGGTCGGGGTGATGGATTTCAACAAGTACGGCGGTGACATCATCTTCCGCATCACCCGGCCGGCCGACGGCGTGCTGATCGCCATGGCCAAGTCCGGCTTCGTGTTCTACGACTATGGGCAGGCACGGGTGGTAGCGATGCCCGAGGCATTCGCCGCCAAGTTTCCACGGGTCAACCGGATCGACTAGGCGNNAGGCGCGCTCCAGCGCCTCGAGCAAGCGCTGCACATCTTCGCGATGGCACAGCTCGGTGCCCGGCCGCATCACCGTCGCGGCACCGGCCGCGATGCCCTGGCGCACCGCCGCGTCTACCGAACGCCCATCCGCCAGTGCCTGCACGATGGCACCCAACATGCTGTCGCCCGCCCCCACTGCGCTGACCACAGGCACCTGCGGCGAGCGCAGACGCTCCAGCCGTTCGCCATAGGCATACAGCGCACCCTCGGCCCCCAGAGACAGTACGACGATCTCGGCGCAGCCCCGGGCGATCAGGCTGCGCAAGGCCTCTTGCTGCTCGGCCTCTCTGGTCAGGGCGCCGCCCATCAGGGTGGAAAGCTCCTCGAGACTGGGCTTCATCAGGTACACACCGCCATGCCGGGCCGCATGGCATAGCGGCTCACCAGAGAGGTCGACCACCAGCCGGGCACCGAGCCGCAGGGTCAGGGCGCGCAGGTCATCGAAGAAGGCGAGGTCCGTGCCGGGCGGAAAGCTGCCGCTCAGCACGACATATTCTGGCGCCGGACGCAGCGCCGCCAGCGTCTGCAGGCAGCGCTCCAGCTCCTGCGCCGACAGCACCGGACCAGGTAGCACGAAGCGGTACTGCAGGCCCGATTGCAGCTCATCGACGGTGAAACTCTCCCGCGTATCACCGACGATGGGCACGGGGCGATGCACCAGTCCGAGTTCGTCGAGCGAACGCCGCAGCAGATCGCCGAACGGCCCCCCGGCCGGGTAGACGGCGACCGCCTTGCCACCGAGGGTCTTCACCATCCGCGCCACGTTGATGCCGCCACCGCCAGGGTCATGGCGAGGCGCAGAACAGCGCAGCTTCTGGGTATCGGTGACCCGGGCGGTGCTGACCGAAAGGTCCATCGCCGGGTTGAGGGTCAGGGTCGCAATCAGGGGCATCGCTCGCTCCTTGGCAAGTGCTGCCCAAGCCTACCAGCAACCGCGGCGACTGCACCGCCCTGCCCCGATTTGGCCCACCGCTGCGCACTCGTTGTGCAGCTGCCGCACCGCCACGTGCAACCGGACCGCCGGGAGCCACGCGCGACGGGCCTTCGCGATGGCTGGCACGCTAGATGCTTTGTTCTGGCACGCAGGCCAACGGCGGTCTGCCCATACGACAAAGGCGTCGCAACATTCCTGCTCCGGCAGGCGTGCTGCGGCGCCTTTTTGTTTTCCGCCTCGCCGATGGGGCGGATCGAGCAGCCCTGGCGGCCAACGCCGCGCCACGTAACGCCCTGGAGTCGATCCAATGAGCACAAGTTTCTGGAAAGCCGGCCACGCGCCTACCCTATTTGCCTCCTTTCTCTATTTCGACCTGAGCTTCATGGTCTGGTACGTGCTCGGCCCGCTCGGCGTGCAGATCGCCGCCGACCTGGGACTGACCACCCAGCAACGCGCGTTCATGGTGGCGACGCCGATCCTCGCCGGCGCCGTGCTACGACTGGCGCTTGGCATCCTCGCCGACCGCACCTCACCGAAGACCGCCGGGCTGTTCGGCCAGAGCGTGGTCATCGTTGCCCTGCTGGTGGCCTGGTTGCACGGCATCAACAGCTATGAGCAGGCGCTGCTGCTAGGCCTGTTCCTCGGCATGGCTGGCGCCTCCTTCGCCGTGGCGCTACCGCTGGCCTCGCAGTGGTATCCGGCGGAACATCAGGGCAAGGCCATGGGCATTGCCGGCGCGGGCAACTCCGGCACCGTGCTGGCAGCGCTGTTCGCCCCGGTGCTGGCGGCGATCTTCGGCTGGAACAATGTGTTCGGCCTGGCCCTGATCCCGCTGGTACTCACCCTCATCATCTTCGCCAGCGTGGCGAAGAACGCGCCCAACCGCCCGACACCCAAGTCGTTGGCCGACTACATGAAGGCACTGGGCGACCGCGACAGCTGGTGGTTCATGTTCTTCTACAGCGTGACCTTTGGCGGCTTCCTCGGCCTGGCCAGCACCCTGCCAGGCTATTTCCACGACCAGTACGGCCTGGCCCCGGTGACCGCCGGCTACTACACCGCCGCCTGCGNNTTCCACGACCAGTACGCCTTCGACCCGGTCAAGGCCGGCCATTACACCGCCGCCTGCGTGTTCGCCGGCAGCCTGCTGCGCCCTCTCGGCGGTGCCCTGGCCGACCGCATCGGCGGCATTCGCGCGCTGCTGGTGATGTACACGGTCGCGGCCATCTGTATTGCCGCAGTCGGCTTCAACCTGCCCAGTTCCACGGCCGCCCTGGCGCTGTTCGTGGTCGCCATGCTCAGCCTCGGTGCCGGAAACGGTGCGGTGTTCCAGCTGGTGCCGCAGCGTTTCAACAAGGAAATCGGCGTGATGACCGGGTTGGTCGGCATGGCTGGCGGTATCGGTGGCTTCCTGCTCACCGCCGGGCTGGGCGCGGTCAAGCAGTCCACCGGCGATTACCAGCTCGGCCTCTGGCTGTTCGCCAGCCTCGGTGTGCTCGCCTGGTTCGGCCTGCATGGCGTCAAGCGTCGCTGGCGCACCACCTGGGGTTCGGCCGCCGTCACCGCCGCGCGGGTCTGATGCCGATGCCGCAGGGCGCGATTATTGCTACGCCGCCGTACCGAGCCTTTCGAGAACGATCATGCCCCTGCGATTGAGTTACGGCGAGGCCAGCGCCGCCGGCCCGCGGCCGGAAAACCAGGATGCGCTGCGCGTCGTCACGCCGGCCCCGGCGCTGGCCACCGGCAAGGGCTATCTGTTCGCACTGGCCGACGGCGTCAGCCAGTGCGCCGATGGCGGGCTGGCGGCCCGCGCGACCTTGCAGGCGCTGGCCTTCGACTACTACGCGACGCCGGAAACCTGGGCCGTCGCACAGTCGCTAGACCGTGTGCTGGTGGCGCACAACCGCTGGCTGCAGGCCAACGGCGGCAACCAGCCGCTGCTGACCACGCTCACGGCGCTGGTTCTGCGCGGCCGACGCTTCACCCTGGCGCATGTCGGCGACTGCCGCGCCTATCGCTGGAACGGCACCGAGCTGGAGCGACTCAGCGAAGACCACGTCTGGGAACAGTCGGGCATGCAGCATGTCCTCAAGCGTGCCCTGGGGCTGGATCAACACCTGGTGATGGACTACCTCGACGGCGAGCTGCAGGAAGGCGAAAGCTACCTGCTGCTGAGCGACGGGGTCTGGTCGTGCGTCCCCGAGCGCGACATCGCGCATATCCTGCACGATCAACCCGACCTCAGTGCCGCCGCCCGGGCGCTGGTCAATCTGGCGCACCAGAGCGGCAGCCAGGACAACGCCAGCGCCCTGCTGCTACGAGTGGATGCGCTGCCCGAGGCGGTGCTGGCCGACGCCCTGGCGCAGCTCGATCATTGGCCGTTGCCGCCGAAGCTGCGCGCCGGGCAGACCTTCGAGGGCTGGCGGGTAACCGCGCTGCTGCATGAGTCGCGGCAGTCGCTGATTTACCGCGTACTGGATGGTCAGGGCCAACCGTGGCTGTTGAAGACGCTGCCGCCCAGCCGGCAGGACGAGTTGGACGCCGGCCCCGCCCTGCTGCAGGAAGAGTGGTTCATGCGCCGCGTCGCCGGGCGGCACTTCGCCGAGCTGCATCCCCTGCCACAGCGCCAGCATCTCTATTACGTGCAGCGCGAGTACCCCGGCTGCACCCTGGCGCGACGCTTCGCAGAAGAAGGTCCGCTGCCACTTGCCGATCTATTGCAGATCGCCCCCCGGCTGATCCGCGCGGTCGGGATGCTGCATCGGCGCAACATCCTGCACCGCGACATCAAGCCGGAAAACCTGCTGCTGGGCGAAGACGGCGAACTGCGTTTGCTGGATTTCGGCCTGGCGTTCTGTCCCGGATTGTCCCGCGACCTGCCCAACCACCTGCCGGGCACGCCCAGCTTCATAGCCCCGGAGGCTTTCGCCGGTGCCGAGCCAAGCCCCGCGCAAGACCTCTATGCGACTGGCGTGACGCTCTATTACCTGCTGTCCGGGCACTACCCCTACGGCGAGATCGAGGCGTTTCAGCGTCCACGATTCGGCCAGCCGACGGCAGCCAGCCGCTATCGCCCCGACCTGCCGAGCTGGCTGGAGGAAAGCCTGAGCCGCGCGGTGGCGGTCGATCCACGCCAGCGCTTCGAAACCGCCGAGCAGTGGTTGCTGGAACTGGAACAGGGCGAACAGCGCAGCGCCAGTCTGCAACCCCGCCCGCTGCTCGAACGCGAGCCGCTGAAGGTCTGGCGCGGCATGGCACTGCTGTCGCTGCTGCTCAACCTGTTGCTGGTCGTACTGCTGATGAAGAGCGCCTGATTCAGCGCCGGGTGATCAGGCCCTGACGCGCGACGCGGGTCAGCTCACGCACGCATTCTTCCAGGCGCTCTGCTGTCGGCGCCTGGATCACGGCCAGGTCGAAGCTGTCGGTGGCAAAACGCGCCAGCGACTCGTCGGCCGAGGCGAACTGGATAAGCAGGGCGCGGGATTTGCGATGGCGTCGCGGCCAGCCTTCCAGGTAGCGCAACAAGGAGGGCTGGTGAGAACCGCCCAGGAGGATCTTGGGATTGCTGGGAGTGAGGCCGCTGGTGATAGGGGCCAGGCGCAGCTGAGCGTGCTTTGCATTCATTGATTCGACTTCCGCCTCGAGGATTCCGCTGGGCAGCGGTGGGAGGCGACACCGGAACCAGCGCTTTAGCGGTATTTCGAAGCCATCGGCTCCAGGCGCCCCGCAAGTAGCTGACTAAATCGGCGCATGGGCAAGACTTTAGAAAAGCCGGCCACCCCCTGTCAACGCTCCGTCCCCGGAACGAGCCAGGGCTACCCGCACCATGACAGCGCAAGCTGCCGCATATCGGTGCAGCATTCACCCGCTCAGGGCAGCCATAAGTTCGCGCAAAGCGTTGAAAGGCGGCGTATTTCAGAATTGGCACAGGCTCTGCAAAGCAAACGTCGAAGATGACATACGACCTGACCCTCAACGTGGAGCGGCAGGTTTCCCGACTGAGCGGGACACGGACAAAGGCGTCCTCACCGGAGAACCGGTGGGACGCCTTTTTTGTTGCTGAAAAGAATTCGAGCAGGCCAGACGGCGAACCGGATGGCACGGAGAACGGGCATGAAGAAACTCAAACTGGTGATGATCGGCAACGGCATGGCCGGCGTGCGAACCCTCGAAGAGCTGCTCAAGCTGACCAACGAGCTCTACGACATCACGGTGTTCGGCGCCGAGCCGCATCCCAACTACAACCGCATCCTGCTCTCCCCCGTGCTGGCCGGCGAGCAGCAGTTCGAAGAGATCGTGCTCAACGACCTGGACTGGTATGCCGAGAACGGCGTTCGCCTGATGCTCAAGCGCAAGGTGGTGAAGATCGATCGCGCCCGTCGCCGGGTCATCGCCGACGACGGCAGCGAGGCCGAATATGACCGCCTCCTTATCGCCACCGGCTCCAATCCGTTCATCCTGCCCATTCCCGGTAACGACCTTCAGGGAGTGATCGGTTACCGCGACATCGCCGATACCCAGGTGATGATGGAAACCGCCAAGACCCACAGGCACGCGGTGGTCATCGGCGGCGGCCTGCTCGGCCTGGAGGCGGCCAATGGCCTCAAGCTGCGCGGGATGGATGTGACCGTGGTGCACATCGGTGACTGGCTGATGGAGCGCCAGCTGGACAAGACCGCTGGCACCCTGCTGCAGAGCGCCCTGGAGAGCCGCGGCCTGAAGTTCCTGCTGCCAAAGCAGACAGCCGAGCTGATCGGCAACGACGAAGGCCGCGTCAAGGCCGTACGCTTCGCCGATGGCGAGGTGATTCCCGCTGACCTGGTGGTGATGGCCGCCGGCATCCGCCCCAACAGCGAGCTTGCCGAGCAGGCCGGCCTGCCGTGCAACCGCGGCATCCTGGTCAACGACACCCTGCAGACCTACGATCCGCGCATCTACGCCGTCGGCGAATGTGCCAATCACCGCGGCACCGCCTATGGCCTGGTCGCCCCGCTGTTCGAACAGGCCAAGGTCTGCGCCAACCACCTGGCCATGCTCGGCTTTTCCCGCTATCTCGGCTCGGTGACTTCGACCAAGCTCAAGGTCACCGGCATCGACCTGTTCTCGGCCGGCGATTTCATCGGCGGCGAAGGCACAGAGACCATCACCCTCTCCGACCCCATCGGCGGCGTATACAAGAAACTGGTGATCAAGGATGACGTGCTGGTCGGTGCCTGCCTCTACGGCGACACCGCCGACGGCGGCTGGTACTTCCGCCAGGTGCGCGAGGGCCAGAACGTCGCGCAGATCCGCGACCATCTGATGTTTGGCGAGGGCGCCATCGGCGATGCCGGCCATCAGGGCCAGAGCAAGGCCATGTCCATGCCGGACGACATGGAAGTCTGCGGCTGCAATGGGGTGTGCAAGGGCACCATCGTCAAGGCGATCCAGGAGCACGGGCTGTTCTCGGTGGACGAGGTGAAAAAGCACACCAAGGCCGCCAGTTCCTGTGGTTCCTGCACCGGGCTGGTCGAACAGATTCTGATCAACACCGTGGGCGGCGCGGCCGACGTCAAGCCGAAGAGCGAGAAGGCCATCTGCGGCTGCAGCGACCTCAACCATGGCCAGGTGCGCAAGGCCATTCGCGAGCACCACCTGATCAGCATCCCGGCGGCCATGGCCTTCATGGAATGGCGCACGCCGAACGGCTGCGCCACCTGCCGTCCGGCGCTGAACTACTACCTGATCTCCACCTGGCCGGGCGAGGCCAAGGACGACCCGCAGTCACGTTTCATCAACGAGCGCGCCCACGCCAACATCCAGAAGGATGGCACCTACTCCGTGGTGCCGCGGATGTGGGGTGGCGTCACCAATGCCGCCGAGCTGCGACGCATCGCCGATGTGGCGGACAAGTACCAGGTGCCGATGGTCAAGGTCACCGGCGGCCAGCGCATCGACCTGCTGGGTATCCGCAAGGAAGACCTGCCGGGCGTCTGGAAAGACCTGGACATGCCTTCCGGCCACGCCTACGGCAAATCCATCCGCACCGTGAAGACCTGCGTCGGCAGCGAGTTCTGCCGCTTCGGCACGCAGAACTCGACGCAGATGGGCATCGACCTGGAACACGCGCTGTTCAACATGTGGTCGCCGCACAAGGTCAAGCTGGCCGTCTCCGGCTGCCCGCGCAATTGCGCCGAATCCGGTATCAAGGACGTCGGCATCATCGGTGTGGACTCCGGCTGGGAGCTGTACATCGGCGGCAACGGCGGCATCAAGACCGAGGCCGGCGAGTTCTTCGTCAAGGTGAAGAGCGCCGAGGAGGTCATGGAATACAGCCTGGCGTTCCTCCAGCTCTACCGCGAGGAAGCCTTCTACCTCGAACGCACCGTGCACTACCTGCAGCGCGTCGGCATGGATCACATCAAACAGGCCGTGCTGAACGATGCCGAGCGGCGCAAGGCGCTGCACCAGCGGCTGCTGTTCTCGCTTTCCTTCGAGCAGGACCCGTGGCAGGAGCAGCTTTCCAAGCCGCAGCTGAAGAAGGAATTNNGATATCTGCGCACTGGATGAGATCAACCCGCTCGGCTCGCGCATCGTCGCCGGCCCCAAGGGTGACATTGCGATATTCCGCACCGCGGACGATCAGGTCTTCGCCCTCGACGATCGCTGCCCGCACAAGGGCGGGCCGCTGTCGCAGGGGATCGTCTACGGCAAGCAGGTCACCTGCCCGCTGCACAACTGGCAGATCGATCTGGCCAGCGGCGAGGCCTTGGCCCCGGACGTCGGCTGCGCCCATCGTCACGCGGCGCGCGTCGAGAACGGGCGTGTACAGCTTTCGCTGAACCCACGCAAGGAATGCGCGGCCTGAACACGCGCAATTGACCAGCACCTTTTTCCAGGAGACGACGCCATGCGTATGACAACCGCCTCGACCTGCTGTTACTGCGGAGTCGGCTGTGGCGTGCTGATCGAGCACGACGGCGAGCGCATCCTCGATGTGGCCGGCGACCCCAGCCATCCGGCCAACCTCGGCAAGCTGTGCAGCAAGGGCTCGACCCTGCACCTGACCGGCGACCTGGGGGCCCGCGCGCTCTACCCTGAGCTGCGTCTGGGCAAGGGCCTGGCCCGCGGTCGCACCGACTGGGCCAGCGCGCTGGAGCATGCGGCCAGCGTATTCGCCGAGACCATCCGCGAACACGGGCCGGACAGCGTCGCCTTCTATGTCTCTGGCCAGCTGCTGACCGAGGACTACTACGCCTTCAACAAACTGGCCCGCGCCCTGGTCGGTACCAACAACCTGGATTCCAACTCGCGGCTGTGCATGTCCTCGGCGGTGGTCGGCTACAAGCGCAGCCTGGGCGCCGACGCCCCGCCCTGCTCCTACGAAGATATCGAGCAGGCCGACTGCCTGCTGATCGCCGGCAGCAACATGGCCTACGCGCATCCGGTGCTGTTCCGCCGTCTGGAAGAAGCCAAGGCGAAGCGACCGGAGATGACCATCATCGTCGTCGACCCGCGGCGCACCGACACCAGCGAGCTGGCCGATCTGCACCTGCCGATCCTGCCCGGCACCGATGTCGCGCTGTTCCACGGCCTGCTGCATATCCTCATGTGGGAAGGCTGGATCGACCGCCGCTTCATCGATGCGCATACCGAGGGCTTCGATGCGCTGAAAAGCCTGGTGCGCGACTACACCCCGGCGATGGTCGCGGACCTCTGCGGCATCTCGGTAGATGATCTGCAAACCTGCGCACGGCTGATCGGAAGCGCGCCAGCCTTTCTCTCCCTGTGGTGCATGGGTCTGAATCAGTCTACCGCCGGCAGCGCGAAGAACAGCGCGCTGATCAACCTGCACCTGGCCACCGGACAGATCGGCAAGCCGGGCGCCGGGCCCTTCTCGCTCACCGGCCAACCGAATGCCATGGGCGGCCGCGAAACCGGCAGCCTGTCCAACCTGTTGCCCGGCCACCGCGACGCGGCCAATGCCGAACACCGTGCAGAAGTGGCGGCCTACTGGGGTGTCGAGCAGCTGCCCGAACAGCCTGGATTGCCCGCCATTGGGCTGTTCGAGGCGGTGCGTGCAGGCAAGATCAAGGCGCTGTGGATCGCCTGTACCAACCCGGCGCAGTCGCTGCCGGACCAGCAGAAAGTCCATGAGGCCCTGGCCACCTGCCCCTTCGTCGTGGTGCAGGAAGCCTTCTTCACCACCGAGACCTGCCGCCACGCCGACCTTCTGCTGCCGGCCGCGAGCTGGGGCGAGAAAGAAGGCACGGTGACCAACTCCGAGCGCCGCATCAGCCATGTACGTCGCGCCGTGCCGGCGCCCGGCGAAGCCCGCGCGGACTGGGCGATCACTTGCGATTTTGCCCGACGGCTGGAACGTCACCTGCGTCCCGGCGCGCCGAGCCTGTTCGCTTTCGAGAGTGCCGAAGCGCTATTCGAGGAGTACAAGCCGCTCACCGCCGCCCGCGATCTGGACTACAGCGGCCTGAGCTACGCACTGATCGACACCCTCGGTCCGCAGCAATGGCCGTTTCCGCCAGGCAGCGAACTGGGCACCGCGCGGCTGTATGGCGACGGAGTGTTCCCCACTGCCACTGGCCGCGCGCGCTTCGTTGCCGAGCACTACCAGGCGCCGAAGGAAAAGCGCGACGCACGCTATCCGCTGACGCTCAACACCGGTCGGCTGCGCGACCAGTGGCACGGCATGAGCCGCACCGGCACCGCGGCGCGGCTGTTCGGCCATGTCGAAGAGGCGCTGCTCTGCATGAACGCCGAGGACATGCGTCGCCGGCGTCTGCTGGACGGCCAGCTGGTGAAGGTGAAGAGTCGGCGCGGCAGCCTGATCCTGCCGGTGCAGAAGGATGACAGCCTGCGCGCCGGCCAGGCGTTCCTGCCGATGCACTGGGGCGATCGCTTCCTCAAGGGTTTGGGTAGCAACGCCCTGACCCTGGCCAGCGTCGACTCCCTGTCGAAGCAACCGGAACTCAAACATGCCGGCATCGAAGTGGAACGAGTCGAACTGCCGTGGCAGTTCTTTGCGCTGGTCGAGGGCGACGTGCAGCGACGTTTCGAGGCGCTGCGGCCATTGTTCGAAACGTTCGACTACGCCAGCTTCAGCCTCGGCGGTCGCGAGCGTTCGGCGCTGCTGATCCGCGGCGCCCGAGATGCGGCGCCAACGGCCGTCGAGCTGGATGCCATCGACCACCTGCTCGGCCTCGATGAAGGTCCGGTGCTGGCCTATGACGATCCCCGCCGTGCTGTCGGCAAGCGCGTACGCATCGAGGACGGCCGTATCGTCGCCCTGCGCCTGGCCGGCGAAACCGCCGCCCGGCAGTGGCTGCGCGGGCTCTGGGAAAGCGGCAGTGCGGACGCCGAACTGCGCCGCTGGCTGCTGGCGCCGCTCAGTGCGCCACCGGGCAATGCCAAGGTCGGAACCGACCGCACGCTGTGCAATTGCCTGAACGTCAGCCAGAGCGCGATCTGCGCTGGCATCGAGCGCGGTCTCGATCTGGCCGGCCTCAAGCAGGAACTCGGCTGTGGCACCAGCTGCGGCTCCTGCGTGCCCGAACTCAAGCGCCTGCTGGCCCACCAGCCGGAACGCGCACTTCTCTGATACCAACCAAGACGAGGATTACCCCATGAGCGCAAAAGTCTGGCTGGTAGGCGCCGGCCCTGGCGACCCGGAGCTGCTGACCCTCAAGGCCGTGCGCGCGCTGGGCGAGGCACAGGTGGTGATGATCGATGACCTGGTCAACCCCGCCGTGCTCGAACACTGCCCGAACGCTCGCATCATCCCGGTGGGCAAGCGCGGCGGCTGCCGCTCGACGCCGCAGGCCTTCATCCACCGGCTGATGCTGCGCTACGCGCGTCAGGGCAAGTGTGTGGTGCGCCTCAAGGGTGGCGATCCGTGCATCTTCGGCCGTGGCGGCGAGGAGGCCGAATGGCTGGCGGCGCGCGGCATCGAGGTCGAGCTGATCAACGGCATCACCGCCGGCCTGGCCGGCGCCACGCAATGCGGCATCTCGCTGACCCAGCGCGGCGTAGCGCGTGGCGTAACATTGGTCACCGCACACACCCAGGATGACAGCAGCCTCGAATGGCAGGCGCTGGCCAAAAGCGGCACGACGCTGGTGGTGTACATGGGTGTAAGCAAGCTGGAGCAGGTGCAGGCCGGGCTGCTGGAAGGCGGGATGAGCGCCAGCACGCCGGTGGCCATGATCGAGAACGCCTCGCTGCCCCAGCAGCGCGAGTGCCGCTCCAGTCTCGTCGGCATGTGTCGCGACGCCCAAGCCTTCGAGCTGAAGAGCCCGGCCATCCTGGTGATCGGTGACGTGGCCGCGCAGGCCGTTGCGCAAATGCTGAGCCAGACGGCCTGATCCTCCGGGGCCCGGAGCGTTGGCCCCCTTCCCTTTACTTCCACTCAAAAAAAACCGCGGCCCAAGGGCCGCGGTTCTTCGCTACATCCCGGCTCACCCCTGCTGACGCAGCTTCTCCGGCTTGATCAGGAACCGCGCCAGGGCGGGCAGCAGCCAGATCGCCCCGACCATGTTCCAGAGGAACATGAAGGTCAGCATCAGGCCCATGTCGGCCTGGAACTTGATCGGCGAGAACACCCAGGTCACCACGCCGATCGCCAGGCAGACGCCGGTGAAGATCACCGCCTTGCCGGTGGACTTCAGCGTCTGGTAGTACGCCTCCTGCAGGGTCAGACCCTGACGCAGGAAGGACTCCAGGCGGCTGTAGATGTAGATGCCGTAGTCCACACCGATACCCACGCCCAGCGCGATCACCGGCAGCGTGGCGACCTTCACGCCGATGCCCATGAACGCCATCAGCGCGTTGCCGAGGATCGAGGTCAGCACCAGCGGCAGGATCACGCAGAGCGTCGCGGCCAGCGAGCGGAAGGTCAGCAGACACATGATGCTCACAGCCAGGTAGACGGCGATCAGCATGGTGGTTTCCGATGCCGCGATCACCTCGTTGGTCGCCGCCTCGATCCCTGCGTTGCCGGCTGCCAGTACGAACTCAAGGCCCTCGCGGTTGTTCTCCTCGGCGAAATCCTTGGCCGCGGCGACCACGTGCTCCAGCGTCTCGGCCTTGTGGTCGTTGAGGAATACCAGTACCGGCGCCAGCGAGCAGTCGCTGTTGTACATGCCTTCGGCGCGGGCGATGGAGTTGTTCAGCACGTGCTGGTTACGCGACAGCGTTTCCCATTTCAGGCTGCCCTCGTTCATGCCCTTGATGCCCTGGCGCGCCACCGACACCATCGACACTGCCGACTGCACACCCTCGGTGTTCTGCATCTTCCACATCAGCTCGTCCATGGCGGCGAGCGTGTCGTAGTGCGAACAGCCTTCCGGTGCGGTCTTGACCATCACCACCAGCACGTCGGAACTGGTCGAGTAGTTGCGGATGACGAAGTCGTTGTCCAGGTTGTAGCGCGAATCCGGGTGCAGCTCCGGCGCGCCCTGGTCGAGATCGCCGATCTTCAGGTTCTGGCCGTACCAGAGCCCGCCAGCCAGCGCCACCACGGCGATGGTGATGGAAATCGGTGCCACGGTCGGGCTGGCGAAGTTCGACAGCGCACGCCAGAACGGATGGTCGCGCGAGGCCTCTTCACGGGCCTGCTTGATCGCCTTCTGGCTAATGCCCATGTAGGAAATCGCCACCGGCAGCAGGATCAGGTTGGTCAGGATGATCACCGCCACGCCCAGCGATGCCCCGATGGCCAGCTCGCGGATCACGCCGATGTCGATCAGCAGCAAGGTAACGAAGCCCACCGCATCCGACAGCAACGCCACCATGCCTGGGATGAACAGCTGGCGGAACGCCATGCGCGCTGCCGTCACCGGGTCTTCGGTGAAACCGGAGGCCATGGCGATGCCGTTGATCTTCTGCACGCCGTGGGAAATGCCGATGGCGAACACCAGGAACGGCACCAGCATCGAGTACGGGTCAAGCCCGAAGCCGAGGGTGTGCAGCAGGCCGAGCTGCCAGACCACCGCGATCAGCGTGGTGATCAACACCGCGATGGTGCTCTTCAGGCAACGGGTGAACCATAGCAGCAGGACGAAGGTGATACCGATGGCGACGATGAAGAACAGCGCCACGCCCACCAGCCCGTCGATCAGGTCACCGACCTTCTTGGCGAAGCCGATGATGTGCACCTTCACGTTCGGGTTCTGCGCCTGGTACTTCTCGCGGATTTTCTCTTCCAGCTCGTGGGAGAACTTCTGGTAATCCAGCTTGATCTGCCGCCCCTGGTCTTCCGGATCCGGATAGGACTCGAGCAGCGGCACGTCGATGATGCTGGACTTGAAGTTGTTCGCCACCAGGCGGCCGATCTGCCCGGACTTGAGGATGTTGTCGCGCAGGTCCTCGAGGCTCTCGGGCGAGCCGTCGTAGGTCTGCGGGATCACCTCGCCACCGGCGAAGCCTTCCTCGGTGACCTCGGTCCAGCGCACGCTGGGGCTCCACAGCGACTTCATGTTGGAACGGTCGACGCCGTGGATGTAGAACACCTCGTCGTGGATCTGCCGCAACGTCTCCATGTATTCCTTGGAGAAAATGTCGCCCTCCACCGCTTCCACGGAAATCCGCACGGTGTTGCCGAGGTTGGCCAGGTCGTTCTGGTGCTCGAGCATCTTCTGGATATACGGATGCCCCAGCGGAATCATCTTTTCGAAGCTGGTCTGCGGCCGAACCTGGGCCGCCTGGTAGAACAGGAACGCGCTGATCAGCAGGCAGAGGACGACCACTGCCGGCCGGTTGTTGAAGATCAGGCGCTCGAGGAACGACGCCGGCTTCTGTTGGTGCTTGGTCATGCAGACTCTCCCGGCTTTATTGTTTTGGGGCCAGATCCGCGCCCGATGGCGAGGCGATGCGAACACCGCCCTGCCCTACCAGGATCAGGTTGCCTTGGGAATCGGAGGTGACGCCCGACAGCGAACGGCGATCGGGACGGTTGACGAGCTTGAAGCTGCGACCCTGGTCATCGCTGGTGAGCACAGCTCCGCCATGGCCGACCACCGCGATACGGCCATCGCGCAACAGGCTGCCATCGGCGAGCCCGGACTCCAGCGCATGGCCGTTGCCGTTGCGCAGTTCAATGCCCTCCCAGCTGTCGCCGAAATCGGCGGAGCGGAACAGGTGGCCACGCAGGCCGAAGGCGATCACAACACCGGGCTCCGAGCCGCCGACCACGCCGAAGAACGAGCCCTGATAAGGCGACTCGACCTTCTCCCAGGTTTCGCCCATGTCGGCGGAGCGGAACATGCCGCCCATTTCGCCAACCACGAACAGGCCGGAGCCTTCGATATGGGCAATGGCATTCAGGTGGAAGCCGTCTTCGTTCTCGAGCCGGTCGCTGATGTCGTCCCAGCTCTGGCCGCCGTCGATGGTTTCGATCAGCGCACCATAGGCACCGACCGCAATGCCGTGCTGGGTGTCTTCGAACCACACGTCGAGCAGGGGTGCTTCACGCTCGCGATCTTCGTACTGCACTTGCCAGCTTTGTCCGCCGTCGCTGGTCGACAGGACCAGGGCATCGTGGCCGACCGCCCAGCCATGCTTGTCGTCGACGAAATCGATGGCCGTC
>JABAHQ010013415.1_pt1 | contig 24291 bp, 13 predicted proteins | sample 7062091 | NCBI WGS metagenome assembly JABAHQ01 (sample SAMN14534359, study PRJNA622989) | marine sediment metagenome | biome: marine biome [ENVO:00000428]; feature: marine pelagic biome [ENVO:01000023]; material: deep marine sediment [ENVO:00002113] | place: India: Gulf of Kutch | collected...
TTGTCCTCCCTCCTGATTGTGCTGCGGTCCGATCAAGGGTCAGCCTGATCGTCTTTACATCTCCCTATAGCTGTGAACCGCAGCCAGTACACTGGCAGACAAGTTCTGAGGTGTCATTCTGAGGCACAAGCGACGAAGAATCTCGCTTGCGGCTAAGAGACCATTTTTCCGCTGGAGACGAGATTCTTCGCCTCCGCTCCGCTCCGGCTCAGAATGACAACTTATCAAAATCAAACTGATAATGTACTAGTAACCATGTAATTGTTTTTTGATAGTTACATTATAGCCCGTTGTTATACCTTGTCAAGGAGGAGAACCCATTATTCATCCATTTGGGCGATAAGAAGCGAGGATAGTAACCCTTTAGAACTTTGCAAGATCATTCAGGTGAGTATAGGCCGCAGGAAACAGTTCCCATATAATTCAAGCCAAACGGATAATTAACTCAAGTAAAGAAAGGGTGACGTGATGAGCAAGTATATCTATATAGCCTCAACCCTACTCCTGGTAGCCTTGATCACAGGCGTTACATTGTTGCAACCGCCCACGATAACGGCCCAGGAGGACGATCAACTCGCGTACGAAGTCGTGGCCGGCAATGCCCGCCTGAACCGGTTAGTTACCGGCGAGGTGACTGCCTATGTTGACGGCGTGCCTGCTGAACCCGTCCATTCATTTGTCTGGGACGGCGAAGGATCAGTGCCGATTGAAGGCACAGCCGCCGTTGAGATCGATCCCGTGGCCAACACCGGCGAGATCACGGCGGAATGGAGTGACGAACACGGCGATTGGACCTTTACCCAAACGGCCTTTGCCCCGCCTCCCCATGCGACCGGTCTGAGAATCGGTCCTTCCGCCTCCAGCACCGAGTTGGTGGAGGACGATCCTGTAACCACTAACGTTTACCTCCACGGCGATACGACAGCTGGTGGTCCCGTTTTACCCACCCTCTTCAATTATCTGGCCACCTGGGGGCCGGCTGAGGTCACATTGAATGGTGAGCCTTTCGAAAATCCGTTCGACGGGCCAGCGCCCCTTTGGGTGGCGCACACGATGACGACGGTCGGGGCACGCAACCCTGACGGTACGGTGCGTACGGTTGACGGCGGAATCTTTAACCCACTGGACAATCCGGCCAATGGCGACGTAGACAACGATGATCTCGAATTTCACATCGTGTTCCACGATGCGCCCGGGCCTGAAATGACACAGAACTTCCCCCCGCCCTTGTCGTTCTTCTACCACCTCACGTTCGAGGATGTGCAGTTTGAGATCAAGCATGTAGAGTAATTGTGTCAACGTGGTGGGTAGGGGAGTAATCACGGGCCAAGGCGCACCACCGAGGATGAAACTTCGTAGTAACGACTTTAGTCATTTTCAGCTTCGGGATCAAGGCCATGAACGACTGAAGTCGTTACTACAAACACTTATTCTCTCGGGAGTGCTTTGGGTGCTATCTCACCACCAACGGCAGATAAACATGTGACAGGAAGGGATCAGGGTCTTCAGCCGTGGCGAAGAATAAGCCCTTGTTAGCGCTCATCTGGACATTTCCGGCTCCATCAACGGCCTGGATATAATAAGCGGTGTTTGGATCGCCGCCGGGCAGCATGCCGTGCCAGATATCCTGGTCAGGATCATACGTCAGGGCAAAAGAGGTCCACTGTCCCACGCCTTGCCCGCCTTTAACCTGTCCGGTTGGATTGTAACTCACAATAACCTCGGCGACGCCTGAGGCATCATCTTCAGCATTAACGATGAAAAACAAGTTATCGTTAAATAAATAAGCATGGGCCTCCCAAATGGTTGGGGGCAGGTAATCATCGTTGGCGTCGCTGTAGTAGACACGCACGTTCATGGCCTTATAAAGCCTTTCCGTGCCCGTAACCGGCTCTGTCGCCGGCCGATTATTATTTATGTACTTGATGAATTGACCGCCGACGAGGACCAGGCGTGGTTCTTCACCAAAGCGGTTGGCCGCCCACAACTTCTGGGGCATCCACCCGCCCACTGGCAGGTCTGGCTCAGCCAAGGTGACATCGGTCACCGGGCGGGTGATGAGCGGGTCAAAATTAAAGATGTCCTCGAAGTCGGCCCCCCAGAGCACCACGCCATGGGGGGTCAGGCCGGAGCCCATTTGGGACTCGATGGGCACGCTGGCTCGCGGCTGGATAGGCCGGCCGGGGCTGGCCTGAATCTCGCCGTCGAAAGAGTAGTAGGTGCCGCTGATCGCACTGTGCTGCGTTGGGGTCAGGGTAAGATTGATGTCCTGGGTCATGATGGTATACTCAGACTTGGTATCCACCCTTTGCTGATTTCTCAAGCGGGCCTCAATGGCCACGCCCTGATTGGTCACCGGCTGCGGCACTGGCACTTGCACCTTCAGCATAGGCAGGCCATACAGCGTCGCCTCTAGCAAAACTTTTTCGTGGTAAGTGGATATACCACCGCTGGGGGCCGAGCCAAGATAGAGGGCTTTGGCGCGTCTGAGCGCCTCGCCAACCGGCATGTCATCCTCACTGCCCAGGAAGCGGGTGAACAGGTACATCAACCACTCGCTATACTCCGGCGAGTCATCCACGCCGTAACCATAGCCGGTATTGGACACCATGCAGCCGCCCTTCTGGGCCAGCGCTTGAGGAAAGTCGGGGTTGACCGGGTAGGGATTGCCAAAGGAGTCGGTGAAGATGGGGTCAACGTCATTATCGGGCAAGTTCAGGCCACCGTGACAGCCCATCGCGTAAACAAGGCTGTTGGAGAAAGTCGAGGTGCTGTTGGTAATATGGAAATTATAGAAGAGATCGGTGGCCAGTGTATTCATCTGGGGGGCAGCCGGGAGGGCTCGCCAGGGCTCGAAGTGGGCGTTAATCGAGACCAGGTCGCGCCCCGGTCTATAGCTGGTCCACGTCCCGGTTAGCGTATCAACGGTCCAAAGATCGTTGATCAAATTCTCCTGGACAGGTACGTTCCAACTACCCACCGTATCAGAAATTAACTCACCACTATCAATCAAGAAATCGTAGGCGGTAATGAGGACGTCATCAACCAGCAGGGTGTCATTAGCCTGATAGGCCGCGATCAGGGCCTGAATGTCGCCCGGCGTTTCCACCAGCCGTCCTACGGCCACATCAGGCACCCACAGCGGCCGGCCTCGGCCTAGAAAACCGGTCCCCTTCACGCCATAAACGTTGTCGGTCAGGATGAAGCCTTGGACCATAGAAGCCAGGATAGCCCCGTCCAGCAATTGTGAAGCATTGGCAAATTCGCGCTCGTTGGCAATGGCCGTCTGATCGGGGCTGCGATAGAAGGGGATCATTTCATCAGAGCCAACGACAACTATATATTTGGTATTATCGGTGGCCACAGTCTCAATAATATGTTCTTTGATGGCTATGGCCACTTGATTGGCCTGCCCGATGTTACAATAGCTGTCGTCCCAGGCCTGGTAAGCCAAATCGACGTTGGCATCCCTTTCGACCGATACGACCTTACCATTCACCAAATCGGCCAATCCTTTCAAATCAGTGTATAACGCATCAGCAGCCACCCGGCCATAGACTTCGGCCATGCGGTTGTAATTCCACAAAATCAGCGTTTCATCGCCTCTCCCGTAGTCAGACGGCGGGATATCAGAGACCGTAGAGGTCCACGAGCAAGCCAGACCCAGCTGCGGCCCGATTTCCAGGCTGAGGGTATAAGGGTCTGTGCTAAACTCGCTCTTGGAACTGAAGACAACCAGGTAGTGAGTGCCCGGCTCGTAAGCCGTGGCGGCGATAACCTCAGGTAGGGTGAGGGGATTGGTTGAAAGGGCATTGATATTACCCAGAGCGTTGATATTGCCCAAGGCATTGATGTTGCCCAGGGCGTTGATATTACCTAAGGCGTTGATATTACCCAGAGCATTGATATTACCCAGGGCGTTAATGTTGCCCAGGGCGTTGATGTTGCCTACTTCGTCAACCTCCAGGCCATCCTGGAACTCGCCCAAGACATCTTCGCCACTGTAATCACCAGACTTGAAGGGGGAGATCAACAACATATCATAGTCTGCGGGCAAACCCGTCAGGGTCGCGGTGACCATTGAAATATCATCGACGATGAAACTATACCAATCGAGGTCATTTTCGTGGCTGATGTAGGAGACATAGTCCCTGCCGGGCGCAATGGGGTGAGCCTCAAAGTAATGGTCGTTAGGCTCAAAGGTATCGAGGAGAGGGGGCGGGGCGAAGATCTGGGGTATTTCCTGCACAATTACACTGAGCGGGTAATCGCTATCAATAATGGCTGAGCCATTGAAATCAGGACAAAGGTTTTCATCCGGCAATTTAATGACTGTCTGGGCGGCTGGTGGCAGCGAATAAGCCTGCGTAGCCGCCAGAGCACCGGTTGGATGATAATAAGAAACCGTTACCGAAGCGTCATACTGTAGATCAATGTTATGCAAAACGATACGTGATTTGATCTCGGGGGTGCAGAGCAAGGCCGGCAAGGCTGTCCTCAAGGCGAGTGGTTGTGCCTGCCGGAGAAGGCCGCCCGAGGATTGGGCCATATAGCCGAAACTGGCCCCGACGCTACTTCGCTGCTCGACCAGGAGGGCCCCACCGAAGGCCCCGCCCAGCCGGAGACTCCCCCTCCAGGCAGGTGATAAGGAGAACAAATTGAGCGGTAAGTGCTGATAAGCATGCGAGTCTAGCGAAACCAGGGCATTATCGGTCAGTAAACCAGCCTCATGAAAAAGATCAAGCGAGTAGGTAAAAGGTGTGGGGTCAACTAAGTTGTAGAGGTAAACCTCAGTAGCCAATTGGTCAGGTTCTTGGGCCGCGAAGGGGGCAAACGCTTCAGAACTGCTGGCGTTTAAGGACCAACCCGTCACACTGAAAGCGCCGCTGTCCGCGCTGAATTGGTTGACCACGCCGGCCAGGTTACTATTGCCCAGGCTTTCCACCACCACATGACCTCTGAAATCATCGGGCACCACTGTAGCAATGTCCGGATCCAACAGGTCCAGGAGAAAAGTTCCCCTGGGAGCCAGCGGCACCGTGTCGGTGTGGACAAGAGTCCCGTCGTATTCGTAGAAGGAGAAGGCCAGGTCCGTCGGCAGAACTGGATCAACGTTTAGAACGGCAATAACTGCATTCCAACCGGCGGCCCGGGCTCTGGGGAGCGGGAAATAGAGGACTGGCCCCCTTTGGTAATAATCGGGAGCCGTATACATCATCAACTCATCGCCGGGTGACCCGCTCTCTGTCCCAGCGTTTGGCGGCCGGATCATGCGTCCGGTGCAGGCAAACGGCATCTCCGAGGATGAAGAGACAACGGCGCTACCGACAAAACCCGGCGGCAGATCAGGTATATTGCCGGCCAAACTGGTAAAACTGGCCAGGGGAGCCAGGTTGATAGGTTGCGAAACCATCACCGCACCCAAGAGGTCGTAGATGGTAATGATAATATCATTGGGTTGGCTGTCGAGATTTTGTACCACCAGGTTACTGGTCCAGCCGTAATGATCTACAGCCACGTAAGGGAAAAAACATAGCGCGTCGATAAATGCGATTCCTTCGTAGGCCGCGCCGGAGACAGGCGGGTCTGTGAATAGGGGGGCAGTCTGGGCCACTGGGGGTGATGAGGCTGATGCCGGCTGATCGGGTCTCAGGTCTGGTGAGGCCCCTAAAGCAGCCTGAGTAATCAGCAATAGGCTCAAGGCAACTAAACCGACGGCCATCAATTTTTTGAAGTGCTTAAATAACATGGTGTTTCTCCTGAACGTTCATGATCATGGGCGGTTTATCTTAATAAAACCATCAAGGGGCAACCGTAACCGGGCAACCACAAGGGTTGCCCCTACTCAATCCATTGTTTTATGGCAGCAAGCCCATCATTGGGTGAGTTGCGACAATCGTTCCTGGACAGTCAGAGCCTCAGCTAAATCAGCTTGAGCGCCGAGCTTCTCAAAAATTTCGATGGCTTGTCGAAGATCCTGGCGGGGCTCTAATTGTAGCTGGGTTGCTTCGGCCGGTCTTCGCGCCATGGCCAGACAAACTTTGGCCAGCATTGTTTTGGCCGCTTCATATTCACTATTTAAGTTATTTAGAATGGTCAGACTTTTGTCCAGGGCCGCTTCAGTCGCCCGCCATTCATTACGGATCAAATAAATCTGTCCCAAAACGCGATACGACATGCCCTCTTCCAGGCGCGCTTTCAACTTGACTGCCAGTTCAATTGAATGGTAGATATGCTCCAGCGCCCGGTCAAGGGTCTGAGTATGCAAATAGAGTTCACCCCACCGTCGCTCCAGCTCAGGCAAGAAATCCTCGGAGCCTACCTCCGCAAAAATAGTTTGGCTGCGGCTTAAGCAACGCCGTGCTTCCTCCCAGTTGCCGCGATAGATATGCACCTGAGCCAGGTTACTCAAGGTAACTGCCTCAAAGGCGGTAGCCCCAACCTGTTTCCAGATAGCCCGACTTTGTTCAAAAAGGTCGGCCGCCTGATCCCAGGAGCCACGGTACAAATAGATATTGGCCAGATTATTGGTAATAATCCCCTGGTGGAGGATATCGCCAATTTTCTGTTTCATGGCCAAGCTCTTCTGCAGGGCTTCACTCGCTTTAGGCCAATCACCCTGGTCACTATAGGCATTCGCCAAATTTATGTAAGCTTGCGATAGCCTAACAATATCGTCAATCTGTTCGTAAATTTGTATGCCTTTAAGACAAAAATCAACCGCTCGATTCAAATCCCCCAGGCGAATGTAAATTCCCCCCAGATTATAATAGATTTGCCCTTCAGTTTGTTGCCCTTCACGGGTTTGAATTTGCCTGGCAACGGCCAGACTTTCATGACACCACTCGATCGCTGCTTCATAGTTCCCCTGGCGCTGGTATACGCCCGATCCCAACAGGTAAATACGGGCTGCCTCAATCGATGGTTCACCCCCCGCAAGATACTGTAGCCCTCTTTCCAATTGTTCGAAGGCTGTATCATACTCACCCCGCTTCTCATATACATCGGCTATTTTGCGGCAGAGTTCGGCCAAATGACGCGCGCGATCAATAGAATCGGGTTCGGTTTCAATAATCGCCTGAGCGGCATTGTAATGGGTTAGCGCTTCATCATACTGTCCCAAGACCGTAAAGATTTCACCTAACGCTTCCTGAGCCAACAACGCTTCGACCAGGGTATCTGCTTCGAGTTTAGCCGCTGCTTCTAAGGTACGCCGATAAGCGGTCACGGCAATATCGTTAGCAAATTCCCGTTGGGCATAACGGGCAGCCGCCAGATTGTATTCAAGGGCTTTGTCCCAGGCCTGTCCCTCAAAATAGTGGTAGGCCAAAAGATCAATCTCCTCAGAGACGGTCTTGGCCGTCCGCTCAATCAAGTCGGCAATACGGCGGTGTAGACTGCGGCGCTGTTCAAAAGCCTGGCTTTCATAGACCACTTCCCGGGTCGTCAAGTGCTTAAAGCGATAAAGTTCTATCTCCAGGGCCTCGCGCTCTGTTAAGCCAAGCCCGGTCAAGTGATCCAAACGTCGTTGGATACTACTTTCCAGGTCACTATAAGGGTAAATCTCCTCAACGATATGGGAGGAGAACGCTGCTCCCACGACGGAAGCGACTTGCAAAATACGCCGGTCTGTTTCGAGCAGGCGGTCAATACGACTAATAATGAGCCCATGAATGGTATCAGGCAGTTCAACCGTTTCCATTTTGTAAACTACCTGCCATTGTCCCGATGGGTCTTTTACTAAAGCACCTGTTTCGACCAAAGCCCGCACGACTTCCTCAACAAAAAAGGGGGTGCCGGCGCTTTTCTCTAAAATCACCTGTCGCAGTGAAGCGGGCAAGGCAATTGGGCCGAGCATATTGTAGACAATTTCCAGCAAAGCCTCATCCGGCAAATCACCGAGGGGGATAGTGACGGTGTGGGGGTAGCCGGACCAATCAGGTACGCCTTCTTCAGGGCGGTGGGGGAGAATCATTAAAATAGGATATCCCTGGATATTGCGGCTGAGGTAATTGATCAGGTCCATGGAGGCCGGGTCAGCCCAATGGGCATCTTCAACAACCACCATCAGAGGGCACTGCAGGGAGCGTGTTTGCAGTAACTTGAGGGTCAAGTCCAATAAACGCTGGCGGCGGAGTTTGGCATCGAGGGCTCTTGTTAGCTCGTTATCGGGGATATCCAGGTGCAGCACATCGCCGATGATGGGGGCCCAATTCTCTTCCTCAATATTATTCAATTCTTTTTGTATCGCTGCTATTCTTGCCTCGGTTGAGGCGTCAGCCTGGAGGCCGAAGTAAGCACGCAAAATATCAGCCCAGGGATGATAGGTCATAGTTTGACCATAAGAGAGGCAGACACCGGCTAATAGCTCCAGCCCTTTTGACTGGCCATAATAGACAATCTCTTCGGCCAGCCGCGTTTTGCCAATGCCAGACGTACCGCTAACTACCAATAAGCGACCATCGCCAGCATAAGCTTGATCAACAGCCGCCCGACCAACTTGTAGTTCCGCCTCGCGCCCTACAATGGGGCTAGTCTCAACCTTGGCCCAACGTCGCGCGCGTTTACGCTCGCCCAGAACCACAAAATTACGGACCGGCGCTGTTTTGCCTTTAACCTTAACCGGCTCTTTTTCATCTAGCGTGAACTCATCACGCACGTGCCGGGCCGTACTCTGGCTGATAAGTACCTGGCCTTCCGGAGCCACACTCATCAGACGAGCGGTCAGATTGACCTCGTCGCCCATGACCGAATACTCGCGTCGCGCCGACGAGCCGACATTCCCGGCAAACACGAACCCACTATTGAGGCCAATACGTTGTTTCAAGGGCCTGTCACCGAAGTCAGCTTTGAGGTCAGGAATAGCGGCCAAAATTTCGCGGGTGCGCCGGTTAACTTCGGCCAGCGCTTCGTTCATTTCCAAGGCCGCCCGGACCGCTCGTTGAGGGTCATCTTCGTGCGCCCGCAAAGCGCCAAATAAGGCCATAATCCGATGGCCGATGGCGTAAGTGTCAACTTTGTTGACTACTCCCCCGTAACGGGCCAAAATGCGACTCATAGTCACAAAATGCGTGTTTAGAATCTCGGTGATGGCTCCTTCGTAGTCAGGGCCAAGGGTTTCGATAATTTCGTCAATGCCGTAGAAATTAGCAAACATGACCGTGACCGGACGGTGGGAACCGGGCACGGTCGGTCGTTGGGGGTCAGCAATCAATTGTCCTAATAGCTCATCAGGCACAAAGGAACGCAACCCCTTAAGCATGGTCAACTCGGCGAAACATTTGCTCAACATGCTGGCATCGTCGTCGGATATGCCAAAAATTGGGTCATCCGTTTCTGGCGTAGCCTGGCTAAGGGGAAGATCGCTCGGGGCGAGGGTCTTGAGTAACCAAAAATCATCGCTCGCAGGGATAAAGGTAGCCCGATCTGCTACGGCGTCGCGGGTGGTGCGGTCAACCATCACCTGACCGGCTGTAGCCCGATCTTCAGCTTGGGCCATATTTGATAATGCCCGGCCCATGACCGTATATTCCATCTTGCCATCAGACCCCAGGTTAGCCAGGAAGATCGGTCCGGTGCCGACCCCAATGCTCATCTTGAGGGGAAAAACGCCCTGCGAGGTTTTAACTTGGGCAAAGCGATTCATGGCGGCCTGCATGGCCTGACCTGTGGCCAAAGCACGATGCGGACCGTCTGCCCCTTCAAAGAAAATCAGCAAGGCATCGCCCCCGAACTTCAGTAAATCCCCCCGGTAATTGTTGCTAATTTCTAGCATCGTTCTGAAGTAGTCATTAACGATTCCGGTGATTTCCTCAGCTCCCTCTTTTCCCAGCGTAGATAGTTTCTCCGACATAGCGGTAAAGCCGGAGACATCGGCAAACATGACTGTACCATACCGGAAACCACCGCCAACTAAACTGGATGTTGGGTCCGCCTCTATCAAATCTACCAGATAACTTGGCAAGTAAGTGGAGAGGGTGGAACGCAGTGAGGTGATGTGAATGAGAATAGTCAGTAGCTCATCCCCCCCTAAGTCTGGCCCAACATCCTTGCTTAAATGAGGCGGTAAATAAAGCTTTAGTTGTGGTAATAACTTATTTTGTTCAGAGTCAAGCATCGTTAAACCCAGTAAGCGTGATTTGGCATCTATTTTCCACCAGTTATGGATGGAAAAAGGGGAAAACATACACTAACTCAGTCAATCCAACGAGGTGACAGCTTGAAACCCAACGATAAGGGGTTATCGTGCATCGCCTTTAACCGGGGCTGTCTCATCTTCGTAGCTGAATTATAACCGATATGCTTAAAAAGCTTTATAGGCAGACACTCCTACTAGCTTCGTATTTCGTATAACGTATTTCGTATTGCGTATAATTAGACTTTTACCATCAGATTAATACGAAATACGCAATACGGAATAATTTAGAACGCATGGCTGGTGAATTAAGCGTAATCGGTTATTTATTATTTATGGTATCATGTTTTTGAGAAATTGGATAACGCTGACAAAAGCGTTCTACACAGCTGTTTTACCAGCTTATCCAAGCGTGATATACTATATGGTTGGTAAATATATCCAGGAAGCCAAGGCAGGGCTGTTCTGTCCTGAGACAAAACTGTATCTTCACGAGAAAGCTTCGCAACTTTGCTCAAGGCGGGTCCGTGACCCCGCCGGTCATGGACCGGCTCAGAGCAGTTAATAAATTCCTATACGACTAGAAAGGCTAAAGCCATGAAAATCAGAGCAACAAAAGGTCTAACTTTTGATGACGTGTTGTTGGCCCCTAAACGCTCCGCGATCGTTTCACGAAAGGACGTAGATACCGCTACCCAATTGACTCCGGCCATTCGTTTGCAAATTCCTATCATTAGCGCCAACATGGATACGGTGACCACCGCTCCCATGGCTATCGCCATGGCCCGGGCAGGTGGGATTGGCATTATTCACCGTTTTATGTCCATTGAGGCGCAAACTGAGCAGGTGAAACGCGTCAAACGAGCGGAAGGGTTCGTGGTGGAAGAGCCTTACTCAATCGGACAGAAAGCCAGCCTGGCCGAAGCTGAACGGCTGATGAGCCTCTATCAAGTTGGAGGGCTGGTGGTCGATAACGGCAGCCAGAGGCTGATCGGGGTTATTACCCAGCGCGATCTACTGCTAGCGCCGGATATTAACGCCCCGGTTAGTTCAGTCATGACCCCTTTAGACCACATTGTGAGCGCTAAACCCGGCATCCCAATGACCGAAGCCCGGATGTTGTTACATGAGCATAGACTGGAAAAGTTACCCCTGGTGGACGACGAGGGACGCATCGTCGGCCTGATTACAGCTCAAGACATCCTTAAGCAAAATCGTCATCCTAACGCTACCGCTGACGACGCTGGTCGTCTGTGCGTTGGGGCCGCTATTGGCGTTCGTCCTAATGACATCGCTCGCGCCGAAGCCCTTCTGGCCAGTGGGGCCGACGTGTTGGTCGTAGATATTGCCCACGGCCACGCCGACCACTGTCTAAAAATGATTAGAGAATTGCGCCGGAAATTCCCAGAGGCGCAAATTATGGGGGGTAACGTTGCTTCTATAGAAGGGGCTTATGATCTGGTTGAAGCTGGCTGTGATGCTATTAAAGTTGGGGTGGGGCCAGGGTCCATCTGCACCACGCGGGTGGTCACCGGTTTTGGCGTCCCGCAGTTGACGGCCATTATGGACTGCGCCGCCGGGGTGGCCGAGACGGGCCGAAATGTGCCCCTTATTGCCGATGGGGGCATTAGAACTTCAGGGGATTTAGTGAAATCCCTGGCCGCCGGGGCCAACACCGTTATGATCGGCAGCCTCTTCGCCGGGTGTGAGGAAGCGCCCGGCGCGACCGTCATCCGCGACGGGCAGAAGTATAAAGTGGTGCGCGGGATGGCTTCGCTGGGGGCAGCTATGGGGCGCAAAAGGGTCGAACACAACGAAGACGAAAGCGCGGAAAGTCAGGCCGACTGGGATAAAGTCGTGCCCGAGGGGATCGAGGCCGTGGTCCCTTATCGCGGCCATGTGGAGGAGTCACTCTACCAATTGGTGGGGGGCCTGCGCTCCGGCCTCAGTTACGGCGGGGCCAGGAATATTCAGGAGCTACAAGAAAAGGCCGAATTTATCGAAATCACCCCCGCCGGTCTGCGGGAGAGCCGGTTTCATGATGTGGATAAGGTTTAGGATTCAACACAATCAGGTCGTTTTTGTCCATCGGATTCCTTTCTCACGGATACGTTGAGCAAAGGGACAGCGACTTAATTCAACCAAGTCTACGTCTCGCCCCAGTATCGTCGAGAATTCACCTATCGCCTCAAAAAAGCGGGCGGGATCAATCTGTTCAACAGCAATATCCACATCCGAGTCTGGCCCAAAACGGCCCGAGACGACGAGTGAGCCAAAAAGATACGCTTGTTGAATGCCGTAGTCCGGCCCTCGTTCGTCCAGCAGACGCCAAACGGCCGCCAACAAGGTCTGACGTTGTTTTTCGGCCTGGGCGCGCTGACGCTGCCGGGCCTCATCTAGCAATGAGGTGTCAAAAGCCACGTCGTGTTGCCCCCTTCACCCATAATCTTAGCGGAGACTGGGACGAAAATCAAAAAAGTGCATACTTTCTCACCCCGTTTTGCTGCCTGAACAGCCAAATAGGCATCAATGAAATCAACATTTTGGTCTCGAGCCAGTTCAATCAGTTCGCAATGAACTGTTTTTTGACATATTATGTATTCCGGGTATAGTATAGTCTCATAGTTGAATACTTTTTAGTCTTGCGATGGTGGTACATCAACCATGTCCTTCCGCCGTTTGTCAGGCGTTTCTTCAAGGTCTTTTGCTCCCACCCATATAGTCAGGTATTGCCATTCGGAAAACTAAAAAGCGCCTGAACAAACAAGGTGGGAAATGACTGGATGGATCACAATCGTTGGTATTTGGTGTTAATAAAGCTGCAAACAGTTTAGGGGTGTCTACACCTCTTATAGTTTGTGGCTTCTTGATTCATGGAGGGCAGCAGCAAAAGATGATATAGGCTGTTAACCATCTAAGATCCCACTTAGATCAATCAGGCGCTGTCGCGCAAAATCAGGAGGTGTTAGACATAGAAAAACCAAATTACTCTTCTAAAACAAATTTTTAACGAAAGCACTTTTGCTCAATAATTGGCCTTTGGAGGGAGAATTGCTATCTTGTTACGAGCTCCAGGAAATATTATTGGGCACAGAGATGTAAAAATGGAGGTTAGAATGCAAGGTAGCAAACTTTATGTAGGAAATCTTAATTATGCTGTCACAAATGAGCAGTTGAGCGAACTGTTTTCTGCTTATGGCCAAGTTCAGAACGTTAACATTATTGAGGGCAGAGGTTTTGGATTTGTTGAGATGTCCAACCAATCGGAGGCTGAAAAAGCAAAAGATGCTTTGAACAATACGGAGTTCCAGGGACGTACCCTGAAAGTTGATGAAGCTCGGCCGCCCAGAAATAGACAAGGTGGCCAGAGACAGAAAAGGGATTACCGAAGATATTAGCAGAGTTGGCGAAAAATATTTTTGAGAGCAGCTTCTGGCTCTATAGCGGCCTATGATAGAGGCTAGAGGTTCTGTAATCGGATGTGTCAAAGCGTCTGAGCGTTATTTGGCATGTCTTTTGGATAAAATAGCAAGAGAACGAAAGGTAAAAAAATGACTCAGGCAAAAAGCGGTGATACGGTTAAAGTTCATTACACGGGCAAATTAGAGGACGGTACAGAATTTGATACTTCCGTTCACGGTGATCCTCTACAATTTACTATAGGTGCCGGACAAATTATCCCAGGATTTGAGGAAGCCATTGTCGGCATGAGCCCGGGTGAGGAGAAAACCGCAGAAATCTCATCCGATCAAGCCTATGGTCCACACCGGTCGGAGCGGGTGCTAGTCGTAGAGCGGGACCAATTTCCGCCTCATATAGACCCACAGATCGGCCAACATTTAGAAATACGTCAAGCTGACAATCAAATAGTGAATGTCGTCGTAACTGATGTTTCTGACTCAGATGTGACCTTAGATGCCAACCATCCCTTGGCTGGTCAAGACTTAGTCTTTGACATTCAGCTTGTAGAGATCGTTTAAGAAAAACATGTGAGACCATGTAATCATCAAAAGGCCAGGACAATTCAAGCCTGGCCTTTTTTGTTTTGTAGCGGAAGGCAACTTCATGACCAAGGTACAACGCCAAATCATCGCCCTCGGCGGGGGCGGGTTCTCGATGGAGCCTGAGAATCCGGCCCTTGACCTTTACATTTTAGAGCAGGCCCGTACGCCTCGGCCCGCCGTCTGCTTTCTATCCACGGCCAGCGGCGATGCTGACCGGTATATTGTTAATTTCTACACCGCCTTCTCCCAGTTCGACTGCCATCCCTCCCATCTCGGTCTCTTCCAGCGCACCCCCGACCTGCGGTCTTTCTTGCTGGCGCAAGATGTAATCTACGTCGGTGGGGGAAACACCAAGAGCATGCTGGCCGTCTGGCGCGAGTGGGGGCTGCCTGAGGTGCTTCAAGAAGCCTGGGAAGCAGGTATTGTTTTGGCAGGGCTCAGCGCCGGGGCGATCTGCTGGTTTGAACAAGGAATCACCGACTCCGTGGCCGGGAAGTTGACTGTTTTGAATTGTCTGGGGTTTCTTAGCGGGAGCTGCTGTCCGCATTATGATGGCGAGTCGGAACGGCGGCCTGCGTTCCACGAATTCCTTTTGCGCGGAGAGATCTCCCCCGGCTATGCCCTTGACGACGGCGCGGCGGTCCATTTTCGTGGGGAGACGTTATATAATGTCGTTGCCTCCAGGGCAGAGGCCCGGGCTTACCGCCTCCAGGCAGTCGAGGGCTCGGTCGTGGAAGAGCCCCTACCTGTCAACTATGTAAACAATAATGACGGAGATATGGTACATCATTAAACTACATGCAAAATGGGCCGGTCAATCTTGAATGGCCCGAGATCACTCGCGGTTGAGCCATCAATGGCCAGCTCACTTAAAAGCTGGCCAATCAGTGAAGCGAACTTAAAGGCATGGCCCGCCCCGACGGCCAGCAGCACATTTTCCTGGCCGGGGAGATGGTCGATGATAAAATCCCGGTCAGGGATCAGGGTATAGAGACAGGTTTTGGTGTAAATAATCGGCCCCAGGGCTGCAGGGAGATACTGTTTTAAAAGGAAACCATCAAACTAAACACAGGTCGCCCTGATTTTTGATGAAAACGCGCAAGTTTTGTAAGATAAACTTCAACCTGTCGCGGATTCGAAAAAAAGCAGCAATTCTCAATGGGGCCCGTGATGGTAGGGGATGGCCGGCGTCGGACGAAAGGGTTGGGGAAAGCGGGGGTAGTGCAAAAATGTAGCACAAATGGGGCTCTTTCCCGAAGGCTGCCGGTGGCGTTAACTTTTGCGCTTGGCCGAACCGCAAACGCGATGGCAGTTCAGCGAGATCATTATAGCACATGTGTTCGGATTTGTCAAACGAGCCCCAAGGGCCCAGCAGTTCTAATTATTACCTTCCCGGAAGCTAAGAGAGCTATTTCTTGACCAAAGCACCTCATGATTTTAACACTCCGTCTGGCTGAAGGCGCCTCGCAGCTTCCGGGAAGGTAATTTTCGCGCCACAATGAGAATTGCTGGGAAAAAAGCCCGCTTTCCCGAAAAACATGTCACCTCTTCAAGGTGACATTTAACACTATTGCCGTTATCTCTTTATGATTATACTTCACTTTAACCAGTAACAATAAAGATTGTTGTAGGATAAGCTTTAGCTTGTCCCGGGGGGTTGACAAACTAATACCCCGGAGGGCACAAGCGCTTGTCTTACAAAAAGCACTTTCCTAGGCAATAAAAGAGAGGAGCGTAAAATGACCACCAACAACGAGGAACAAGAACGTCTGGGGCAGATAGAAGAGGCCATCAACACCTATTCCCGGCCCACCGAACTCAAGATCACCGATATGCGTATGGCCGTGGTATGTAGCAACTACGACTACCCGATCATTCGGATCGACACCAACCAGGATGTGTATGGCATCGGCGAAGTGCGTGACGCAGGGCACAAGGAAAACGCCTTGCAGTTCAAGAGCTTTCTATTGGGCCAGAACCCCTGTAACGTCGATATGATCTTTCGGGCCATCAAACGCTTTGGCAATTGGGGCCGCGAAGGGGGTGGGGTTTCGGGCATCGAGTTGGCCCTGTGGGACCTGGTGGGCAAGGTGTATGGGGTGCCTTGTTACCAGTTCCTGGGGGGTAAGTACCGCGACAAAATTCGCCTCTACGCCGATACGCCGACGCCGGCCGAGCCGACGCCGGAAGGGTACGTGGAGCGGGTGTTGGGGCGCAAAGCGATGGGCATCACTTTCATTAAGTTTGACGTGGGCATGCGCGTCCTGGAGGGGTACGTCGAGGGTGGCGTGGTCGGGAGGCCGACCCAGTACGAGTATGGGCTGGGCCGCCGGTGGACGGCGCGGGGCACGGCGGTGGGCAGCCAACTGACCGACAAGGGGATCGCCCGCTTTGTCGAAATTGTATCGGCGGTGCGCGAAGCGGTCGGCTGGGAGATGCCCCTGGCGGTCGACCATTTTGGCCCCCTGACGGTTAAGGACGGCATCCGGCTGGGCCAGGCCCTGGAGCCGTACGGGCTGGCCTGGATGGAGGATATCCTGCCCTGGTGGGATGTCGAGGGCAACTTGGAGGTGACGCGGGCCATCAAGGTGCCGACGCTGAACGGGGAGGATATTTATCTGTGGGACGGCTGGCGGGAGATGATTGAAAGGCGGGCCATCGACATCATCCAGCCCGATCTGCTGACCGCCGGCGGCATGCTGGAGACGAAAAAGATCGCCGATTACGCCGAGCGCTACGGCCTGCCCACGGTGCTCCATTTCGCCGGTTCGCCCATCGCCTTTATGGCCAACCTCCACTGTGCGGCGGCCATCCCCAGCTTTATCGCCCTGGAGCACCACGCCCTCGACCTGCCCTTCTGGCCGGACCTGGTGACCGGCCTGCCGGAGAACCTGATCGAGGATGGCTATGTGAGCGTGCCGGAGAAGCCGGGGCTGGGGGTTGACCTCAACTATGAGGGCATCAAGGAGAATCTGCGCACCCCCGGTCTGTTTGAGCCGACCGAGACATGGAACACGCCGAAGCTGGGCTTCTGGCAGCCCGACCGGCGGTGGGATAAGTAAGACAAAGGCCACGGCTAACGAAATAGGTTTACAAGTTACCACCCTACGCCAACCATGGACGTGAAGCGTGAAACGTGAAACGTGAAGATTTGACGCCGAAAAGCCTCACGTTTCACGCTTCACGTTTCACGGTGCCAGTAGCGCAGATAGCCAACTTTGTAAAGCAGTTTTTTAAGCGAATGAACCATGCCAAAAGGAGCGTGAACTATGGCGAGATTTGAGGTATTGAAGGGGGTGTTCGGCCTGCTGCCGACGCCCTATACGGAAGATTTAGAGATTCACACGAAAGACCTGCGGGCCGTGGCCGATTTCTGCTGTAAGAGCGGGCAGCACGGTATTGTCTGGCCGGTGATGGTGGGCGAGTTCTATTTTCTGGGGGAGGAAGAGCGCATCCGCAACCTGGACGCGGTGCTGGAGGAGATCAACGGCCGCTTGCCGCTCATCTTCGGCTGTTCGGGGGTTTCGGTGCCGCAGGTGCTGCTCTTCGCCCGGGCGGCCCAGCGGGCGGGGGCGGATGCCATTATCGCCATGGCCCCGGCGCGCACGGACGCGCAGGTGGCCATGGATATGTACCGCCGGCTGGCCGATGTTTATGACGGGCCGATCGTGGTCCAAAACGCGGCCACCTATGCCCCCTTGACCGGGGAGCAGATCGCGGGCTTGCTGGATGAGGTGCCGCAGATCGAGTATATCAAGGAGGAACGGCCGCCCGGCCCCAAGCATATCGCCGAGGTCTACAACCTGGTGGGCGATCGGGTGAAGACGATCTTCGGCGGGGCGGCGGGCAAGTTCCTGCCGGATGAGCTGCGGCGCGGGGCCAACGGCTGCATGCCGGCCTGTGAGCTGGCCGATGTGCTGGCCAAGGTGATGGAATTGTGGTGGGCCGGCCAGGAGGCGGAGGCCCGCGAGCTACACCGCCGGCTGTTGCCGCTGATCAACCTGGAGACCCACCCCTTTATGCGCTACATGCTCCAGCGCCGGGGGGTTTTTACCTCGACAGTGGAGCGCGCCCCGGCCGGTCCGTACGCTCTGGACGCGGCGGATAAGCGGGAGATTTCGACGCTGTTGGCGGCGATCGCGGGGGAGATCGAGGCGTATCCTTTTGGGGCGGAGTGAGCGTGAGGGAGAGATCTGGTTAGCGCGGTTGAAACCGCCCTTACAGGGCTAAAGCGCAATGCAACTAAGAATTGGCGTAGGTTGAGATTTGGGGATCTAACCAACCACCTTAGAACTCAGATACGGGGAATTTAACCGATTTTTGGCCTGGCGGTAGCCCATGGAACCCCCAATTAAGGGCCTCTGATCCGTTACATTCTACCCATCTGAGTTCTCGACCGTCCTCAGTAGACCGCCCGGAGCTAAAGCTGCCGGGCCTCAAGCGAAACCACACCCCGTGAACGGGGCTTGACCTGTGGCCCAAGCCAAGCCCGGTTCAGCGGGCGTCGCCACTTAGCCCGGTCGATTTATCGCCGGGCGGGGGGTGAGGCCAAGGCCAGGTCGATTTGCCGCGCCTCAACCGGCTCAAGCCTCGACCCCGAGACTATTTTGAACGACCTTGTGCCAGCCTTACCTGCTGCTCCGCTGTGATATCGAAAATAAATGATATTGTGGTATAATTACGAAAATTGGCCCGGTTCATTCGCATATGAAACAGGTTTACGATCTGCCTACACACGCGGCGTGAAACGTGAAACGTGAAGCGTAAAGCGGGAGGCGGGAGAGGTGCTTATGGAATTAGCCCAGATTATCAAAATCGCCCGGGGGGACGAGCCGGCAGACACCCTGCTCAAAAACGGTCGGGTGATCAACGTCTTCAGCGGCGAAATCATAGAAACCGATATAGCCATTGTGCACTCGCGCATTGTCGGGTTGGGGCCTTACGAAGCGCGGCAAACGGTTGACCTGGCGGGGCGCTACGTGGCGCCGGGGCTGATCGATAGCCACGTGCATATCGAAAGCGCGATGGTGCCGCCCCCGGAATTCGCCCGGGCCGTCGTGCCCCGGGGGACGACGACGGTTGTCACCGATCCCCACGAGATTGCCAACGTGCTGGGGCTGGAAGGCATCCGGTATATGCTGGAAATGGCCAAGTACAACCCCCTGAGTGTTTACGTCAACGCGCCCAGTTGCGTGCCCAGTACGGCCATGGAGACAACCGGGGCCTCATTGGAGTGGTACGATTTACAACCCCTGCAACAAGAAGAATATGTCGTCGGCCTGGCTGAAGTCATGAATTTTCCAGGCGTGGTCGCCGGCGAGGAAAGTGTGCTCAACAAAATCCGTTCCTTCCAGCACATGGTCAAAGATGGTCACTGCCCCGGCTTGAGCGGCCGGGACCTGATTGCTTACGTGAATGCCGACATCGGCAGCGATCACGAAAGCACGACCATCGAAGAGGCGCTCGAAAAACTGCGGCTGGGCATGTACATCTTTATCCGCGAGGCCACCAATGCCCGCAACCTGAGGACTTTATTGCCCCTCGTCACCCCCGAAAACGCCCGCCGCATCTGCTTCTGCACCGACGACCGCCAGCCGGCCGATATCCTGAAGGAGGGTCATATCGATTATATGATCCGGAGCGCTATTGCCGGGGACATCCCCCCTATCACCGCCTTCCGCATGGCGACCCTCAACCCCTCGGAATATTTCGACCTGCACGACCGGGGGGCCATCGCGCCGGGCCGCCGGGCCGATTTAATGATCTTTTCGGATTTGCAAGCCCCCGTGGCGGAGATGGTTTATCGCGGCGGCAAGCTGGTGGCCCAGGATGGGGTCATGCTGCCCTGGGAACGGGAGATAAAGCGCAGTGTGCTGCGCAGTTCGATGAACATAGACTGGAGCAAAGTTGACCTGAGCATCGATGTTGAAGGGGAGCAGGTACGTATCATCGGGGCTATTCCAGACCAACTCATCACCACTCACCTCGTCGAAGAGACGCCCCGAGCCGATGGCAAAGTCGTCCCCGATACCAGGCGTGATATTCTCAAAATGGCGGTGATCGAGCGCCACCTGGCGACGGGTAGGATGGGTAAGGGGTTAGTCCGCGGCCTGGGTTTGCAGCAGGGGGCCATCGCCAGCACCGTGGCCCACGACCACCATAACATTGTCGTTGTTGGGGCCGACGATCAAAGTATGCTCGCCGCCGCTCGGGCTGTAGCCGACACCCGGGGCGGCATGGTGGCCGTCGATGGCGACACCATCCTGGCCCAATTGCCCCTGCCCATCGCCGGCTTGATGAGCGACCAGCCTATCGAACGGGTCAGAGACCAGATGGATGAACTGCTCAAGGCAGCCCATCGCCTGGGGTCTCCCCTGCACGATCCTTTTATGGCCATGAGTTTCCTGGCCCTGCCGGTGATTCCCTCGCTTAAACTGACGGATCACGGGTTGGTCGATGTGGATGAATTTCATTTGGTCTCGCTTTTTGTGTGACAAAGATGACATTTATCAGAAGTTTATCAATTAACATGCGGCAGCCACCAGCGTGAAGCGTGAAACGTGAAACGTGAGTTTTTAGCGCAAAAGCCTCACGGTTCACGCTTCACGTTTCACGGCGTCGTTAGGGCAGACGACTAAATTTGTAAAGCAGTTTTTTAAGCGAAATGAACCAGACCAAATTAAATAATTCAACTTTAGCTTTACTCAGGAGGAGAGTAGCATGAAACGTTTTAGCTGGATCGGATTGGTGATTTTGGTCCTATCCCTGGTCGCGGCGCAGTGTGTCGTCGTGTCCCAGCCGGCCCCGGCCGCTGAGGCGCCGGCGGCCGAAGAAGCCGTTGCCGAGGCGCCAGCGGCAGAAGCGGAAGCGGGCGAATTTCAGATACCGGCCATCGAAGAAGGCAAAATGAATGTGGCCTTTGTCTACGTTGGCCCCATTGGCGACGGCGGCTGGACCTACGCCCACAACGAAGGACGGCTCTATCTCGAGGAACAGCTCGGCGACAGCATCCACACCGCTTATCTGGAAAGTGTCCCTGAAGGGGCTGATTCCGAGCGGGTCATCCGCAACCTGGCCCGGCAGGGGTTTGACATCATCCTCACCACTTCTTTCGGTTATATGGATCCCACCGGGGTAGTGGCCGAAGAATTCCCGGACACCGTGTTCATTCACATCTCCGGTCAAAAGAAGAATGACACCAACTTCGGCAACGTCTTTGGGGCGATGGAAGAAATGAAGTACGTGGCCGGCATGGTGGCCGGGGCCAGAGCGGCCGAAGACGGCTCCAAACAGGTGGGCATCATTGCCCCCTTCCCCATCGCCGAGGTCATTCGTCTCTCCAACGCCGCCGCCCTGGGCATGCGCCGCACCTGCCCGGATTGTATTATGGATATTCGCTGGATCTTCACCTGGTTTGACCCGGTCAAAGAGCGTGAGGCGGCCGAGTCGATGCTGGATGCCGGGTCGACGGTGATTATCACCGGCGCTGACACCCCCGGCCCGGTGCAGGCGGCGGCGGATCGCAGTTACACGGGCATTGCCTATGACTCCAGAAATGCCTGCGCGGGCCTGGAAGAAAATTGCCTGGGCGTGCCTTATTGGAATTGGGGGCCGGTATACTTAGATATTGTGGAGCAGGTTCAGGCCGGCACCTGGGTCCCCGAAAATTTCTACGGCTCCACGGCCGATGGCATGGTGGGCTTCTACGGCTTTATGGAGAGCCAGGAGCCTTATCCGAGCGTGCCGGAGTCGGTCATCCCCGAAGTGCGAGAGGTGTTGGACCAGATGCAGGCCGGCAGCTTCGACCGCTTCAGCATTTTCACCGGCCCCATCAACGATAACCAGGGGAACGAGGTGATCCCGGCCGGGGTCAGCCTGACCCAATCAGACCTGGAGGGCCTGACAGAGGACTATATGTCAGCTTTTGGGATCACCGGGCGCGAGCCTTGTACGATCTGCATGGACTACCTGGTCGAAGGCTTCGATCCCGCGGCCGAGATACCGCCGCTCGATTAGGATAAATAGTGACCCTGCTGAAAAAGGGAGTTTTACCGCGAAGACGCAAAGTACGCAAAGGTTTTATTTAGGTAAGGATTAAATACGGCGCGGGAGCAAACCCGGCTCAAGTGGAAAATACTCCTTACCCCTTATCTTCTTAGCGTTCTTCGCGTCTTAGCGGTTCAGTTCCGGCCTATCCGGGTTAGGAATATACTGTTGAGCGAGTTACAACCTATCGTGGCCATGCGCGGTATCGTCAAGCGATTTCCGGGCGTGGTGGCCAATGACAACATCGACTTTGGCCTGCGTGAGGGGGAGATACACGCCCTGCTGGGGGAAAACGGGGCCGGCAAAAGTACGCTGATGAATATTCTCAGCGGCCTCTACCGGGCCGACGAAGGCCAGATTTTCATCGACGGCCGGCCCGTGCAATTCAACTCGCCCCGTGATGCCATCAGCCACGGCATTGGCATGGTGCACCAGCACTTTATGCTGGTGCCCACCCAAACCGTGACCGAAAACCTGATCCTGGGCCAACCGGCCCCCCGCTTTCGCATCAACTACCGCCAACTCGAGGAGGAGGTGGGGGAGTTATCCCGCAAATTTGGGCTGGCCGTCGATCCCCGGGCCAAAATCTGGCAGCTCTCCGTGGGCGAACAGCAGCGGGTTGAGATTTTAAAGATACTCTACCAGGGGGCAAACATCCTGATTATGGACGAGCCGACCGCCGTTTTGACCCCCCAAGAGGTGACCGAGTTATTCGACACGCTGCGCCATATGGCCGCCTCCGGCCAGACCATCATTTTCATCAGCCACAAGCTTGACGAAGTGTTGGCCATCGCCGACCGGGTGACGGTGCTGCGGCGGGGGCGTGTCGTGGCGACGGTGGAGGGCCAGCAGGCCAGCAAAGCCGGGTTGGCCCGGCTCATGGTGGGCCGGGAAGTGCTGTTTCTGGTTGAAAAAGCCCCGGCCCAACCCGGCCCGGAGGTGCTGGCCATCGAAAATCTGGCCTGCCAAAATGACCGGGGGCTGCCGGCGCTCAGGGAGCTATCGTTGACGGTTCGCGTCGGCGAAGTGGTGGGCCTGGCCGGGGTGGCCGGCAATGGCCAGACCGAGTTAGCCGAGGTGATCACCGGGGTGCGTCCCGCCTCTGCCGGCCGGGTCGTCGTGCAGGGAGGCGAAGTCACCAACCGGCCGGCCACTGCCACCATTGACCGGGGTCTGGCTTACATCCCGGCCGACCGCACCGGCGTCGGCTCAGCGCCTAATCTGGACCTGGTCGATAACCTGATCCTCAAAACTTACCGCCGTCCACCCATCGGCGCCGGCTGGCGGATCAACTTATCGCTGGCCCGGGCGCAGGCGGCGCAACTGATCGAGCAATTCGACGTTAAGACGCCCAACGTCGACCTGCCGGCCCGCTCTCTCTCCGGCGGCAACCTGCAGAAACTGATCCTGGCGCGGGAGATTTCCCGCCAGCCCAAGGTGATCATCGCCGTTTACCCCACCCGGGGGCTGGATGTCGGCGCGATTGAAACGGTTCACCAGATGCTGATCGACGAGCGGGACCGGGGCGCGGGTATCCTGCTCATCTCCGAGGAGCTGGACGAACTGTTCGCCTTATCCGACCGCATCGCCGTTATCTATGAAGGTCAAATTGTGGGGCAGGTTCCCCCTGAAGATGAGCGGGTCGAGGAGATCGGGCTGATGATGGCTGGCGCGAAAGGGGGAGCGGCGCATGCGGCTGAAAATTGAGCCCCGGTTAGATGTCCCCCGGTGGCTGCCCTACCTGAGCATGATCGCCGCCCTGGGTGTGGCCCTCCTTTTGGGGGCTATACCGCTGGCTTATGGCGGGCTTGACCCGCTGGTGGCCTACCGGCAGATGTTTAAGGCCGGTTTTTGGCCCACCTCTTTTGTCATTTCCGACACCCTGGTGAAGGCCACCCCCTTGATTCTGGCCGGGCTGGGCGTGGCGATTGCTTTCCGGATGCGCCTGTGGAATATCGGGGCCGAAGGACAGCTTTTTATCGGCGCCTGGGCGACCGCCGGAGTGGCCCTCTTTTGGCTCCCCCCCGAGACCCCCAGACCGCTTATGTTGGCCGCGATGACGGCCGCCGGTTTCACCGCCGGGGCCATCTGGGGGGCCATCCCCGG
>JABAHQ010005172.1_pt2 | contig 24212 bp, 21 predicted proteins | sample 7062091 | NCBI WGS metagenome assembly JABAHQ01 (sample SAMN14534359, study PRJNA622989) | marine sediment metagenome | biome: marine biome [ENVO:00000428]; feature: marine pelagic biome [ENVO:01000023]; material: deep marine sediment [ENVO:00002113] | place: India: Gulf of Kutch | collected...
ACCTTTAATAAGTCAAAATTCTCAAAGGTGGATGTAAACGGATTATTGTGAAAAATTGCTACGCCTTCATCAGTCGTAGCATAAATGTCCCCACTCTTTTCTTCTAAGAAAACGTTGTGTATATTTTCTGATGGTAAATTTTCTTTAAAAACACATTAGCACGTAATGCCAATTGTTCCGGAGAAATACTGCTATTCAACGGAACCACATCAACCCAACTTTGGGGATCGAAGGGGGAGCCGGCGGATTTCAAAACACTTAAACCTCTATCCGTTGCAAACCATTTATTACCCCGTGAATCCACAAAAATGTCATTAATTTTTAATCCAATCGGCTGATAAGTCTCTCGAAAATCAAAGACGGTTCCGTTTAAAATAGCGCTTAGACCAGATCTTGTGCCAACCCAGATATAGCCATCTTCATCGGCTGCAATAGAGGTAGTTGCATTGCTTTTTAAATTATCACTTTCAGAATACTTTGCTGTTTTAAGGATATTATCTTCCAGACGAGCTTGGATTACACCAGCACCACCCGAAGCTAACCAGATATCTCCAAAGGGGTCTTGTGTCATTTCGAACCATTGATCGTTACCGCTGGGGTTTGAATAAGACTCCCAAGCTGACTCCAATAAAGCAGCATCTGTAAAAGCTACGCCTTTGTATTGAATAAGAGATCTTCGATTTTTTGCTGCAAGATTTGATAGCCAAATAGATTGTGTTTTAAAATCCAAGATGAAATCTGTGATTACTGAGTAAAATGGATCGTTATCAACAGAACTTATGATGCCCTGCAATTCAGAGCTGGTTTGTACTCTCACCGTATCATCATTATTAATAGAATTTATCCATACACTTCCGGAATCGGACATAGGATTAATCGGGTGCATATTAAATTCCTGGTCAAATACTAACAAGCCTCCACCCCAGGAACCAATCCATATATTTTGTTCTGCATCTTCGAAGACCGCTAAAGTGGAATTAAAATTTCTGTATCGATTGCCGTTACCACCGGAAAATAAGTAATTTATCCATCCTTCATCGGTACGTACATAGACACCTTGCTTGCGTTCATCCTTTGGCAAACCGGTGGTGCACCACAAATATCCCCTGCTATCGATTAACATTTCTCCGATATAATTGTCCATTGGACCATCAACTACTATCTCCTGACCCGTAGTGATATTATGTAATCCACGCCTCTCTACGGCAATCCAGGTGTCCTTATTGGAATTCACCGCCAGGTCCGAAGCCCTTAAATTGTTTAATTCATGCAAAACCACAAATTGATTGTCATGTAATTGATATATTCTCCGGGTATCACTTGCAAATAATTGTCCACCTTGCAGACTGATATCCGCCAGTCTTCTGGAAATCAGCCCATCCGTAATAGTTGTAAACTGAGTGAAATCATATATAGCTAATCCCTGATTGGTAGCCAGATACAGCAATCCTTGTTGATCTGCCCAGACCAGTTCGAAAACATTGTTTCCGGGTAAACCAGCTTGGTCATTAATCAGGTCCCAATTGCCGCTCGCATATAAATTGTTTTTTAAGAAATCAGATGGGGCATGGATTACTCCTTTATCACTTCCAATCCAAATTCGATTGTTGGCCCATTCCACAGCATACAGCTCATCGGTATTCACTCCAAATTCACGATATGATTCCCGGAATTGGAACCTCTGTAAATCAGTAGTGAATAAATAGACCGAAACAAATTCGTTGGTTAACACCCAAAGGGTATCTTCAATCGAAATAATATCGACGACTTCATTTCCCTCCAGATTTGCATCATTGGTGACGTTTTGACTTTCTAAATCGAAAAAAGAAAGATTGCCCGTAATGGAGCCTAAAATTAATTTGCTGTGTTTTTCACTTCGATTGATAGCAGTTAAGTGGTGATCGAACATTCCATCAGCCGAGGTAAACTTATCCCTTTTATGGGTAGTCAGATTGTGAATCAAAAGTCCCCCGGTCGTGGCGGCATAGAGGGTATTGTTTTCAATTTGAAGCTCGGAGGTAGTGTTCATGTGAGTGATTACATCTAACTGAAAATTAAACTCCTGTGGAATAATAGTGGAAGAGAAGAAAATCAGTAAAAAATTTAATGCAATAATTTTCCGCATAAAATTCCCCTGGTGATGATAAAGTCATTTAATGATTTTGTTTCGCAATCACATAATACTAAAAAATTGACAAAAGTATCCAGAAAAGGCATAGTTTTTTCTACATTTGTCGCAACAAGTCAACCATTTCTAAGGCAGATTGCGCGGCATCCCAACCTTTATTCCCTGCTTTAGTGCCCGCCCTTTCGAATGCTTGTTCGATGGTGTTAGTGGTTAGAACTCCAAAAATGACTGGTATTCCGGTTTTTAAGGCGACCTCGCTTACTCCACGGGTAGTGGTTGAAGCGAGGTACTCAAAATGAGCCGTAGCACCGCGTATAATTGTGCCAAGACAAATCACCGAATCATATTTTCCACTTTGCGCGGCAGTCTGTGCGATTAAAGGTAATTCGAGCGAACCGGGTACCCAAAAGATGCGAATGTTTTCCCCGCTGATATCGTGACGGTGTAAACAGTCCAACGCTCCCTCTAATAAATGTTGACTGACCAAATGATTAAAACGCGAAACCACAATAGCCACTTTAGCTTTGGCATGACTTAAACGACCTTGCACTTGTTCCGCCATATTTGCTATCCTTTCCGAAAGTTAATTTTACAAATAGAAACCGGTATACAAAAGAGATTTATCGAGTACTGATTACTGCTTTGCCTTCAGAAGGTATGAACCTATTCGGTGTTAAGTATCATTCTCAGCTGTACTTTTAATCTGTCTGTTTCTTAAAAAATCGCCAATACTGATTTTTCCACCTTTATCTTTTTGATGTTCTAATCCTATTAAGTGACCCAGTTTTTCTTTTTTGGTCTGCAAATACTTACGATTCAACGGATTTGGATTCATTTCAATCGGCACTCTTTCAACAACTTTTATATCATATTTAGAAATTCCTTTTACCTTATTCGGATTGTTGGTCATCAGGCGAACTTTTCCAATACTTAGTTCTTTTAGCATCTGTGCCGCAAACCAATATTCACGTAAATCAGCTTTAAACCCCAACGCTTCATTCGCTTCAACTGTGTCTTTACCTTCATCCTGTAGCTGATAAGCTTTAATTTTGTTTACCAGACCAATGCCACGCCCTTCCTGTTTGAGATACAGCACCACGCCTTTTTCTTCGCTTTCAATTTTTTCCAGGGCGGCATGAAGTTGATCGCCACAATCGCATCGAAGAGAGCCCAGAGTATCTCCGGTTAAACATTCGGAATGTATGCGTACTAAAACAGGTTCATCTTCTCGCACATTGCCTTTAACCATAGCAATGTGGTGTTCGGATTCATTGACGGTACTTTCATATAGATGTAATTGGAAATTACCGTGAATAGTGGGCAGATCGACTCTGGTCACTTCTCGGATTAAATTCTCATGCTTGCATCGATAAGTGATGATGTCTTCCACACTGGCAATCTTGAGGTCGAATTGTTCGGCAATCGAAATTAATTTTGGCAAACGGGCCATACTCCCGTCGTCATCTAAAATTTCACACAAGACGCCAGCCGGTTCTAATTGAGAAGTTTTGGCAAGATCGAAGACCGCTTCCGTGTGCCCGGGCCGGGCGATAACGCCTCCGGGATTTGCAATTAATGGAAATACATGACCAGGTCTGGCCAGATCATTCAGGGCTGTTTGCGGATTTGCCAGTGCCCGTACGGTTTCCGCGCGATCAAATGCGGAAATGCCGGTAGTGGTATTTTTAACAGCATCAACACTTTCGGTAAATGCGGTCCCCAAGCGGGCGGTATTTTTTTTGACCATTGGTTTTAAATTTAACTCTTTTGCACGTTCCTCAGATATAGAAACGCAGATTAATCCCCGACCGTATTGGGTCATAAAATTGATGGCCTCGGGCGTAATATGTTCAGCAGCGACAACAAAATCGCCTTCATTCTCTCGCTCTTCGTCATCAATTAGTATCAATATTTCGCCACGTCGAAACGCCTCTATGGCCGTCTCTGCGGAAACAAAGACTGAGGAAGGATTGATATTCTTATCCGTTCTTTCCGCTAAATGCATTATAGACACTCTCCTTTATGAACTATGATCGTTTAAAGGTTAAAATGTTTTCCACATATTTGGCAATCATATCGACTTCCACATTCACCAGATCGCCAACAGTCTTAAATTTTAAATTGGTAACGTTGGCAGTGTGGGGAATAATACTCACCCCGATTCGATTTTCAGTGATATTGGCTACAGTCAGGCTGATGCCATTCAGGGCAATCGACCCTTCCGGGATGACATAGGGCATTAATTCTGCTGGAATGGCAATTTCCAGGTAATAATTTTCACCCCGCGGATACCATTGAGTAATAGGCGCCGTCGCGTTTACATGCCCCTGAACAAAATGACCGCCCAATCGCCCATGGGCGCTTAACGGAAGTTCAAGGTTTACCAAATTCCCGGGGTACAACTTTCCGAGGGTGGTTTTTTCAAGGGTCTCCCCTACCGCCTCTACAGTGAATTTATCATCATCGATATTGACCACCGTTTGACAGGCGCCATCAACATTGATAGAATCGCCAATTTGCATTTCTTTGATCAATTCCTTGGAACCGATCAAAAGTCTTACACCGCCGCTGATCGGCTGAACACTCTGAACTTGACCTAATTCGGTGATTATTCCGGTAAACACTCCACCTCCCGTAAAATTTGCCCGAAGGTATCATTCAAATTTCGGTATCCGTGAACGAGCAGTTGTCCATTAACAGAGTTTACTTTGACGTTTTGTAATCGGAGTGCATCCGACACTTTAGTGATGCCCAGATCCCCGAACGCTTCAATGCCTTTGCCCATTATGCGGGGTGCAATGAAGAAAGAAATTTCATCAAATAATTGACGAGCAATAAATTCGGTAAATATCTGGCTACCGCCTTCAACCAGGACAGAGCTGATTCCCATCTTCCCCAGTGAGTCTAAAACAGCTTTTATGTCAACTTTTCCCTGTGGAGTGTTTTCAACCACCTTGACCTTGATGCCCTGTTGTTCCAATTTAGTTTTAGCTTTTGCATCGTGGTTTACGGTCGTATAAATAATTGTCTTTTCTCCATACTCATCGGTTAATAGATTTCTGTGCGGCGGAATGGTCAAATGGTCGTCTAACACAATCCGATATGGTTGACGCCCCTCGACCATACGCAACGTTAGCCGGGGATCATCAACTTTTACCGTGTTTAAGCCTACCAGAACAGCATCATACTGATGACGCATACGATGTACAATTGTGCGCGCTTCCCGATTGGTAATCCACTTTGAATCGCCAGCCCGAGTCGCAATACGGCCATCTAACGACATAGCAATCTTTAAATGAACAAAAGGTAGCCTGCTCTGAATGTATTTAAAATATGCTTTGTTTAGATGAAGCGCCTGTTCAGCCTCAATACCTAAAACCACCTCAATGCCGGAGCCCTTCATTAATTCAATTCCCCGCCCGTTGACATGAGGATTCGGATCAATTGTGGAGATATATACCTTGCGAATATTTTCATCAATAATTCGCTCCACACAAGGGGGTGTTTTTTTGGCGGGAATTGTAGCAGTGCATGGTTCCAGATTACAATACATTTCTGCTCCGGCAACTGGCTCAGTGGCGTTTTCAATCGCCATGACCTCTGCATGCTTTTGGCCAAATTGAGGATGAAAGCCTTCGCCAATAATCCTTCCATCTTTAATAATTACGCAACCTACCATCGGATTAGGCGAGGTATACCCACATCCATTTTTCGCTAATTTTAATGCGCGTATCATAATTTCGTTACTCTTCACCAAAACAACCTTTATCTGATCGCTAATAAAACGATGACGTTGGATTACTCTAAATGCATAAATGAGTAACCTACTATTTCGAAAATTTAGTTTCGGGGACAAATGGAGGGAGGAAATTCGCATAACTACAACAGCGCCGCTCTTCCCTGAGCCGATCTGTTGTACATGTAGTTGTACTTTGATTGATTTTCTCCCATCCGGACTTTACCGTCGGTATCGGAATTTCACCGAATCAATCTATTGCTAATTGCTCAACAATAGAGTCGCGGACTTTCACCGCCGGTCAGGAATTCTCTGGCAAAAGCCAGAGTCACCTTGCCCCGAAAATCAATGCTGCTAAATTTAAAATTACCTCAGGGGAGAATCAAGACTTTTGGAAATTTGGCCATAATCTTAAATTGTGGCCATAAACTGCCTTCATTTAAAGTGCATACTCATCACTGTGGCAACATTTCTGTTTCCTTGTCCGATAATACGATATTGATTTTCATGATCTGTTTCAGGTACGGTCTTAATTCATGTAAGGAATCAACAAATTCTGGAAAACTTTTCTGTTCCGTAGATGGAATAAGCTGATTATATATTTTTTCGAATACTTGCCATATGAGCGGCACTTGCTGTGCTCCAACCTTGCCGACAATGCAGAGCCTTTCTTGAATGTTTTCATCATACATTAGATATACGCCATTTGCAAATAGTTCAGTCGAAGCTTGAAATGTTTCCTCTATTATTTTTTTTAAGGTAGATTCAGGGGCGCTCCGTTCCAGGTGATTGTGCATAAAATAGAATAAATCAACTAAAAGGTCATTTTCGGAAAGTGCAGTTTGTTTCTCACCTTCTTCCATATATTGAAGGACATCACTGTGATTGTAAATTCTCTGTTCTACCCTAAATGTGGCATCATTAAGCTGTAATAAGGTTCGAAGTGCTTGCCCGGGTGGTAATTTATTGTATTCAATTCCGCGAATTTGACCTTTATCTATTCTGATCGTTCCGGTACGACGTTGATTTTCAATAGTAACGATCCCGGTAAAGAAATGCTGATTGAGAAATTGCAAAAGCCATGACAATGTTATTTTCGGGGATCTTCCAAATACGCTCGCGATGTGACCATATTGTGTATCTTTATGCCCCAAATACGGAAGTGAGGCCAATATTTCGTATTCCAAATGCTCCAGTAAAATATTTGAATGAAACACTTTGAGAGGAGTATTGTAAGCTTTTTTTTCGATTAAATGATAGAGCTTTTCATCCTGAATAAGTAATATAATCGGGATATCTTTGAACCTGTTTTTATCAGTAAATATGCCATTGATTTGGAGAGAGTGAAAATTTTCCGCATCAACATTAATGAGAAGGCATTTTGCCAGTGCCTCATGATCGACCACAAAATCAAAATTGCTAAATTCGTACTTCCCCATAACAGAAATTCCAAAGGGATGCAATCGACTCTTTATTTCGTTTATGAACTGGCTGCTATTATTAAGAATAAAAACGGTAGGTGTGATCATAATTCCCTTTCCTCTTAATTTCGTTCCCTCTATGTACGGTACCAATATCCCCTCTGAAAAGGTCGGATTAAAATCTACTAATCTTGAGAGGAAATCGGGGAAGTGCTCAGATTCGTTCTTTCACTTTGTTAATAAAATACTCGTGAATTTGGTGTGAATCGGTTAGCTCAGGATGAAAGGTAGCGGCTAACACAGAATCATTTTCCACCAGCACAATGTCATTATGGTGCCGACCAAGAATTTTAATTCCCTTGCCGGTCTTGACAATTTTGGGAGCTCTGATGAAAACGGCTTCTACAGATTGCTTTTCATCCTGGATTTGCAAATCGAATTTATCGATAAAAGAATTTATTTGGCGGCCATAGGCATTACGTTCTACCTCTATATCAATCAGATTTAAGGTATCCACAGAGTGATTTGTCACATGGTTGCTTACCAGAATAGTTCCGGCACAGGTACCAAATATCGGCCACTTCCGGTTAAATTCCCGGATTAAATCATCGAGATTTCTGTTTTTTAGCAATTTTGCCAGAGTTGTCGATTCGCCGCCAGGCATAATTAATCCCTGGCAATCTGGCAAATCTTCCGGTTTTCGGACAGGTAACGCTTCAACCCCAAGTTCATTCAATCTTCTCTGGTGGAGATAAAAATCACCCTGAAGAGCGAGCACACCGATCTTTACCTTTTGCTTACTTGCTTTTTTCAAATGCTAATATCACCATCCTCTTGATTGCAGCATTTGATCTTCCGGTATGCCTGAAATTTCCAATCCTTTCATGGCTTGCTTCAGCCCTTCGGAAGCCTTCGCCACAATTTCGAAGTCCATATAATGGGTGGTTGTTTCTACAATTGCTCGCGCGCGGCCGGCCGGATCTTCCGATTTAAATATACCGCTTCCTACAAACACGGATTCGGCTCCTAATTGCATCATCAAAGAGGCATCGGCTGGAGTGGCAATACCACCGGCAGCAAAATTCGGCACAGGCAATTTACCATTTTCTTTAATGTAACGAACCAATTCTATCGGCGCACCGATTTGTTTGGCATAGCTTACTAATTCCTCATTGCCCAAAACCGTAATTCGTTTAATCTCGCCTTGAACAGCGCGCATGTGCCGAACTGCTTCCACAATATTGCCAGTGCCTGCTTCTCCTTTGGTTCGCAATAATGCTGCACCTTCTGCAATCCTTCTAAGAGCCTCTCCCAGGTTTCGACAGCCACAAACAAACGGAATCTTAAATTGATGTTTTTCCACATGATGCTGCTCATCGGCGGGCGTTAACACCTCGCTCTCATCGATAAAATCGATGCCTAACGCCTCCAATATCTGGGCTTCGGCAAAATGTCCGATGCGACACTTGGCCATCACCGGGATGGACACCCCTTTTTGAATTTCTTTAATCAAAAGCGGATCGCTCATCCTGGCAACGCCACCTTGTTCACGGATGTCAGCAGGTATACGTTCCAAAGCCATCACTGCCACCGCACCCGCATCTTCAGCGATTTTGGCTTGTTCGGCGTTGGTCACATCCATAATCACCCCGCCTTTGAGCATTTCCGATAGTCCGACTTTTATCTTGTAATCATTATCCGTAAGCATGGTATTAAACTCCTTCTACTTAAATTAAATGTCAATCGTTCTAAATCTTTTATACTAAACAATTCAGCAAATGATCGTAGCAAATTTATATTAATTTTTGAGCAAACGGAACATAAGTTTAATCGTGTCACAAATGTTCTCACAGATCATCACTATATTTGATTAACTGCATTTTGAATTGCTTTTCCGGCAAACATGTCGACCATTTGGTCTGCAATTCGAACTGCCACATTCTCCTGCGCCTCCTGAGTTGAGGCACCGATATGCGGAGTACAAGTAACATGGGGATGCTGAATTAAGGAAAATTGTGTCGGCGGCTCGACGTCATAAACATCAATCGCCGCTCGGGCGATTATGCCTTCTCCCAATGCCCATAATAAATCATCTTCATTCACAATGCCGCCACGCGAGGTATTAATAAAATAAGCACCATCGTTCATTTGTTCAAATTGGGCTTTGGCAATAAAATTGGTGGTCTCTTCTCGCTTATTCAAATGAACTGATATGTAATGGGAACAAGATAAAACTGTCTCCAAAGCGGATAAAATTTGAAGGGAATCGTTGTCTACAATATCTTTATTTATTTTGGGATCATAGCAAAAGACATGCATACCCAATGCTTTGCACTTTTGGGCGAGTAGCCTGCTCACCCGCCCGTAGCCGATAATCCCTAAGGTCTTGTCCGTAATTTCCGTGCCACGAAATTTTTTCTTTTCCCAGCGTTCGTCTTTTAAAGAACTGGTGGCGCTATACAAATCTCTGCTAAGGCACAGAATGAAAGACAAGGTCAACTCCGCCACGGCATTACTGTTTCCACCCGGAGTATTCATCACCAAAACATCCTTGGCTGTTGCCGCTTCTACATCGATATTATCGACGCCGCTGCCCGCTCTTCCGATCACCTGTAAATTTTTTGCCATTTGCAGGATATCGGAAGTAACTTTTGTAGCACTCCTTACAATCAGACCATGGTAGCTGCCGATAATTGCCTTCAATTCTTTAGGAGAGAGTCCGCTGATTTCATCAACTTCGTGTCCTGCCTGCTTCAATATTTGTGGACATTTTGGCGACACTTTATCAGATATAAGAATATGCATAATTTGTCAAAATTTTATTGATTGGCACACTAAGAGACTGACGCTTACATTGAGAACTGTGAGTTTGTCATTATAAACCCAGATTGAAAAAGTGACTAACATTCCAATACAACTGTTCAGATTCGACAATTTGACTATAAATTAAGGATCACCCTTTCAATCCTCTCTAACGCCCAGTTAATGCCTTTTTCATCAATAACCAGAGGGGGAGCAAAACGGATAATATCTCCATGAGTCGGTTTGGCGAGAAGGCCATTATCTTTTAAAGCGACGCAGACATCCCAGGCGGTCAATCCCTCCGCCGTAGGCTTAATGACAATGGCATTCAACAAGCCCTTACCTCTTACAGTGGTAATAACATCTGTCTTTTTGGCTATTTTTTCCAAACCGCTTCGGAACAGATGACCTAAGTTTTCAGCATTTTCAGCCAGATTTTCTTCCTTTAAGACTTCCAGCGCTGCAATGGCCACTTTGCATGCCAATGGATTTCCGCCATAGGTCGAGCCGTGTTCACCCGGTTTAATGGTTAACATAATTTCATCTCTTGCCAAAACTGCCGATACCGGCAGCACACCACCGGATAAAGCTTTGCCCAAAATTAAAATATCCGGCTTAACATTTTCATGATCGGATGCCAACATTTTACCGGTCCTTCCCAATCCGGTCTGAACTTCATCGCAAATTAAGAGAACATTGTTTTCTTTACAGATTTCATGTGCTTTTCTTAAATATCCTTCGTCCGGTACAACCACGCCGGCTTCTCCCTGTATTGGTTCCACCATAAAGGCAGCGACATTGGGATCTTTTACTGCTGCTTCCAGCGCTTCCAGATTATTGTAGGGAACCAGTTCAAAGCCAGGCATATAAGGTCCAAATCCCTTTTTACAGTCAGGATCGGTTGATGATGAAATCGCTGCCAAAGTGCGTCCCCAAAAATTTCCTTCCGCAAAAATAATTTTAGCTTGATTGTCCGGAATGCCTTTTACTACGTATCCCCATCGTCTGGCCAGCTTTACGGCGGTTTCGCCGCCTTCCACTCCTGTATTCATTGGCAATACTTTATCATAACCAAAGTATTCGGTAACAAATTTTTCATAGACGCCAAGAACGCTGTTGTAAAATGCTCGTGAAGTCAGAGTTAAGGTGTTAGCCTGTTCAACAAGTGCATTGATAATTTTGGGATGACAATGCCCCTGATTTACCGCCGAGTAGGCTGATAAAAAGTCCATATACTTTTTGCCTTCCACATCCCAAGCCCATACGCCTTTTCCTTTGTCGATCACTACACCCAGCGGATGGTAATTGTGTGCTCCGTATTTGTCTTCTAATGCAATACAATCTTGTGTATTCATCCGTCCTCCATGTCAGTTTTAACATTTTCTTCAAAACTGTGCGAAATTAGTGATTAAAAATAAGTAAGGCAATACACAATTTTATTCAAATGTTGTTGAGTTAATTGCCAATTAAGGATTGAATGGAGACCTGGTAATTACTCGGAATATTTTTGACAGGATTTACAAGATGAACATGGTTAATTAAAAAATTTTCCTACTCCGTTCCCGGCTCCAGCCCGGTAAGTATAGTCTATTTTTACAACTACTAATTACGCGACTTAAATAAATCATAATGTTTTAAAAATGCATTTCGTGAAAATTGGAAATCAGCGGTTTTACCATTTATTGTCCAAACCGTTGACAAATTCCAAGAATCTTGATAAATTGATTCAAATTCAGCATAAAATAGACATATAAAGCAGGGAGGTTAAGTTTCCATGCTGAACGATTCTCAAATCCCAGACAACATTCACCAAATTTAGTATGAGGATTAACCATGAAACTTTTGACAGTTCTGCTTTTAGCCGTTGCAGCCGCAGTTTGTGTGGTAGGGATTGGCAATCCCGGCTACGCCAATCCTGGTGACAATGCGGTTGTTAATGAAACCCTTCAGGAAAATTTTGGCCGTCAGTTCGGCTTTGAACCGAACAGGGGCCAGGTGGGCAACTTTGAAGGGAAAGCCGCCCCGCAAGTGTTATGGCGAGCTAAACTTCCCGGATATGGCATCTATTTGACCGATAATGGGATAAGTTATGTTATCTATCAAAGCGAGGAGAAGGAAACTGAATTCTCAAAGGCCGGGTTGAAGGCGACCGCTCTGGCTCAGGAGTCGTCCTTGAATTCGTCTTCCATCTTACACTATGCCCGGGTGGATGTCCAGCTTCTCCATTCCCATATCAGCAAGAACCAGATTGAATTTGAAGAACCGCTGAGCGGGTATAGCAACTATTACTTACCACAATGTCCCAATGGTGTGTCGGGCGTGCGAACTTATCGGAAGGCTCGGATAAAAGAGGTCTATCCCGGCATTGACTGGGTATGGCGGTATGATGGAGAGAAGGTTCATCACGAGTTTGAGGTGGCGCCGGGCGCCGATTATTCCCGAATACAGATGAAGGTGAAATGGGCCGATGTGGAAGTAACGGAAACGGGTAGGCAGCTCACTTTCTCCACCCCGCTTGGCCAGATAGCAGACGGCGAAATTGATGCCTATGAAATTCCACTTTCTGTGCTCCAGGATTCCGATTTTAGTTTCCCAAATCCAAAATCCCACCTGTCCCGATACAATCGGGAAATCCGAAATCCAGTAGATGTTTCTTATACCATGAATGCCGATGGCATCATTTCCTACCGGGTAAACCATTACACCGGCAGGGGCAAGTTAATCATCGACCCGCCCCTGGCGCTTGTCTGGGGTACTTATTACGGTGGCGTTTGGAGTGAGGAAGGCAATTCTATCACCACCGATGGCGCCGGAAATGTGTTTGTAACCGGATATACCAGTTCGACCAATTTCCCGACCCGTGATCCAGGCGCGGGCGCCTATTTTCAGGGCAGTCGTGCAGGACACCATGATGTGTTCATCCTGACGTTTGACAATACCGGGGTGCGGCAATGGGCAACTTATTACGGTGGAAATACTGAAGATGTGGGCTCCTCAATTACCACTAATGGCACCGGAAATGTTTTTGTAACCGGATATACCTGGTCAACCGATTTTCCCACTCAGAATCCTGGCGGGGGCGCTTACTTTCAGGGTAGTCTCCCGGGAATCGGGGCTGCTTTCATTCTGAGGTTTAGCAATGCCGGAATGCGGCAATGGGCGACTTATTACGGCGGAAATAGTGAAGATACAGGCTCCTCGATTACCACGAATGGTACCGGAAGTGTGTTTGTAACCGGCTATACCAGTTCGACTGTTTTCCCGACCCACGATCCCGGTGGGCGCACATATTTCCAGGGTAATTTTGCAGGATTCACAGATGCGTTCATCCTGAAGTTTGACGAGAGTGGGGTGCGGCAATGGGCAACTTATTACGGCGGAGTTGGTGGGGACAAAGCTAGATCCATTGCCACCAATAATGCCGGACAAGTGTGGATAACCGGAGAAACCGACTCACCAGATTTTCCCACACAGAATGCAGGCGGGGGCGCGTATTTCCAGGGAAGTTATGCGGGAGGAAACAACGACGCCTTCATGTTGAAGTTTAGCAATACTGGAGTGCGGCAATGGGCGACTTATTACGGTGGGAGTGACGGTGATTGGAGCTATTCCATCACCACCGGTGACGCCGGAAATGTGTTCTTAACCGGATTTACCGAATCACCCGATTTCCCCACACAAAATCCAGGCGGGGGCGCTTATTTCCAGGGCAGTTTTGCGGGAGGATACAACGATGCTTTCATTTTGAAGTTTAGCAATTCTGGGATTCGGGATTGGGCGACTTTTTACGGAGGAAGTGATCTTGATTTTGGTTGGTCTGTCACCACCGATGGCTCCGGAAATGTGTTCTTAACCGGACTTACCGAATCACCCGATTTCCCCACACAGAATCCAGGCGGTAACGCTTATTTCCAGGGTAACAATGGAGGTCAATATGATGCGTTTATCCTGAAGTTTAACAATACCGGAGTTCGGCAATGGGCGAGCTATTATGGAGGATTTAATCAGGATTCTGGTTGGTCTGTTGCTACCGATAACGCCGAAAACTTGTGGGTAACCGGAACGACCATATCAATCAATTTCCCAAACCTGGATCCCGGTGGGGGCGCTTATTTCCAGCTTATTCTTGCAGGGGAATTCGACGCATTCATTTTAAAGTTTGAAGGAGGGCCCACCGGCGTAGAAGATCCATCTTTGGCTCTCCCCTCCCAATTTGCCCTGCGTCAGAACTATCCCANNCCATTGAGTTTGATGTGCCGCAGCAGGCGGCAGTGAAACTGGTTATCTACGATCTTCGCGGCAGGGAGATAACAACCCTGGTGGATTCAAGACTGGCCGCAGGTACCTATGAAGTACCCTTCGATGCCACCGGCCTGCCTAGTGGAATTTACTTTTACCGGTTAAGTTCGGCTCAATTCATCGGGGTGAAGAAGATGGCGTTTTTGAGGTAGTGTCCTGATATAGAATAGAGCTTCCAGGTTTTTAAAAACCTGGAAGCTCTGAGCGTAGTCAGCGTAGAATTTTTATTTGTGTAGCAGAAATGGTTAATCCGGCTGCCACTCCCGCGGTTCAAATTTTTCGTCATTCGTAATTTCGACCATCTCACCTCTTTGAGCAATGACAAACAAGCCGCTTTTGTAGGCGAACCGGTCTGCACCTTCATCAATGACAATGCCGGCTACTGCGCCATACACTTTCCGGTCACCATATTCGGGAAAAAAATTCCTAAACAACGGCAACTGTTTCACAAAATCTTTGATGTCCTCAACTGATAAGGTGCTTTTGACTTCGATGACTAAGACTTCATCGCCATTGACCTTTAGTTGGCATCAAATACTCCTTCATCTAAAATTTCTCGATATCCATAAAATTTACAACCAAATCGTAGTCATTGCAATTAGGCAAACCTCTCCTAAAACACTCTTTGGATTGGATAAATTAGAGGCAATTTGTCTGAAGGCACATCCCTGCTCTTACGAAACAAGCGAATAATTTCGCCTTTGTAAGGCCAATTTTTTTCAAAATAAAACTGTTCCGCAGGAGCAGGGCATTATACCAAAGTGATTTTTCAGCTAATGTCTAAAGCTTAATTTTAGAAATAGTGTTTTGCACCGCCTGAGCGGAGTTTTTCAACGCTTCTTTGTCATCATCGCTTAATTTAATTTCAAAAATGTGTTCAACCCCGTCACGTCCGAGTTTGGTTGGCACGCCAAAATAAATGTCCGAAAAACCATATTCACCTTGAAGGTAAGCAGAACAGGGTAGGATCCGTTTTTTGTCCTTCACAATTGCCTCAACCATTTCCGCAACCGCGGAAGAGGTCGCGTAATAGGCGCTGCCGGTTTTCAGCAAGGAAACAATTTCACCGCCTCCCTTTCGGGTGCGTTCTACAATCGCATCAATCCTTTCCTTACTGAGCAGTTCGGTTAACGGTATCCCGCCAACCATGGTATAGTTTGGCAATGGCACCATCGTATCTCCGTGACCGCCCAATACCAATGCTTGAATATCCTTGGTGGATACATTTAATTCTAGAGCGATAAACGAACGATAACGAGACGTATCCAGAATACCGGCCATCCCAAACACTCGTTTTGGTGGAAATCCCGAAACTTTTAATGCCGTATAAGCCATAGCATCAAGGGGATTAGAAACCACCAACAACATTGAATTAGGAGAATATTTGACCACTTGTTCAGTCACGCTTTTGACAATCTCAACGTTCTTGGCCAACAAATCATCACGAGACATACCCGGTTTGCGAGGCAGACCGGCCGTAATAACGACCATCTCAGAATCTTTGGTGTCCTCATAAGAATTCGTTCCATAAATTCGACAATCGCTACCCTCAACCGGGGTGGATTCCCACATATCCAATCCTTTACCTTGGGGGATACCCTCCAGGATATCTACCAACACACACTCATTTGCCAATTCTTTGTCAACAATTCTCTGGGCTAAAGTTGCCCCAACATGTCCGGCGCCAACGACGGTAATTTTCATAACGTTCTCCTTTATTTTTCTATTATAAAATTTGATTAAAATTAATCACCGGTAAAATTTCTTTCAATATTTTTTAAAGATTTATTCGGTCTCAGGCAAAATGGGAGGGATTGGATAAGAATTCTTAATTTATTGTGAAATTGTTCTGTTTGAATATATATTAAACTATGGATATTAGAGAAAAATTAGCACGGCTAAATACGTCTCATTCCATAGCGTCACCCCAACCTACGGTGGAAAACGTCGGTGAACATGAAAGCTGGATTTCTCAACTTCAGCAAGATCTCGGTGTTAAAATTTTGCGTGAGGATAAATCGTTCATCCTCTTAAAAGAACGCTATTTTCCGTTATTTAATGAGCCAATTTTCACTCAACTACAAGCTGAGGGATTAGATCTTCATCAATTTCATAAAATCGTTGGTGAAATCCCATCCGGATCTAAAAATCTAAAACACGCTATATTCATTGATACCGAGACCACGGGGTTGGCCGGTGGTGCGGGAACATATGCCTTTTTGATCGGCATCGGCCATGTGGAGTTAGATCATATCGTAGTCAGACAATATTTATTGCCGGATTTCAGTCACGAGTGGCTCATGCTTAATCATATAGAACAAATCTTTCAACAGTTTCACTTCACTGTCTCGTTTAATGGCAAATCGTTTGATATCCCTTTGCTCAAAAATCGTTATGTGTTAAACCGGATGGTGACAGTATTGGAGGACCTTCATCACGTAGACCTGCTCCATGCGGCGCGCCGCATCTGGAAATTCAGATTACCTTCCTGTGACCTGCAAACACTGGAGAGACAGGTGTTGAACGTGCAAAGAGAGGCAGATATTCCCAGTGAATTAATTCCCCAGATTTATTTCGAATTTATTCGTAAGCGTGATAGCTTAATGCTTGAAGAGGTATTGGAACACAACTATCACGACATTGTCAATATGGTCCTTCTCACCTTAAAGATTACCGCAATTTGCCAGAAGCCTTCGCAATATCTCCATCATCACCTGGATCGATATACATTGGCCAAATATTTTTATCAAACCAAGCAATATCGAGAAACCATTCCACTGTTAGAAGATATTATCAGCAACAGTGATGGGTATGATCGTGAATTTCTCTTCCAGACATTTTTTTTGCTATCCATGTCTTTTAAGAAACTTGGTGAAGTGGATAAAGCAAAACTTCACCTGCATAATCTATTGACACAACAGGTGCTTAATCCTTTCATTATAGAAGAATTAGCCAAATTTTATGAGCATAGAGACAAGGATTATTCTTCCGCCATCGAGATTGTGGAAAAAGGCTTGGAATATTTAGAAAGCATTCGACAATTAAATCCAAAATCAGATTTAATCAAACATATTCCTCACCTCAAGCATCGTCATCAACGACTGCTAAAAAAAGTAAAAGTGAAGAAGAATTTAGTATCAAAGGCCGGGGAGAATCAGAATGGATAAAAAAAGAGTCGGTATTTTAACCGGAGGCGGAGATTGTCCGGGATTAAACGCAGTGATACGAGGGTTTACCAAATCTGCTATCATCAAGTATGGTATGGAAGTGATTGCCTTTTATGATGGGTTCCTGGGACTTATCGAAGGCCGATTTACCATTTTGCGTCAGGAGGATGTTTCGGGAATTTTAACCCATGGGGGCACAATCCTGGGGACCAGTAATAAAGCCAATCCATTTGAACATTATATTGGTAAAGAAGGCTCAAGGCAGAAAATTGATATCTCCGACAGGTGTATGGAACTCTATGAGGATTTGGGATTGGAAGCACTTATTTGTGTAGGCGGTGACGGAACGATGAGTATTGGCGGAGGATTGGCAGAATTAGGCGCCAAAATTATTGGGGTGCCGAAAACCATCGACAACGATTTAATGGAAACCGATGTGACGTTTGGATTCGATTCTGCCCGTTATACAGCGACGGAGGCAATCGATAAAATCCACTCCACCGCGCAATCGCATCATCGGGTTATGTTTGTGGAAGTCATGGGACGCAATGCGGGATGGTTAGCCCTGGAATCCGGTATTGCCGGCGGAGGAGACGTGGTTCTGATCCCCGAAATTCCCTATGATATTAACGAAATTCTGGCCGTTGTACGCAAACGTAGTCGCTTTGGCAAGCGTTTTAGCCTGGTCGTAGTTTCCGAAGGATGCAAGCCAAAAGGTGGCGAACAGGTGTATCAAAGAATCGTTAAAGATAGTCCTGATCCGGTGCGCCTGGGGGGGGTCAGCCATATTATTAGCAACCAGGTTGAAGATGCCACCGATATAGAATGCCGGGTCACTGTGTTAGGACATCTGCAGCGCGGCGGAACACCTACCCCACTGGACCGAATCTTGGCTACCCGATTTTCGGTAAAAGCTATGGAAATGGTAGTCGAGCAGAAATTTAATCAGATGGTGGCAATCAGTGGGAATGAACTGGTTACTGTTCCGTTAGAAAAAGTGGTGGATAAACAACGGAAAGTACCTCGCGATTCTACACTCATACAAGCCGGGTTAGCAGTGGGGATGAGTTTTGGAGCAAAATTGGAATAACTTTGGAAAATCAGTGCTTGCCAGCATAAAAGCTGAGTATTAAGTTGTATGATGGTGGTGTGTTAGATAATAAATTAATCAAAAAGGGGTTAAAATGCACTTTTCCCCAAAGACAATCGAGCGGCTGAAAAGCGCCTCCCATCTGGTGGTGCTAACCGGTGCGGGTATGAGTGCAGCCAGTGGCGTTCCTACCTTTAGAGGCAAGGATGGATTGTGGAACAAGTTTAATCCCCAGGAATTAGCCAATATGGATGCTTTTTTGCGAAATCCGGAATTAGTGTGGGAATGGTATACCTGGCGGAGGAAACTCATTAAAGATGTTAAACCAAACTTAGGGCATTTTGCCTTAGTGGATTTAGAATCTTTTTTTGCCGAGTGTTTGATCATTACCCAAAACGTTGACAATCTTCATCAAATTGCTGGTTCTAAAAAAATCACCGAATTGCACGGGAACATTATGCGCAATAAATGCATTGATTGTAATGCACATGTTGAGGAGGACTATATCACCAAATTCGAGAAGAAAAACAAAAAAGCAGTACCAACCTGTCCGAGCTGCGGCGGGTTGATCCGCCCCGATGTGGTTTGGTTTGGTGAGTTATTACCAATGGATGCGATAAAAACTGCACAAACATGGTCTGCAGAGGCAGATGTCTTCTTCTCCATAGGAACATCCGCTACGGTAGAACCGGCTGCTTCTCTTCCATATCTGGCCAAAGGTAATGGTGCTTATTTAGTGGAAATTAATCCGGAAGAAACGCCGCTCAGTTCAGTCGCTGCAGACCGGATTGTTGCAGGGGCCCATGAAGCATTACCGAAGTTGATTGTGGAACTCGAAAAAGTCAAAAAACGAGTGTATCAATAACACAATATGAAACGTCTTGATTTTTTTCTGAGAAAGAGCACTTATTTGATTGGCTCCCTTATTTTATTCCTTTTGGGGAGTTGCGCTTATTATAACACCATGTTTAATGCCAAAAACAATTATGAAGAGGGAATTAAAGTCCTTCGACAAAATCCAGATGCTGAGAGAGTGCCGGGCAACGCCAAAAAATATTTTGAAACAACCATCGAAAAATGCTGGAAGTTGATCGAAATTTACAGCGATCAAAGCAAGTGGGCGGATGACGCTTTGCTATACATCGCCAAAAGTGAATTTCATTTGCGGGAATATCCCAAGTCAAAATTGCATTTAGAGCAGTTCTTTAAAAAATATCCTCAAAGTAATTTGCTGCCGGAAGCACATTTATGGTATGCCAAGATACTTCTGCAAGAAGAAAATGTGGAAGGTGCAAATGAATACTTCTTGAAAGTTACCAACAATGCTAGTGATGAAAAACTCAGGTCTCAGGCCAGCTTTGAACTGGGCTTATACGCATTTGAAAAAGAAAAGTACAAGGAAGCTATACAGTTTCTGCAAAAAGCATTAAAAGAGAAACTGGATGATGAATATAAAGCTCAGGTAATGTTTTATCTGGGTGAATCTTATTACATACAAGATAATTATGAGGAAGCCATCAAAAGGTTCAAAAAAGTGGATAATTACTCACCTACTTTTGATATCGAGTACAAAGCGAAACTTCATTTGGCAAAAGCCTATGCCAGGCTCAATAAATTTGAAGAATCACATCGAATATTAAAGAAGATGTTAACCGCGCCCCGATTCGATCCTTACGTGCCGACCATAAAGACAACCATCGCGGAAAACTATGAGAAACAAGATCAATTGGCAAATGCGATAGAGCTTTACCAGGGGGTCATTAAAGATAGAAAATCCAGACCCGGCACCGCAAAAGCTGCTTTTAACCTGGCCAAAATATACGAGCATGTTTACAATAATATCGATTCTGCGGTCACTTATTATGGTCAGGTTGAACGTCTTTACTCCCGTTTCGATAGTGCTGAGGCGGCTAAAGAAAAAAACAAATTTCTTAGCGAGTACAAATCAATTCGTGATGACATTAAATATGAACGACGCCTTTCATATCGATTAAGAAACGATTCTGAATTTCGGGATTCATTATATACCGCTCAATTCCAGGATTCCCTCCAGCGGGCCCGAGGCACAGGGGGCCAACAAACACCCACCTCCCAAAATCAGCAACAGGATAGTACTGCATTATCAGATTCGCTAACCAATGCTTTTAATGATTCGCTCCCTCCGCCAGGATTCGCGTTAGGGGATACCCTGACCCAGCCTGATACAACTGATACAACACAGCAGAGCCCAGACGAAGAAGACCCTAATGATCCCTGGAGTTTTAGAGACAATGAGCCAGAAGAACCGGAAGAAAACCAACCCGAAGAGACCCAGCCGGAACAGCAACAACAGGAGCAACAAAAGCCACTGGAAAAACGAAAATTACCGGAAATAGAATTTGATTTGATGCAAAACCGTTTTCAATTGGCAGAGTTTCATTTGCTGAAAATTCAGAATTACGATTCCGCTTTAACTTACTATAATAAATTTTTATCCACTTATGAAGATTCGCTCTTAACCCCCAAAGCACTTTACTCTCTCTCCTATATTTACAAAACGCCCCCATATACTGATTCAGCCAAAGTGGACTCACTGCACCAACTCATTCTACAGAATTACCCGGAATCACAGTTTGCCCAAGAAATCAAAAAGGAACAGGGGAGGATCGAAGAAGAGGAGTCCTCTCCTCAAGAAAAAGCCAAAGAAATGTTCATGAAAGCGGAATCACTCTATTTCGCAAATAACGTACACAATGCTAAAAAGATCTATAAGATGATTGCGGAACAGGATACCAGTTGGGAAATTTGCGCCAAGGCACAATATGCGCTCGCGTGGATATATGAGTATGACCTGGATATGAAAGATTCTGCCAGAGCAGCTTATCAAAAAATCATCGATAAGTATCCTTCTGCGACGGATTATGTGAAGGCAGCAGAACGAAAATTAACGCCGCCCTCGGAAAGACCGGTAGCTTCCGAGACGCTTGCCGAAAGCGACTCAACGGTTGCACCCGATTCTTTAACTTCCCCCCAAACACCACAATTGCCTTCCGAACAAACACAAGCACAGGGAGAAACTGGCGATATCTTGAAAGAGAAAATCCTCTGGCGCAGGCAACGACAACAATGAGTCAATACCGATGCCTCAACGACCATAAATAATGTAACCGATTCTGTTTAATGGTAATGATAAAAAAACTCCTCAATATATTCACTAGCTTCTTTTTATTGCCAACTGTAATCTATGTTGGATGCTCTCCCTCCGGTGCGGGTAGAGTCCAATCTCACTCGTTTGAAACAGAAAGCCGGGATTCGCAAAATGGTTCAACTGCAGGGCGAGTCCCAGAAGCAAACACAAATGATAGCCGGGGAGAGAAAATAGGCTTATTGGCCCAAAAAAGTCAATCCACAGAAGAAAGCCGAAACGATTCTGCTGATATTCAGCACGAATACAATCAAATTTTTGAAAATATAGATTTCGGGGTGGCTTCTTATTACGGGCGGAAATTTCAGGGAAAAGCCACTGCCAATGGAGAAACATACGATCTTAATAAGCTGACGGCCGCGCATCGAACGCTTCCATTCGGAAGCGTCTGTCGGGTGACCAACATTGGTAATGGAAAGAGCGTGTTTGTTAGAATAAACGACCGCGGCCCTTTTGTTGAAAATCGGATTATCGATCTGTCTTATCGGGCGGCGAAACTTATCGGCGGCTTAAGAGCCGGGACATTTACAGTAAAAGTGGAAGTGATTGAATATGGCTATGGCCAATAGCTTTCATTTGTAACCTTTTAAATTCTCATGAATCAAATCCATTCAATTTTATTGGTATCGCCTCAAACTAATAGAGGTACTCGCAAGGCTTGAGAGTGATAAACTAAAAAAATTGGATAGCAAAGTTTAATTTGATTAAAATGATAGGACGTTAAATAATAAATTAAACGGGAGTTTTGACGATGGCAAAACCAATTGAAATTACTGATTCTAATTTTGAACAAGAAGTCCTCCAATCGGACAAACCGGTTTTAATTGATTTTTGGGCAGTCTGGTGCGGGCCATGTAAAATGGTCGCCCCGATTGTGGAAGAATTGGCTAATGAATACGAAGGTAAGCTCAAAGTCGGTAAATTGGATGTGGACCATAATCCCAATGTAGCTATGAAATATGGCATTCGTAGCATCCCCACCCTACTAATTTTTAATGACGGCAAAGTAGCCGATCAAATTATTGGTGCCGTGCCAAAGCCGCACATTGTTGATAAACTGAGTGCAGTCGTTTAATCTATTCGCTCAGGTTATGAAGAAGNNGAAGAAGGAAGATTACCGGCCGGTGGTCTTCCTTTTTTTGTTTGATGAGGAAGGGTAATTTCTATGTTAAAAATCAAAAATCCGCAATTTATCAAAAGCATTATGCGCTGGCCCGATCCACCTGACCACTCCTTACCTGAAGTTGCCTTCGTGGGCCGATCCAACGTGGGTAAATCGTCCTTGATAAATTGTCTGGTTAACATAAAAAATTTTGCCCGGGTCAGTAAGCAGCCGGGTAAAACCCGTACTATCAATTATTTTGTTATTGATAATAAATTTTATCTGGTGGACCTGCCTGGTTATGGTTATGCAAAGCTCTCCAAAAAAGAACAGGCTGCCTGGCCGTCCGCAATCGAAAATTATCTGACCCGCAATGAGAATCTCCTCATTTTATTTGTATTGATAGATAGCAAAGTCGGGCCAAAAGCCTCGGATTTACTACTACTTGAATGGCTGGATTTTCACCAGGTGCCCTACAGCATTATTGCGACGAAGGTAGATAAGCTATCCAAGGGATCGCGCACGCGACAGGCAACCTACATCGCCCGGGAACTCGGTTTGCAGGATAAAGACGATATAATTTTCTTTTCTGCCAAAGATCGCACCGGACGAACTGAGGTATTGGGTATGATGGATGAGCTGTTGAACTGGGCATGTAAGTAAAGCCAAGCTGCACATTTTTTTTAAATCTTATTTTTGTTTTTAACCTTAAATAGGAAATAACGTACCTTGACTTTAATCGGCTGTCTGAGCGCCCGCTAACGCTTAAATTAAAATGTAAAATTTCCGAGAAAATATGATGATCAAAAATAGCGACATTTTGGAAAAGTGGCAGAAAGAACAGAGAGAAACAGAATCGTCTGATTATTCTAAAAATTTGCAAATTTACGCAGAAATGTTTAAGGAAGCCCTTTTGTTGAAAGCCCTGCCCCTTAAAAATCCGTTAGAATGAATTGAAACCAAAATCAGGTTGGCAAAAATCATCAATGTTTCAAAAAATACTGGAAACATTGGCGCAGGCTCTTGATCGACATGGAATCGCTTCTATATAAGAAAGGTGAGGATCAAACTGATGCCTCACCTGCGTCCGCGGAGGGGGTGGGACTCGAACCCACAAGGGCTTACGCCCGGCGGTTTTCAAGACCGCTGCCTTACCTATTAGGTCTACCCCTCCCAAAATTGAACTCTAAACCTTATCAAATCATCGCATGAGCTTACGCCCGGCGGTTTTTCCCAAAGGGACTCCTTCGGAGCAAGACCGCTGCCTTACCTATTAGGTCTAC
>JABAHQ010000218.1_pt1 | contig 24159 bp, 20 predicted proteins | sample 7062091 | NCBI WGS metagenome assembly JABAHQ01 (sample SAMN14534359, study PRJNA622989) | marine sediment metagenome | biome: marine biome [ENVO:00000428]; feature: marine pelagic biome [ENVO:01000023]; material: deep marine sediment [ENVO:00002113] | place: India: Gulf of Kutch | collected...
AGACGAAGGAGCCGCTGATCATCCCGCGCTACCAGGAGTGGGAGGGCCGTTCGGGCAAGTACACCCAGAGCTCCGTCCAGGCGGTGATGGCGGCGCCGCTAATGATCGGCTCGCGCCTGGTGGGCGCGATCGCCAGCGTGCACTCGGACCCGAACCGTAAGTTCGGCGAGGCGGACCTGCGCCGCCTGATGATGTTCGCGCCGCAGGCCGCGATAGCGATCGAGAACGCGCGGCTCTACTCGGCGGCTCAGCGCTACTTCGAGGACCTGGTGCTCAACAACCCGGTCGCCATCGTCAGCGTCGACCTGGAGATGAACATCACCAACTGCAACCCGGCGTTCGAGAAGCTGTTCGGCTACAAGGAAGAAGAGGTCCTGGGGCGGAACATCGACCGGCTGGTGACGACGGACGAGACCCTGGGCGAGGCCGTCGGCTATACGAAGCAGGCGATGGCGGGCCACACGACGGTGGGGATCGGCCGCCGCCGGCGGCAGGACGGGACGCTGATCGACGTCGAGATCTTCACGATCCCCGTGTTCGTCAGCGGCGAGCGGGTCGGCATGATGGCGCTGTACCACGACATCACCGAGCTGCTCCAGGCGCGCCGCGACGCCGAGGCGGCCAACGAGTCGAAGAGCCAGTTCTGGCCAACATGAGCCACGAGCTGCGCACGCCGCTCAACGCGATCATCGGCTACAGCGAGATGCTCGAGGAGGACGCGCTCGACGCCGGTCAGGACGATTTCATCCCCGACTTGCAGAAGATCCACTCGGCCGGCAAGCACCTCCTGTCGCTGATCAACGACATCCTCGACCTGTCGAAGATCGAGGCGGGCAAGATGGAGCTGTTCGTGGAGCCGTTCGAAGTGCGCCCGACCCTCGACAGCGTGGCCACCACGGTGCGCCCGCTGATCGAGAAGAACGGCAATCGGCTCGAGCTGCAGTTCGACGATGGGTTGGGCACGATGCACTCCGACCTGACCCGTGTTCGCCAGGTCCTCCTCAACCTGCTGTCCAACGCCAGCAAGTTCACCGAGAACGGAACGATTACCCTGAGGGCGGCCCGCGAGGGTGAACGGTTCGTCTTTTCGGTGTCCGACACCGGGATCGGCATGACGCCGGAACAGCAGGGGAAGCTGTTCGAGGCGTTCAGCCAGGCCGATGTCTCCACCGCCGCCCGCTACGGCGGCACGGGGCTGGGGCTGGCGATCAGCAAGCGGTTCTGTCAGATGTTGGGCGGCGACATCAGCGTCCACAGCGAGGCCGGGGTCGGGTCGATCTTCACCGTGACCCTGCCGGCCGTGGCGCTGCAGCGGGCGGCGGCCGAGCCGACTCCGATCGAGTCGTCGGTCCGCGAGGTGGAAAAGAGCACCGGCGTCTCGGGCACCGTGCTGGTGGTCGACGATGACCCGTCCGCCCGGGTCCTGATGGCCAGGCTGCTCGCCCGGGAGGGGTTCCGGGTCGAGGAGGCCGCCGACGGCCCCTCGGCCCTCGAGCTGGCCCGGGATCTGCATCCGGACCTCATCACGCTGGACGTGATGATGCCCGGCATGGACGGCTGGAGCGTGCTGAGCGCGTTGAAGGACGCTCCGGAGACGGCCGATATTCCCGTCGTCATGTCGACGATACTGGACGAGAAGAACATGGGCTTCGCGCTCGGCGCGTCGGCCTACCTGACCAAGCCCATCGATCGCGACCGACTCGCCGCGGTCCTGCGCCGCTACGGCGGCGATCGCGCCCGGCGCACCGTCCTGGTGGTCGAGGATGACGAGGGTACGCGCTCGCTGGTGCGACGGACCCTGGAGAAACAGGGGTGGACGGTGATCGAGGCCGAGAACGGACGGGTGGGCCTGGAGCGGCTGGAGGAGAGCCGGCCGGCGCTCATCCTCCTCGATCTGCTGATGCCCGAGATGGACGGGTTCGAGTTCCTCGAACAGCTGCGGGAGCTGGATAGCGGCGAGTCGATCCCCGTCGTCGTGATCACGGCCAAGGAGCTCACCGACAATGACAGGCAACGCCTGAACGGCGGCGTTGAACGGGTCGTCGGCAAGGGGAACCAGAGCAAGGACGAGTTCCTCTCCATCGTCCGCGACCTGGTGGCGGCCCACGACCCGGCCGGCGAGCTGAGGGGACAGGGTTCATGAGCGCGAAACGCAGCACCCAGATGACCCGACCCCAACGCCAGCGCGGGTTGGCACGCCGGCAGGCCGCCCTGCTGCGCCTGAGCACGGAGATCGCCTCCGCCCACGACGAGGCCGAGGTCTACCAATCGGTGGTGAACGGTCTACACGACGAGGCGCTCGGCTACAACTTCCTCGGCATCTTCCTGCTGGACGAGGAGACCGGCGACCGCGTGCTACAGGCGAGCATCGGCTGGCCCGACATCCAGGACGACTGGCGCGTCCACCCCGGCGAAGGGCTGAGCGAGCGCGCGATCAAAGACGGCAAGCTCCACTATACGCCCGACGTCCGGCGCGAGTCACAGTACCTGCCCAGCCTCGCCAGCGGATCGGAGGTCGACGTGCCGCTGCGCATCGACGACCGAACCATCGGCGTGCTGGTCGTCGAGAGCAGCGAGCCGAACGCTTTCGGTGCCGACGACTTCGAGATCCTCACCGCGGCGGCCAACCAGGCCAGTATCGCCATCGGACGCGCCCGGCTCCTCGCCGAGGAGCGGCAGCGTGCGGACGAGCACAAGGCGCTGCTCGATACGATCTCGGACCTCTCGTCAGAGCTCGAGTTGTCTAGAGTCCTGCAGGCCGTGCTGGAGCGGGCTGTGACCCTGCTCAACGTCACCGGCGGCGAGGTGGCGATCTTCGAGGAGGAGAAGGGCGAGCTGCAGGTGGTGGCCAGCCAGAACATCGGCAAGGACTCGACCGGCACGCGTCTCAAGCTGGGCGAGGGCGCGATGGGCGCCGTGGCGGTGACACACGAGCCGCTGATTATCCCGTCGTACCACGAGTGGCTGGGCCGCTCGACCAAGTACGCCGACGTGACCGTCCACTCGGTCATGGCGGCGCCGCTCCTCATCGGGCGCCGGCTGGTTGGCGCCATCGCCACCGTGCATTCCGACCCCGAGCGGGTCTTCGGCCCCGAGGACCTGCGCCTGCTGAACCTGTTCGCGCCCCAGGCGGCGATCGCGGTGGAGAACGCCCGACTCTACACCGAGGCGCAGCGGCAGAAGCAGTACTTCGAGGACCTGGTCCTGAACAGCCCGGTCGCCATCGTGACGCTCGACCTTCAGCACCGGATCGTCTCCTGCAACCCCGGGTTCGAACAGCTTTTCGGCTACGAGCGCGAGGACGTGATCGGCGAGGAGCTCGACCCGCTGATCACCACCGAGGCGACCCGGAAAGAGGCGGTCGCTTACACCGTCGAGGCCCGGGATCGACCGGTCCGCGGGATGGGGCGGCGGCGCCGCAAAGACGGCACCCCGGTGGACGTGGAGATCCTGGCGGTCCCGGTGATCGTCGACGGCGAACGGGTGAGCATCCTGGCCCTCTACCACGACATCACCGAGCTGCTGGAGGCGCGGCGCGAAGCGGAAGCGGCCAACAGCGCCAAGAGCCACTTCCTGGCCAGCATGAGCCACGAGCTGCGGACGCCGCTGAACGCGATCATCGGCTACAGCGAGATGCTGCAGGAGGAGGTGCAGGACCTGGGCCATCTCGAGCTGACCGATGACCTGGAGAAGATCCGCACCGCCGGTCGCCATCTCCTGTCGCTGATCAACGATATCCTGGATCTGTCGAAGATCGAGGCGGGCAAGATGGAGCTGCACCTGGAGAGCTTCGACGTCCGGGCGATGATCGAGGACGTGACGACCACGGCACGGCCGCTAGTGGAAAAGAACCGGAACCAGCTGCAGGTGCGGACCGATCCCGAGCTGGGGTCGATGTATTCCGATCTCACCAAGGTGCGCCAGATGCTGCTGAACCTGCTCTCCAATGCGAGCAAGTTCACCGAGGGGGGGACGATCGAGCTCACGGTAGAGCGGACTTCGGAGTCGAACGGTCCAACCATGATGAGCTTCAGCGTGTCGGACACGGGGATCGGCATGACCCCGGAGCAGATGGACAAGCTGTTCGAGGCGTTCTCGCAGGCCGAGGCCTCGACGACGAGCAAGTACGGTGGCACGGGCCTCGGCCTGGCGATCACCCGACATTTTTGCGAGATGATGGGCGGCGACGTGCACGTGGAGAGCGGCCCGGGCCAGGGGTCGACTTTCACGATCGAGCTGCCGGTGACGGCGGCGAAGCGCACGGGCGCCACCAGCTAGAGGAAAGGGAACCGAGCATGGCGAAGATCCTCCTGGTCGAGGACAACGAGATGAACCGCGACATGCTATCGCGGCGGCTGACCCGCAAGGGCCACGAGGTCACCATTGCGGTGGACGGCCAGCAGGGCATCGACATGGCGCGCGACGGAGCCTACGACCTGATCCTGATGGACATGAGCCTGCCCGAGGTCGACGGGTGGGAGGCGACCCGCCAGCTGCGGGCCGACGCGAAGACCGAGAACGTACCGATCATCGCCCTTACCGCGCACGCCATGGCCGGCGACCGCGAGAAGGCCCTCGAGGCCGGCTGCGACGACTACGACACCAAGCCGATCGAGCTGGACCGGCTGCTTGCGAAGATGGCCGCCCTGCTGGAAGACGAGTCTTGAGCGCCGACCGGATGGCACCGGACCGGGTCGCCGCGCTGCGGCACGACCTGCGCACGCCGATCAATCACATCGTCGGCTACGCCGAGATGCTGCTGGAGGACATCCCGGTGGAGGCGGCCAGCGATCGCCGGGGCGCGCTGGAGGGCGTGATGGTCGACGCGCGCGGCGCCCTCGGGCTGATCAACTCGGCGCTGAACCAGGATCGCGGCGCGATGGCGAGGGCGGAGCTCGAGTCGCTCTACGAAGCGCTGCGTGAGCCGCAGCGCAAGATCGTCGACGCGGTCACCTCGCTCCTCGCCGGCGCGTCGGCCGACGACCCGACGCTGGTCGACGACCTGGGCCGGATCCTGGCCGCCGCGCACAAGCTGGTCCCTTCGAGCCAGGCGACCGCGGCCGCCGGGGATGGCCCGGAAATCGAAGCGACGCGGCAGGCCGACGCCGACGCCTCGCTGGCCCGCGTACTCGTGGTCGACGACGTGGAGGAGAACCGCGAGCTGCTCCGCCGCCGGCTGGAGCGCGAGGGCTACGCGGTGGAGTGCGCCGAGAACGGCGGTCGTGCGCTGGAGTTCATCGCGGAACGCGGCTACGACCTGGTGCTCCTCGACGTCATGATGCCCGAGGTCGACGGCTACCAGGTCCTCGGGCAGCTGAAGGACGATCCCGCCACCCGGAACATACCGGTGATCATGATCTCGGCGCTGGACGAGATGCCCAGCATCGTGCGCTGCATCGAGCGCGGCGCCGAGGACTATCTGCCGAAGCCGTTCGACCCCGTTCTGCTGCGGGCGCGGATCAACGCGTCGCTGGAGAAGAAGCGGCTGCGCGATCACGAGGTCGAGTACCTGCGCCAGGTCGATCGGGTGATCGAGGCAGCCAGCGGTGTGGAGGCCGGCAAATACGAGGCGGGCTCGCTGGCCGACGTGGCCGCCCGGGGCGACGAGCTGGGCAAGCTGGCCCGCGTGTTCGACGGGATGGTCGAGCAGGTGCGGGCGCGCGAGGCGCGGCTCCGCGACCAGGTGCGTGACCTGCGGGCCGAGATCGAGGCGGCGCGCCGGTTCGAGCGACCGGCGGAAAAGGCGGGCGAGGAAGGGATCGACTTCGCCAGCCTCGCCGCCGGGGAGCGGTTCTCGGAGCGCTACGAGATCGTCGGCGCCATCGGGGCCGGCGGCATGGGGATGGTCTACCGGGCGCGTGACCTGGAGCTGGGCGAGGAGATCGCGATCAAGACGCTCAAGCCGGAGCTGGTGAGCGATGCGGCGCTGGTGGATCGCTTCAAGACCGAGATCCGGCTGGCCCGCAAGATTTCGCACCGAAACGTCGTCCGCACCCACGACTTCGGCGAGTGGTCCGGCGTCTATTACCTGACGATGGAGTTCGTGGAGGGGATCACGCTCCGCGAGCTGATCGACAGTCGCGGCCAGGTCGGCGTCTCGTCGACCCTGGCCATCGGCAGCCAGCTGGCCGAATCGCTCGAGGTCGCCCACGACCAGGGCGTGGTCCATCGGGACATCAAGCCGCAGAACCTGCTGCTCGACGCCGACGGCGTGCTCAAGGTGATGGACTTCGGCGTGGCCCGGCTGGCGGAGCGCACCAGCTCGCTCACCGAGGCGGGCCTCATCGTCGGGACGCCGGCCTACATGAGCCCGGAACAGCTGCTGTCGGAGACCACCGACGCCCGCAGCGATCTCTATTCCGTCGGCGTGGTGCTCTACGAGTGCCTGACCGGGAGGCTGCCCTTCGAGGCAGAGTCCACCATATCGCTCATCGGCAAGGTGCTGAACCTCGAGCCGCCGCCGCCCGTCGAGGTCAACGGGGACATCCCGCCGGCGTTCTCCGCGCTGATCCTGGATCTGCTGGCGAAGAAACCAGAAGAGCGGCTGGGCAGCGCCAAGGATCTCCGCGAGCGGTTGCGGGGGATCGGCTAGTCGCGCCCGTCGCCCGGCGGCGACGGCCGGACCAACTCGTAGACGCGGATCCGCTCCACGCCCAGCTCATCGCGGTGCCGGCCCAGCAGGAAGTCCCGCCCGATCTGGAAGATCCGGAAGCGCTCCGGCGTCTGGATGTCACCCAGCCAGCGGCCGTCGGGATCGAAAATCTCCCAGCTCGGCTGGCTCTTCCACGGAAGGCGGTAGCGCTCGACCCACAGATAGCCCTCGTCGTCCACGAACAGGCCCTGGTGAGCCGGGAGATACTCGGGCAGGGGCAGGTCCTGCTCGTAGTAGTGGATGATGAGCGGACGCCGCTCCTCCCGCGTCGACTCGATGTCCGCTTCCCGGTAGCGGTCGTAGAAGTCGGCGGCGCGCCGTCGCTGGCCCTCGGGCCAGCGGTAGAGCGAGTTGAGCTCGCCGTCCAGCCGCCGACGCTCGATCTCGTGCGTCGTCCCGTCGCCGACGAACAGCCAGTAGTCGCCGGCGGCGACGGACGGCCGGGCCGGGAAGGGGAGATACGGGTAGTGGGTCACTCCGCCGTACGAGTGGACGTAACGCCGCGGATCCGCCAACTCGAACAGCGTGTCCGCCGGGCGGCCGTCGGGGTTGTAGCGCGAGTACTCGAGGCTCCCCCCGATGATCTGGCCCGGCGCGCCGGCCAGCGGGCCGAGACCGCCCACGGCGAGCCAGGTGCCGTCGGCGAAGCCGTCGATGATGGCCGGTGACGTCCGGCTCGGGATCGGCTCGATGCGGACCGAGCTCACGAACTCGCCGGTCGACCGGAAGAAGTTCACCCGATTGTTGAAGCCGTCGGTGGCGACGATGACGTCTCGACGGGCGCCCCAGATTCTAATCGAGGAAAATTCACCGAACTCGCCCGGGCCCTGCCCGTGGCCGCCGGCGCGGTACAGGAAACGGCCCGTCGGGTCGAAGAAGCGCAGCTCCCCGGTCCCCGAGTTGCCGACCACGATGCGGCCGTCCGGCAGGCGAAGGGCGTCGGAGACCCGGAAGAAGACGTAGGGCTCCTCGCCGTCCTCGACGCCGATCTCCAAGCTCGGCATCTCGGCCACCCGCCACGCCGTCTCAGGCATCCACGCCGGACGCACGTTCTCCACGACCCGGACATCGGCGCTGTCGCGAACCGTCCAGGCGGCCTCCTCGGCGGGCTCGGCGCAGGCGGCCGCCGAAAAGGCCAGCAGGCCGATGAGGCACGCTCCGCGAGTGGGGGACCGTTCGCTCATATACGCGTCAGTCGGCTCAGCACCGCACGGTTGGCTGCCGGGAAGGCATAGCGGTCCAGCTCCGTCGGCTTCACCCACGCGTACTCCTGGCAGCCCAGGGGTTTGGGCGTGCCGGCACGATACCGGCAGTGGAAGGCGTGCATCGTGATCTCGAAGTGGCTGTAGGCGTGGTCGACGCTGGCGATCTTTTCGCCGGGCTCCACCTCCACGTCCAGCTCTTCCGCGACCTCCCGGACCACCGCGGCCTCCATCGTTTCGCCCGGCTCGGCCTTGCCGCCGGGGAACTCCCACAGGCCGCCCAGCAGGCCCTCCGGCCTGCGCTTGGCGATCAGGATCTCGTCGCCGCGCCAGACGACGCCGACCGCGATGTCGTAATGCGGCCGCTTCCGCGCCGGCCGACGTCCGGGCCGCTCCGCCACGGTGCCCCGCATCCGCGCCAGGCAGAGGGCGTCCAGCGGGCAATCGGCGCAGCGCGGCGCCCGGGGCGTGCAGAGGCCCGAGCCGAGGTCCATGAGCGCCTGGTTCACATCGCCGGGCCGCTCCTGAACCAGCGTCTCACCGCGGGCGCGCAGCTCGGCGGGCTTGGGGTCGGGCAGGTCGTAGAGCCGGCTCAGCGCGCGGCGGACGTTGCCGTCGAGGGCCAGCGCCGGGTAGCCGAACGCGATGCTCTGGATGGCGGCGGTCATGTAGGGCCCGATCCCGGGGAGCGCCTGCAGCTCGGCCGAATCGGTGGGCAGCTGACCGCCGTGTCGCTCGACGACGAGCTGCGCGGCGGCGTGGAGGTGGCGGGCGCGTGCGTAGTAGCCGAGCCCCTCCCAGGCTTTCAGCACGGCATCCAGGCCCGCGGCGGCCAGCGACTCGACGTTAGGGAAGCGCGCCACGAAGCGTTCGTAGTACGGGATCACCGTATCGACCTGCGTCTGGACCAGCATGACCTCGGCGACCCAGATCAGGTACGGGTCCCGGGTACGACGCCAGGGCAGGTCGCGACGGTAGGAATCGTACCAGCCCAACAGCCGTCGCCGAATCCCTGCTGCCCTGTCCCTGTCCTCGACGGGAGCGTGAGTCGATGCGGCCGTCATGCCGCAGGAGACGGGAGGTCGAGCTCGCCGGTGTAGACGAGGCGCGCCGGTCCCTCCAGCTCGAGGAGCGTGAAGCGGCCGTCGTCCTGGCGCTGAAAACGGACCGTCAGCGTATCGCCGCTCCGCGTCTCGACGGCGACGGGGGACTCGACCTGGCCGGCGGCGCAGAGCGCGATCGCCGACGACATCGAGCCGCTGCCGCAGGCCAGCGTCTCGGCCTCGACACCGCGCTCGTACGACCGGATTCGGAGGGCGTGGCGGCTGACCACCTGGACCAGGTGCACGTTGGCGCCCGCCGGCTCGAGCTCCGGCGCGTAGCGCAGCGGCCGGCAGCGGGGCTCGATGGGGCCGTCCGGCAATGCGTCGGGCGTCTCGATGATGAAGTGGGGGTTGCCGATCTCGACGCGGTGTCCCCGCTGAGCCCCGTCGGCCGCCGTCACCGTCAGGTCGAGCTCGATCGTCGGCTCGGCGCCGTAACGGAGCGACACGACCCGGTCGTCCACCCGGGCGGCGATGCGGCCGCTCAGCGTGTCGATCGTCATCTCCTCACCGTTTGCCAGCCCTTCCAGCACGGCGAAGCGGGCGGCGCAGCGCGTGCCGTTCCCGCAGGTCGCCACCTCCGCGCCGTCCGGGTTCCAGAACCGGGCGGTCACGTCGGCGCCGGCGGCGCTGGCCGCGTCCACCAGGATGAGACCATCGGCGCCCACCGATGTTCGCCGGGCGCAGGTCCGCTGCGCCAGCTTCTCCAGGTCGGGAAGCCGTTCCAACCGCGATCCGCTCAGCACGATGAAGTCGTTGCCGGCGCCCTCCATCTTGGCGAACCAAATCCGTTCGACGCCGCCCTTCGTCGCCTCGCTCACCCGGCGCCGATTTCCTCTTCGTCCTTGGTCCCGGGCGCCGCGCCGCCGGGCCCCGGCGCTTCCAGTGCCTGTGGCTCCGCCGTCTCACCCTCGGATTTCGGCCTCTCCGGCTTCTGTCGACCCGCGCCGCGGCGCCGCGCGGCCACGTACACCGCCGTGGCGGCGCCCATCACCAGGCCGACCAGCAGCGGCAACAGGACCAGCAGCGACACGCTGGCCTGGAAGTCCCAGACGAGGAACGCCACGGGGACCGTTTCCAGGGCGTTCTGCATCGCGAAGAAGATGACCGCCGCCGTCAGAAAGACCAGTGCGAACGCTTGTATGCGCTTCTTCATGCCGTTTGTCCCGTCTGCGTCCTGTTCCTGGAGCCCGCGGAAGTCGCGTCGACTTGGCCCCGGGGCAGGTGATAAGCTAACTTGAAGGGTCCCTTCGGTACAGAACGACGACGAACGGCTTATGCGCTTTACGACCTATACGAAATACACCGGAAGCCTGCTGGAGACCCTCAACCTCCAGGAGCTCCTCGACCAGCTGGCCGACTTCCTGCTCCAGAGCGGATTCGCCGGCGGCCCTTACCACCACCCCTTCTGGGGCGAGTTCGGCGAGGACGAGTCGGGCGACAGCCTCGAGTCGCTGAAGGAGGCCATCCTCCAGAAGCTGATGGAGATGGGGAAGGTCACGCCCGAGATGCTGAGGGCGCTGTCGGAGGAGCCCGACGAGGAGGGCGCCCGGCAGCTGGCCGAGATGCTGGACGAGATCGTCCAGAAGCTGATCGAAGAGGGATACCTCAGCACCGAGGGTACGCCGCAGATGCCGGCCGAGGGGCAACCGGTCACCGGCCCGGGAAGCATGGGGCAGGGCGCTTCCCGTTCGATCAAGTTCAACCTGACGCAGAAGGGGCTGGACTTTCTCGGCTACAAGACGCTCAAGCACCTGCTGGGCTCGGTGGGCAAGTCGAGCTTCGGCGCGCACGAGACGGCCGAGCTGGCCACCGGGGTCGAGGCGGAGGCGGCGTCGAAGCCGTACGAGTTCGGCGACACGCTCAACCTGGACGTCCCGGCCACGCTCAAGAAGGCGATCGAGCGCGAGGGGCTCGGCGTGCCGATCAACCTCGACTACGACGACCTGCACGTGCATCAGTCGGAGTACCGCTCGTCGTGCGCCACGGTCCTGATGCTCGACTGCTCGCACTCGATGATCCTGTACGGCGAGGACCGCTTCACCCCGGCCAAGAAAGTGGCGCTCGCGCTCGCCCACCTGATCCGCACCCAGTATCCCGGCGACTCGCTGCGCGTGGTGCTCTTCCACGACAGCGCCGAGGAGATCCCGCTGGCCGAGCTGGCCCGTGCCCAGGTCGGGCCTTACCACACCAACACCAGCGAGGGCTTCCGCCTGGCGCGCCGCATCCTGATGTCGCAGAAGAAGGACATGCGGCAGATCATCATGATCACCGACGGCAAGCCGTCGGCGATGACCGTCGACGCCGGGCACATCTACAAGAACCCCATCGGGCTCGACCCGCAGATCTTGAAGGAGACGTTCCGCGAGGTGAGCATGTGCCGCCGGGCCGGCATTCAGATCAACACCTTCATGCTGGCCCGCGACTACGCGTTGGTCGACTTCGTCAAGCGTGTGACCGCGCTCTGCCGGGGGAAGGCGTACTTCACCTCGACCGTCACGCTCGGCCAGTACATCATGATGGACTTCCTGCGCCGCAAGGTGCGGAAGGTGAAGTAGCATCGTGAGCCCGACCCGTATCGCCGTTCGCGTGCAGCCGCGGGCGTCCCGGACCGAGATCGCCGGCGCTTACGGCGATGCCGTCAAGATCCGGGTCGCGGCGCCGCCGGTCGACGGCGCGGCCAACGCCGAGCTCGTCGCCTTCCTGGCCAAGCGCCTGGGCGTGCCGAAGTCGAACGTGCAGATCGTGAAGGGCGAGCGCGGGCGCGACAAGCTGATCGAGATCGACGGCGTCTCCGACGAGGACGCGCGTCGGCTGACCGGCTGAACGCGAGCTCAACCACCCGACGCGACCGCATGTCTTTCCAGCGCGCCTCCGTGATCGTCTCGACCTACAACCGGCCGGATGCCCTGGAGCGCGTCCTGCTCGACCTCGATCGGCAGACGGTCGAGGGGTTCGAGGTCGTGGTCGCCGACGACGGCTCGAGCGACGAGACGCGGCGGACGATCGATGAGGTGCGAGGCCAGGTTCAATACCCGCTCCGGCACACCTGGCAGGAAGATCACGGCTTTCGCGCCGCCCGGGCCCGGAACCTGGCGGTGGGGAAGGCGAGCGGCGACTACCTGATCTTTCTGGACGGCGACTGCCTGCCGCGGCCCGACTTCCTCGAGGGCCATCGCTGGCTGGCGGAACGGGGCCGCTGGGTGCGGGGCAACCGGGTGAACCTGACCGAGGAGTTCACCGAGCGCGTCCTGTCGGAGGAGCTCCCGGTGGCCGACTGGCCGCTGTGGCGCTGGGTCCTGGCTCGGCTGCGCGGCGAAGCGGTGCGGACCACACCGCTCCTGCGGTTGCGAACGCAGGCCCTGCGCAAGAGCAACCCGCGGAAGTGGCGTGGCGCCCGAAGCTGCAACTTCGGCTGCTGGCGCGATGACTTCATGCGGGTGGACGGCTACGACGACGCGTACACGGGCTGGGGCCGCGAGGACTCGGATCTGGCGATCCGGCTCATCAACGCCGGTGTCTACCGAAAGGACGGCCGCTACGTCGTGCCCGTGCTCCATCTGTGGCACCCGTCGGAGGACCGCTCGGCCTGGGACGAGAACGACGCCCTGCTGAACGAAGTTCTCGAGAGCGGGGCCGCCCGCGCCCGACTCGGGATCTCGCAACACCTGTCACATGTTTGAGCGGGCGTCGATCATCGTCTCGACCTACAACCGGCCCGACGCCCTGCGCCGCGTCGTGCTCGAGCTCGATCGGCAGAGCGACCGGGGGTTCGATGTCGTGGTCGCCGACGACGGGTCGACCGAGGAAACGCGGCGGACGATCGATGAGGTGAGGCGCCAGGTCGGGTACCCCCTCGAGCATGCCTGGCAGGAGGACCGTGGGTTCCGTGCCGCTCGTGCCCGCAACCTGGCCGTCGCCAGCTCGGAAGGCGACTACCTGATCTTCCTGGACGGCGATTGCGTCCCGCTCCACGATTTCGTCGCAGCGCACCGCTGGCTGGCGGAGAGGGGCTGGTGGGTCCGGGGCAACCGGGTCTACTTGGGCGAGCGGTTCACCGCCCGGGTGCTGGAGGACGATATCGACCTGGCCGAGTGGCCGCTCTGGCGCTGGTGGCTGGCCTGGGTGCGACGCGGAGCGGCTCGGGCCACGCCCTTCTTGCGCTTGCGGACCGAGCTCTTCAGGAAGCGGCAGCCGCGCCGCTGGCAGGGCGGCAAGACGTGCAACCTGGGGGTCTGGCGCGACGATTTCTTTCGGGTCGACGGGCTGGACGAATCGTTCGTCGGCTGGGGCCGGGAGGACTCGGACCTGGTGGCCCGGCTGATCAACGCCGGGGTCTACCGGAAGGAAGGAAGGTACACCTCGCCGGTGGTCCATCTGTGGCATCCGCACGCGGAGCTCAGCGGCTACTCGGCCAACGACGCGCGGTTGCAGCAGGTGATCGAGGAAGGGATCGTTCGTCCGCGGATCGGGATCTCATGTCACTTCGACGGTACGGAGGAGACGGCCTCGGCCGGGTGAGGCGCGATCAGGCTCGGCCGTTGGGGGCCGCGCCGCCGTAGGCCTGATGAAACGCTCGCCATTCCGCCTCGCTGATCCGCCCCCCGGTCTCTTTCTCGAACTTGCGGGCCGAGCGCTGGAACCGGCCCAGCATGCGCTCCCGCTGTCGGCGACCCAGCCGGACCGCGATTCGGCACTTCTCCAGATCGATGATGTAGGCGCGTGGCGACGCCGCGTCGCCCGACTCGATCAGCACGTTTCTCAGGTTGAGGTCCGGGTGAGCGAGCCCGGCCGCGTGGATCGAGCGGAGCAGGCCCCCGGCGGCGGCGAGGACGGTAGCCCGCGCCGGCGCCGCCAGCTCGAGCGGCCCGAACAGGCACGCGGCCAGGTCCCGGGCGTCGGTGATCTCCTCCCGTGCGATATCCCCGCGGTAGAAGAGCGGTCCGGACGGGTAGACGGCGGCGGCCCGGACGACCGGTGTCGGGATGCCCAGCGCCGCCAGCCGGTCGGCGATGACCAGCTCGTTGAAGGGCCGGGGCCGACCGAGCCTCAGGAAGCGGTCGCCGGTCAGCGGGGCCAGCGCCCCGCCGTGGCTGAGGCGCCGCACGACCCAGCGCCCGGACCCGACGGGTATCACGTGCAGCGTTCCGCGCCCCTGGATCGCCTCCGCCGCCGGGTGGGCCGCCGCGAAGTCGTAGAGCGAGCCGGCCCGCTCCATCATCGCGCCCACCTCGGCCAGGTCCTCCGAGCGCGCCATGACCCGGGCGCCGCCGATGCGCTCGGTCCGGTACGTTGTCCCGTTGCCCCGCGTCCCGCCCTTCATGCGCCGCCGGACTCCGCCCGAGGCCGCACGTAGCGCTCCAGCGCCCGCTCGACCCTGTCCAGCACATCGGACACCGCGATCAGCTCCATCCGTTGGTCCCAGCCGCCCGGCGCATGCCGCTCCGGCTCGTCGCGGCTCCGATCGATCCAGAGGTCCTCGTAAGCCCGGTACGGCCCGACCTCGTGCGGATCGGTATGTCCGTACAGGCCGATCACGGGCGTGCCCAACGCCCGGGCGATGTGCACCGGGCCCGTATCGGGGGCGATGAGCAAGTCGAGCCCGTCAATCAGGTAGACCAGCCGCCGCAGGTCATTGCCCAGCGCCCAACGAGGTGCGGCCTCGCTGCTCTCGGCGACCGCCCGCGCTCTTTCGGTCTCACGCGCCCCGGGTCCCCCCAGCAGCACGACCTCGAAGCCGAAGTCGCGCTCCAGCGCCGTCGCCGTCTCGGCGAACCGTTCCACCGGCCAGTCCTTGAGCGGCCGGCCCGACGTGGGGACGAGCCCGACCGTGGGGCGGCCCGCGAGGGCGCGGAAGAACTCGCTCTGCGCCTCGCGCTCTTCTTCGGTCAGCTGGATGCGCCATTCGATCGGCTCCGTCTCGATGCCCAGGTACGCCAGGAACTCGAGGAACCGGTCCTGGGTGTGCCGCGTCTGCCGCGCCGGGAGACGATGGTTCGCGAACAGCCAGACCAGGTCGCGCGCCCGGTCGCGACCGAAGGCCAGCTTGTCGGGCGCGCGGGCGATGGCCGTCGGGACGATCGCTTTGAAGTAGACGTTGAAGTTGATGACGGTGTCGAATTCGAGGCGACGGAGGGCTCGCCAGAGTCCCGTGACCGCCGTCAGGCCACGTCGGCGGTCGAACGTGATCACCTCGTCGATCGCCGGGTGCGGTCGCAACAGGAGCGCTCCCAGCGACTCGACGATCCAGGTGATCCGTCGCTCCGGATCGTCACGCTCGAGCGCGTTGACGATCGGCAGGCCGTGGACCACATCGCCGATCCCGCTCAGCAGCACCATGCAGATCCGCTTGCCGGCCTCGAGTACTCCGCTCATGGCCAGCGAAGCTAGGCCGGGCGGCGGGCCGCGGCAACGCGATCGGCCGGGTCACCGCGATCGCCTCGAGTTGCGCGGCGCCATCGGTCCCGCGAGTTTTTGCCGCGCATGGCCGTCACCGACCCGAAGACACGGCGCCGCCGTCCCCGCTGGCGGGCGATCTCGATCGCGACCGTCGCATGCCTCTCAGCCTGCCCGATCGCCCGGCCACCGGTGCCCCCGGACTATTACGAGTTCAGGGAGATACTGCAGGAGGCGGTCGCCGATACCGTCGCCGGGACGCTGCGTGGCGATGAGGAGGCGCAGGAACGGCTCGAGCGCCGCCTGCCCGACCTGGCGGCCATCGTTCGCACCGACTCGCTGGCGCTGGAGCTGGACGCCGATCCCGTACTCTGGCCGCTGGCCAGCTCGGTCACCTACGTGCTCAACCGCACGCTCGGCTCGGAGCAGATCGACGGGTCGGTGCGCGACGCGTTCGGGAGCCCGGCCGGCCAGCGGCAGGCCGTCGATGCGATCGTGATCGGGCTCGGGCTGGCGCTGCGACGGCTGCGGGTGGAGTCGGGAGCGGGGCGGTCAGGCCTCGGCGCGGTCGGCGGCCGGATCGAGGAAGGTGTCGAGCGATATTCCGCGGGTGGCGAGTATCCGCTCCACCGTGTCGCCGATCTTGTTGTTCGGCGTAGAGGCGCCTGCGGTGAGCCCGACCTCGATATCACCGCCCGGCAGCCAGTCGGCCTCCGTCACGATCCGGTCGGTACCGACGATCTTGTGGCTGATCGTGCCGGCCTCGGGATCGATGCAGGTGGCGTCCTCCAGGTGGAACGTGCGGGTGTGCTCGGCGCACATCTGGGCCAGGTGGTTCGTGTTGCTGGAGTTGTAGCCGCCGATCACGATCATGATGTCCGGCGGCGACTCCATCATCCGCATCACGGCGTCCTGACGGTCCTGCGTCGCGCTGCACAGCGTGTCGAAATGCCGATAGTGCGCCTCTAAATTCGCCTCACCGTACCGCTCGACCATGGCCCGCTTGAACTCGGCGGCGATCTTCGCCGTCTCCGACGCCAGCATGGTCGTCTGGTTCGCCACGCCCACCTTCTGCAGGTCCCGGTCCGGATCGAACCCCTCGGAACAGGCGTGGCCGAAGGCCTCGAGGAACGCGTCGCGGTCGCCGCCGTTGGCGATGTAATCGCAGACCGCCCGCGTCTCTTCCATGTCACGAACGATCAGGTAAGCGCCCGCGCACACGCTGGCCTGCGACGCCGTCGCCTTGCTCTCCTCGTGGAAGAACTTCCCGTGGATGATCGCCGTGTACCCGTCGCCGGCGTAGCTCTCCACGCGCTTCCACACGTTCAGCACCGAGCCGCAGGTCGTGTCGACCAGCAGGCAGCCGATGTCTCTAAGCGCCTGGAAATCGTGCCGGGTAACGCCGAACGCCGGGATGATCACCACGTCCTCGGGCGCCAGTCCGCTGAACTCGAACCGACCGTCCGCGCCCGGCATGAGGAACTCGATCCCCATCCCCTGCATGCGGGCGTTCACGTGCGGGTTGTGGATGATTTCGCCGATCAGGAAGAGCCGACGGTCGGGGAACTTGTGCCGCGCCTCGTACGCGTACTGGACCGCCCGATCCACGCCGTAGCAGTAGCCGAACTCCTCTGCCAGCCGCACCGTGATCCCGTCGGCCGTGGCGCGATAGCCCCGCTCGCGCAGCCGATCGACCACCTGCGAGTGGTACTCGCCCTCCAGCACGGGGAGCACCGCCTTCTTCAGGCCCAGGCCGGTTCGGAAGTAGGTCTTGGCATCGCTCATCGCACCCAAAGGGTATTCGAGGCGTGGAAGCGATGCAAGTTATGTGGCGCGGCGGGCTGAACATCGAACATCCAACTTCCAACCTCCAACGTCCAAGGGAGGCTTCGTCTGGAGTCGGTACGTTCCACCGCCCCTTCGATGTTGGACGTTGGACGTTCGACGTTGGATGTTCACTCCGGTTCACTTAGCGCATACCCGCCGCCTGTTATATCTTTACTGTCCTGCCCCAACCTTCCTGCTAAACCCCTCCTCGGAGAGGTATACAGATGGTTCGCAAGAAGGAGTACACACGCCGGGAGATCGGCGAGCACCGCCTGCGGCCCGAGAGCCTGATGATGGGCTACGGCTACCGGCCCGAATGGTCGGAGGGCGCGATCAAGTGTCCGATCTTCCAGACATCGACTTTCGCGTTCAAGACCGCCGAAGAAGGCAAGGCGTTTTTCGAGCTCGCCTACGGGCTGCGCGAGCAGAAGGCCGGTGAGAGCCTCGGCCTCATCTATAGCCGACTGAACAATCCCGACCTGGAGATCCTCGAGGACCGGCTGTCGCTCTGGGACGGAGCCGAGCGCGCCGCCGTTTGCACCAGCGGTATGGCGGCCATCGCCACCACGCTGTTCAGTTTTCTGCGCCCCGGCGACGTGCTGCTGCACAGCGAGCCGGTCTACGGCGGTACCGAGCACCTGATCACCAACGTGCTCCCCCAGTTCGGGATCGACGTGATCGGGTTCCCGGCCGGGCCCGACGGGCCGGCGGCGGCGGAGAGGGCGCTGAGCGAAGAGTCGGTGAGCGATCGGCTCGGGATGATCTTCATCGAGACGCCGGCGAACCCGACGAACGACCTGGTCGACATCGCCCATTGCGCCGAGCTGGCCGCGAAGTACTCGAACGGGCGCAAGGTGGCGGTGGCGGTGGACAACACGTTCCTGGGCCCGCTGTTCCAGCATCCGCTGAAGTTCGGCGCCGACCTGGTCATCTATTCGGCCACCAAGTTCATCGGCGGCCACAGCGACCTGATCGCCGGCGCCGTGGTCGGTCCCGACGAGCTGGTGAGCCGCATACTGGAGACCCGGACGTTCCTGGGCACGGCGTCGGGGCCTTGGACCGGCTGGCTGTTGCTGCGCAGCCTGGAGACGCTGAAGCTGCGCATGACCTCGCAGATGAAGAACGCGCAGTACGTAGCCGACTTCCTGGCCGACCATCCGAAGGTCGACCGGGTCCATTACCTGGGGCATATCACCGAGGACCATCCCCAGTACGAGCTGTACCGAAAGCAGTGCACGGCGCCCGGCTCGATGGTGGCGTTCGAGATCCGCGGCGGTGAAACCGAGGCCTTCAGGTTTCTCAACGCGCTGAAGCTGATCCATCTGGCGGTGAGCCTCGGCGGGACCGAGTCGCTGGCCGAGCATCCGGGCACGATGACGCACTCGGACATACCGGCGGCGGAGCAACCGCGGATGGGGATCACGCCGGCGCTGATCCGGCTATCGATTGGGGTCGAGCACTACGAAGACATCATCGCGGATATCGAGCAGGCGCTCGACGAAGCGTAGATGTTGGAACGTCGAGCACGGAGCACGAAACTTCGGACGTCGGTCGTCCGCGTTGAGCGGCGGTTGACGACGGTGCTCGATGATTTTCGGCACGGGGGCGACGTGTTGATGCGACCCCGAGTATGGGGTTGATGTCGGCCTTGATCTCAGCGGCGCATGTGCGTTGAAGTCACGACCACGGGCAGCTAGCGTTGCCCCTCGCCCAGCGCCCATTCGAGGCCGGCCATCGCCCGCTCACGCCAGCTTGCCACCTCGGGACCGCCCCGGTCCCAGTAGCTCAGGGCCAAGCGGTAGTGGCGCGCCGCCGCTGCGTGGTCGCCACGCGCTTCCGCCAGCTCGCCCAGCTCGAACGCCGCGCGTGTCGTCAGGAATCCCATCCAGGTGGTGGGGGGAACCAACGAGGCGTACAGCGCTTCGGCGCTGTCCGGCTGATCGTTGGCTTCGTACAGGAGGGCCAGGTGGAACCGCATCTGGGGAGAGACCGCGGCTTCCCAGTCGTTCTCCGTGTGGATGCTCCAGAGATCAAAAGCACGTTTCGCCTGGGCCAGCCCCTCGGTCAGATCCCCGCGCCGGACCGCGAGCCGCGCCTCCAGGTCGCGCTGGAGCGCGCCACGGTAGTCGAGGGGCGTTCCGCCCTCCGGCAAGGTTCCGATGACCCGCTGCCACTCCCGCGTGACCATGGAGTCGCCGAAAGCGGCGTGATAGGCACCCACCAGCCAGCCGGTCCACCAGACGGGCCGGGTCTCGAAGTAGGCCAAAGCCGAGTCCGGAGGGATGTACTCGGCGAGCCACTGCGCGGATTTTCGTGCGGCGGCCGAGTCGCTCACGCCGACCAGCGTCGCCGCCACGTTAAACCGATGCAGGTGTTTCCAGAGCTCCCACACTCGGTACTCGCCGCTCTCGATGGCCGAGTAGACCTCGCCCGTTCGGCCTTCGGCCAGTAGGAGTCGCGCGTGCTCCGCTTCCGCGGTCCACTGCGGTCGGCCCGGGCTCGCGATCTCCTGCAGGCGGCGGAGCAGGCTCTCGGCCCGGTCAGGGTGAATTCGCCGCAGGTCGCGCAGCACCGTGATCCAGACTCGCGGAGGAGCTGTCGCGGCCTCTATCTCTGTCTCGGCGAAAACGCTGTCGTCCGCCAGCACGGCGCGCAGGCCCAGCAGCGACCCTCTGATCAGCACATTCGTCGTGTCCGCGGCACGCAGTCTGGCGATCTGGAGCCGGATGTCGTCGGCGTCGCCGAGACTGGCGGACAGCGAAGCGCGACGCGCCAAGCCGGGAACGTAGGTCGAATCGAGTCTGACGAGGCGCTCGGCGGCGGCCAGGGCATCGCTGGGCCCGGCCCCGTACTGCCAGCCGTAGACCAGATGGTAGTAGGAGAGGTCGTCCCAAGCGGCGAAGTCGGTGCTGTCGATTTCGATGATCCGATGCGTGGCCTCGGCCGCCGCGGCGCCATCGGTCCTGATCGACGCCAGCATGGCTTTCGCCCGCAGCCGGTTTCGTTCGCTCAGCGAGTCGCTGTGTTCGACGGCCTTCTCAGCGAGCTCCTGAAGACCGGTGAAGAACTCGCCCTTCATGTACTGGGCCCAGGATTTGATGCGTGCGGCTTCCAACAGGGCGAGGGCGAAAGTGGAGTCAGCAGCCAGGGCCCGATCGATGGCGGCGTTGGCGGAGTCGACTTGGCCGCGCCGCATCGCCGCCTTCGCGTCCAGATAGGCCTTCAACGCGTCAGCCGAATGGGTCGCATACCGGTCCAACTCGGGCACGTTGGGCCGGTCCTCGCGCGGCCACACTCGCCGGATCGTCTCGACAGCCAATCGCTGCACTATGTCCGACAGTCGATGCTCCGCGCCCGGATACACGAAGGCATCGATCGGCTCACGCTCGCCGACGGCATAGACCCGAACGTTGACATTGAGCGATTCGCCCGAGCCGACGATAGAACCGAGAAGAAAGTGGTGGGCCCCCGCTGTGAGCGCCAGACGATCGGCTTCCTCGGGGCTAGGGGCACGCGCTCGCCCGCTCGGCTCGGGCCGCAGATCGCGCCACAGCGACCACGGGTCGGTCACGCGAATTCCTTGAGTCCCATCCAGAGCGGTCGCCAGGAGGTCGGCCAATCCCTCCGACCAGCCCTCCACTGCGGCTCCCGTCTGCCGGAAAGGGAAGACGGCCAGGCCGACGCGGCCGTCCTCTCCAAGCGCCGGCCGGGCGATACGCTTTCCCGTCAGATAACCACCGATCGCGGCCAGGACCGCGACAACGAGAACCGCCGCCAGTCCCCGGGCCCGAGACACCTTCGATGGCGGGTCAGCAACCGCCGGTTCGCTTGGGTGGGCCGCCCGCCGCACGCCCTGCGGGGTCAGCTCGAACGCCCAGGCCAGCAGAAGCGCCACGGGGAGCCCGGCCATGGCCAGCACGACCACGGCCGTGACGGTCCACCCGGCAAGATTTAGGGCGGGCAGTATCGTCGCGGACGCCTCGATGACGACCCACGCTGCGGCCGCGTACATGGCAGCCGCGCGAAACACTCCACGCCGCTTGACCTCGGCGATGAAGGCGCTGACGTTCGGCAGGCGGACCATGGGCAATCGCGAGAGAGGTCAGGCTGCGGGGTTCCCGACCTTCGAGTTACCCGCAAGATGCTGATTCCAAGATGCTGGTTCGGCCGTACCAGTGGCAAGCCTCGATCGAGATGGGGTACTACGAGGAGATCATCGCCGATATCGAGCAGAGCGCTGGGGGATGTGTGATCAATGTTCAGCTCAACGCTCAACTAGTATGCCGCAGCCACCTGACCGTTCGCCGCGCCCCATCCGCATAATCCACTTCCGACTGCCAGCCCAACTCGCGCCGGATCGCCGTGCCGTCCAGCAAGATCGCGTTCTCCATTAGATAAGACAGATCGCGAGTCAGTCGACGGTCGGCATCGAACAGATCGAAGAATCGCAGCAGCGGAACGGGGATCGAGCGGACGCGCGGTTCCTGCGCCGCGGCGCGATAGATCAGCCCGATCATCTCCCGCGGCGTGGTGACCCGATAGCCTGGCGCCGTGTAGTCCGACCCCCGAGCCTGCCGACGTCCGAGCGGCGCGATCAGCGCCCGGGCCGCGTCCGCCACGTACAGGAACTCGATCGGGCGGTCCAGATCACCGGGGAAGTATGCGGGCTTCCCTGCCAGGGCGCGCCGGAAGGCGTCGTACAGCCACCCGCGCTTCACCCCCGGTCCGTACAGCGCCGGCATGTGGATCACCGTGCCGCCTTGCGCCGTCACCGCCTTCTCCAGGTCCGCCCGCACCGCCCCCAGCCGCGACGGGCTGGCCTTCGGGTGATCCGGCCCAACCCGCTCCGCCTGCGGCGGACCGAAGACCCACAGGTTCCCCGGGTAGACGAACCAGCCGCCCGGCCTGAGACCCTCCAGCGCGTGGCGGATCGCGTCCCAGTTATGCCCGAACTCCCGCGGCGCGAAATCGACGCAGTGCACGACCGCGTCGGTACCCGTCAGCGCCTCGCCGGCCTCCGCCCGGTCCAAAATGTCGCCCTCCCACACCTCGACCCGCGGTTCGGTCGCGACCCGTCGGAACTCCTCTTCGTTCCGCACCAGGGCCCGCACCTCGTGGCCGGCCTGGACCGCCGCCTTCACGCAGGCCCGGCCGACCGTGCCCGCGGCGCCGGTAACCGTGACGGTGAGCATGGCGGACAACTTACCACCCCCCGGGTTGGGCCGCGAACACACCCCGGGCGGGCCCGGTGCCTGCCTGTTTGGCAGAGCCGCCGGAACGGCCGGGGTGCGGACTCCCGTTTCGCGCCAACCTGACGCGATTTCTTGGCACGGTCGGTGCACCCTGTACTTCAACCGGCGTCATGCCGTTACATTTCAGGTACGACTGAACGGCGCGGGCGGGAGCAAAAGCTCCAGGGGCCGCGTTTCTCAGGAGAAGAGGAGATAGATACGTGACGGATAAAGAACAGGAAATCCAGGAGGCGAAGCCCGATCGGCTGAGATTGCCGGTTCTGCCGCTGCGGGAGACGGTCGTCTTCCCCGGCGTGACCGCGCCCATCGTCGCCGGTCGGGACAAGACGCTCCGCGCCATCGAGCACGCGCTGAGCGCCGACGAGGAGACGAAGCGGATCTTCGCCGTGGCGCAGCGCGAGAACGTGGACGAGCCGACCGCGGATATCCTCTACAACATCGGCGTCATCTGCCGGATCGCTCAGATCCAGCGCTTCCCCGGCGGCCTGCAGCTGCTGCTGGAGGGCGAGGGCCGGGCGACCGCGCTCCAGTACGCCGAGGGCGGCGAGAACGTCTTCCTCGAGGCGATCGTCACCCCGCTGGCCGACCAGGGCCCCCTCAACGTCAGTGACGCTGCGTTCCAGGGCCTCTTCCGCGAGGTCAGCGAGAAGGCCGCCGAGCTCGGCCGGCACCGCGGCGTGCCGGAGGAGATCATCGAGCGGTTCATCCGCGCGGTGGAAGAGCCGGGCGCCCTGTCGGACCACGTCGCCTATTACATGGAGCTGGGCTCCTCCGAGAAGCAGGAGCTGCTCGAGACAACGTCGGTGGAGCTGCGGCTGCGGCGGATCCTCGTGCACCTCTACCGGCAGATCGCCATGCTCGAGGCGCAGGAGCATATCCGAACCCGGGTTCAGGAGGAGCTGGGCGAGCGGCAGCGCGAGATCTATTTGCGCGAGCAGCTGAAGGCGATCCGTCGCGAGCTGGGCGAGGAGGACAGCGACGCCGAGATCGAGGAGCTGCGCGAGCGACTCGAGACGCTCGAGCTCCCCGGTGAGGCCCGCGAGGAAGTCGATCGCGAGCTGCGTCGGCTCGAGCGGGTGAACCGCGAGTCGGCGGAGGCNNGACCAGCTCGACATCGAGAAGGCCCGGGTCATCCTGGACGAGGACCACTACGGCCTCGACGATGTGAAGGAACGGATCCTCGAGTTCCTCGCCGTCGGCAAGATGCGGCGCGAGCGGGCCGAGGGCGCCGAGGAGAAGGCCAAGGCGATGGCCGCCGGCCCGATCCTGCTCTTCCTCGGACCGCCGGGGACCGGCAAGACCTCGGTCGCCAAGTCGATCGCCCGGGCGCTGGGCCGCGAGTACGTCCGCGTCTCGCTGGGCGGCGCCCGCGACGAGGCGGACATCCGCGGCCACCGGCGCACCTACGTGGGCGCCATGCCGGGCCGCATCATCCAGGGGATGAAGCGCGCCGGCACCAAGAACCCGGTCTTCCTGCTGGACGAGGTGGACAAGCTGGGCGCCTCGTTCCAGGGCGACCCGTCGGCGGCGCTGCTGGAGGTGCTCGACCCGGCGCAGAACAACAGCTTCACCGACCATTACCTGGGCGTCGGCTTCGACCTGTCCGAGGTGCTGTTCGTCTGCACCGCCAACTTCGGACACCAGATCCCCGCGCCCCTGATGGACCGGATGGAGGGGACCGACTTCTCCGGCTACACCGAGCTGGAGAAGCTGGAGATCGCCAAGCG
>JABAHQ010003442.1_pt1 | contig 24126 bp, 23 predicted proteins | sample 7062091 | NCBI WGS metagenome assembly JABAHQ01 (sample SAMN14534359, study PRJNA622989) | marine sediment metagenome | biome: marine biome [ENVO:00000428]; feature: marine pelagic biome [ENVO:01000023]; material: deep marine sediment [ENVO:00002113] | place: India: Gulf of Kutch | collected...
TCCCGGGGCGGGCCGGGGGACTGCGGGAGATCCCGAGGGCCCCCTCGGGATCTCCCGGGTGGCGGTCGCTCAGGAGCGAGCTAGAGGTTCGGCCGCTCCTCGGCGTTCGCCCGGGTGAGGCTGATCTCGGTGGGCGCGTCCCGGCTGACCTCGATCGGCTCGTTCCAGTAGAGCTCCGAGTAGGGCAGCTCGTGTCGCGCGTGGACCCACCACTGGCCCGGGGGGGCCTGCACGGTCACCGTGCCGCCGGCGTCGGTGGTGTCCACCACGGGTTCCATCCCCGCGGCCTGGATCTTCGCGTCGATCACCTCGAAGGCGTCGGCGAACGCCTCGTCGGCCCATGCCTCCCGGGCCATGCGGATCTCCTCCGACTGCTGGATGATCCCCTGCTGCATGCTGTCGAAGCGCTGGAACGCCCGTTCCATCTGCCGCTCCACGGTCTGGAGCTCACCCTCGAGGTCCTGGAACTCCCGGAAGAGAGCCACGTAGCGGGCTTCTCCGCGGCTCAGCTCCTCCATCGCCTGGCTGATCTTCTGAAGGGTGTCCCGCAGGGTGTTCCAGCGCGTCTCGAACTGGCGCCACTCCCGCTGGGCTTCCGCCACCTGGTCCCGGGCTTCCATCAGGGAGTCCGGAATCTCGGGCTCCGGGTCCGGATGCGCCGCCTCCAGGGAGTCGAAGATCTGGTCCCGGTCGTAGGGCAGGAGCTGCACTTCCATCCCCGACAGCGCCCGGGTCACCGCACCCTCCCCCTGGGGGTCGGGCATCTCGATCTCCGCGGTGACCACGACCTGGCCGGGGCCGCAGGCCACCACGAGGGCCGCTGCCAGAACGGATAACAGAACGCCGCTACGCCTCATATCTCCTCCGTATCCCGGTCCCTTCAGATCGGGGCGAAGGTACTGCCTGCAGGAACCCCTATCAAGTTCCGACGCTGAGGGAGGTGCGTTCGGAGAACCGCTGAAGGGAGCGCCGGGAGGCGTCGTTGGGGAAGAGGGTCCGGCCGGGGGGGAGAGGTTCCCGGACTTCAGGAGGTCAGGGGATCGAGGCGGCGAAGACGTAGTTGAGCGGATTGACCGGCTGCCCGCCCACACGGATCTCGTAGTGCAGGTGGGGGGAGGTCGTGATTCCGGTGTCGCCCACCCGCGCGATGACGTCGCCCCGCTCCACCTTCTGGCCCCTGCGGACGAGGATCTCGGATCCGTGGCCGTAGAGGGTGACGAAGCCGTAGCCGTGGTCGATCTCCACGGTCTGACCGTATCCGCTCACCCAGGTCGCGGTGATCACGGTCCCCTTGGCGGCGGCCATGATCGGCGTCCCCTTCTCCGCCGCGATATCGACCCCCTGATGGGGGAGCGGTCGATGATGGATCGGATGGAGGCGGGATCGGGAGAAGCGGCTGCTGACCAGGCCCGAGGTGGGCAGGATCGAGGGCGTGGACCGGAGGAGCTCGCGGTGGGCGAGAAGGCTGTCCCGTGCCTCGTCCAGGCTCTCGGAGAGCAGACGGGCTCTGCGGTCCAGGGCGTTGAGGTCGTATCGGACCGCGAAGGCGGCCTCGCCGACGTCCTGGTTCAGCTCCCAGAGCGGGTGGGACTCGGGCGTGTTCGTGCCCGGTCCGCCCACCCCCACGTCCAGGACCTCGGAGTCGATCGGCTCGATCCCCGCCAGGGTGAGGAAGCGGTTCCCCTCCTCGGAGAGGGACCCGACCCTGGATTCGAGGCTCCCGACCCGGTCCCGCATCGTGGCCAGCTCCGAGGTGAGCACCTCGTTCTCTCGGGCCAGGCGCTCGGCCTCGAGCCGCGCGTCCCCTTCGACCAGGAGGGCGCCGCTCAGGCCGAGGACCAGGAGCACGACGGAGGAGAGCGCGGCCGCCCAGGCGCGTACGGTCGCACGGGAGACGCTGTACTGACGGACGGGGGCGTCGCCCCCTCCCATGACCAGCAGCGTCCACCGGTCTTCGCTCATCACGACTCCCCTCTACCGGGCCGCCGAAGTACCCGGCCGCCCGGACAGGCGAGGGGCGCCGGGACCAGAGTCCTCTATTTAGAAACGTTTCTTTCCGCTCAGAGCGGTGTCAAGCATGTCGCTCGGGGCCGTGGCGCGCTTCCGGGCCCGCCCGGGCGCCGGTGTCACCGATCCGGCCTGGGAAAGAGGGGGTCGCCCCGGCGCACCGGGCAGTCGGCCAGCCGCAGGCCTTCCAGGGCTCCCAGCTGCGGCACCGCGTCCAGGCCCACCCGCTCGGCCAGGTCCTTCATCCGCCGCGGCAGGAACGGCTCGTGGAGGGTCGCCAACACGGCCAGGACCCAGGCGAGGTCCGCCAGGGTGGCGTCGAGCTCCTCCGCCTCTCCTTCCTCCCGGGCCAGCTCCCATGGCGCCTGCTCCTCCACGAAGACGTTCGCCGCCGCGGTGAGCTCCCGGGCCGCCTCGATCCCCCGATGCAGGAGGTGGGCGTCCATCGCCTCCCGGTACGCCTCGATCGCGTCCAGGGCCCGTTCCCGAAGGCGCGTCTCCCGGCCCGAAGGAACCACGCCCTCCCGGTACTGCTCGATCATGGCGAGGACCCGATTCGCGAGATTCCCCAGGTCGTTGGCGAGCTCCGCGGTGTAGCGCTCGTCGAAGCGCTCCCGGGTGATGTCGCCGTCGCCGTCCCAGGGCACCTCCCGGAGCAGGTAGTAGCGCAGGGGCTCGGGCCCGTGCTGCTCGATCGCCTCCTCCAGCCCGTAGGTCACCCCCTCGGACTTGGACATGCGGTGCCCCCCGAAGCCCACGAACCCGTGGGCCCAGACCGTCCGCGGCAGCTCCACGCCCGCGCTCATCAGGAACGCCGGCCAGTAGATGCAGTGGAAGCGGGTGATGTCCTTGCCGATGACGTGGACGTCGGCGGGCCAGTAGCGGCGATAGGACTCGTCGGGGAAGCCCACGGCCGACAGGTAGTTCGTGAGGGCGTCGAGCCAGACGTAGACCGTCTGCTCCTCCTCTCCCGGCCACGCCACTCCCCAGGGGAGCCCGGACCGGGAGACGGAGATGTCCTCGAGGCCGTCCTCGATCACCCGCCGGACCTCGTTCCTCCGGGTCTCGGGCAGGACGAACTCGGGCCGTCGGTCCAGGAGCTCGAGGAGGGGGTCCTGGTACCGGGAGAGGCGGAAGAACCAGTTCTCCTCCTCCATCCACTCCAGCTTCCGGGAGGGATGCACCGGGCAGCGCAGGTCTCCGGCGGGACCTTCCTCCAGGTCGTCCTCCCCCTTGTAGACCTCGCAGCCGACGCAGTACCAGCCCTCGTAGGTCCCTGCGTAGAGGTCGCCGGCGTCTCCGAGGCGACGGATCATATCCCGGACCGCACGGTGATGCCGGTCCTCGGTGGTCCGGATGAAGTCGTCGTTGCTGATCTCCAGCCGCTTCCAGGCGGCCAGGAAGTGCTCGGCGATCCCGTCCACCCAGTCCTGGGGCGTGATCTCCTGCTCCAGGGCGGAGTTGACCACCTTCTGCCCGTGCTCGTCCATGCCCATGACGAAGTGGACGTCCAGGCCTCGGCGCCGACGGTACCGCGCCACGACATCGGCCCCGATCTTCTCCAGGGCGTGGCCCAGGTGGGGCAGGCCGTTGGCGTAGTCGATCGCGGTCGTGATGTAGTACGTCTTCTCGCCTCCGCTCACGAACCGTCCCCCCGGCTTCGACCGGGACGGTCGGAGGCCCGGGACACCTCCTCCTTCAGCTCCGCCAGGGGCACGTTGCGCCGATTCCCCTCGTCGTCCTTGAGCATCACCCGCTCCCGGAAGATATCGACGGCGATCACCTTCTCCCGGCCCCTCGCGGTCCTCAGGGTCTTGCCCTCCCGAGGGAAGCGGCGGCGTGCCTCCACGTAGGTCTCGTGCTCGTAGCGGAGGCAGCACATGAGGCGGCCGCACACGCCGGAGATCTGGGCCGGATTCAGGGAGAGGTTCTGATCCTTGGCGAGCTGGAGGCTAACGGGCTTGATCTCGGGGAGCCACGTGCGGGAGCAGAGCCCCCGGTGGCACCGCCCGACGCCCCCCAGGAGGGCGGCCTCGTCCCGGACCCCGATCTGGCGCAGCTCGATCCGGGTCCGGAAGGTCCGGGCCAGGTCGCGGACCAGCTCCCGGAAGTCCACCCGCCGGTCGGCGGTGAAGTAGATGATGAGCTTGTTGCGGTCGAACTGCCACTCGGCCTCGGTGACCTTCATCTTGAGGCCGTGCTTCTCCACGAGCCGCCGGGTCTTGCGTCGGACCCGCTCCTCGTCGCTTCTCAGGGAATTCAGGCGGCGGAGCTCGTCGTCCCGGGCTTCGCGGATGATCCGCTTGTCCGGCGTGCGGCTCTCGCAGCCCCGGGCCTCGCACTTGCGCTCGGCCACCGAGCCGACGGCGCGGACCTCACCGAGGTCCTCACCCCGGTCGGCCTCGACGATCACGGCGGTTCCGGGTCTCAGGTCGAGACCCTCGTAGAGGAAGTAGTCCCTGCGCGTGCCCTTGAACTGGACCTCGGCGAATCCGGGCATGAGCCCCTCCCCTCACCCGTCCCGTGCGGAGATGCCCGCTCCCGCCGAAGAGCACCCCATCGCGACTACTCCTCCCACTCCCCCATCGCCTCGAACTTGGCCCAGCGCGCCTCGAGGAGCTCCTCGGTCTCCAGGGGCTCCAGCTCGTCGAGGGTCTCCGAGAGCACCCGGGCGACCCGCTGCGCGGTCTCGTCCCAGTCGGAGTGGGCGCCTCCCGGGGGCTCCGGAACGATTCGGTCGGCAACCCCCAGATCCAACAGATCCGCCGACGTCAGCTTCAGCGCGCGGGCCGCCTCGTCGCGCTGGTCCGCCGAGCGCCAGAGGATCGCCGCGCACCCCTCGGGAGAGATCACCGAGTAGATCGCGTGCTCCAGCATGAGGATGCGGTCGGCGACTCCCAGCGCAAGGGCTCCCCCCGAGCCCCCCTCGCCGATGACGATCGAGACGATCGGCGTCCGCAGCCGGGCCATCTCCCGGAGGTTCGTGGCGATCGCCTCCGCCTGGCCCCGCTCCTCCGCGCCGATGCCGGGGTAGGCCCCGGGGGTGTCGATGAGCGTGACGACGGGGCGGCCGAACTTCTCGGCCTGGCGCATGAGGCGCAGCGCCTTCCGGTACCCCTCGGGGTGGGGCATCCCGAAGTTGCGGCGCAGGTTCTCCTTCATGTCCCGGCCCTTCTGGTGGCCGATCACCATGAGGGAGCGCCCCCCGAGACGGGCCCACCCCGCCACGACCGCCTCGTCGTCCCGGTAGGCCCGGTCTCCGTGGAGCTCGATCCAGTCGGTGAAGATCCGCTCCACGTAGTCGAGGGTGTAGGGACGGCGTGGGTGCCGGGCGACCTGGACCTGCTCGATCGGCGACAGGTTCTGGTACGTCTCCTCCTTCAGCACCTCGAGCTTCTTGCGCAGCACCCGCAGCTCGTCGGAGACGTCGATCTCCTTCTCCTCGGCCATCTCCACCAGCTTCTGGATCTGGCCCTGGATCTCGACGATGTCCTTCTCGAACTCCAGGTGCGGAGCGGCGGCCAAGGCGGCTCTCCTCGTCCGGTTCCGGGATCGTCCGCCCGCGGGGTTCCCGGTCCGGGAGCGGGCACCGGACGCGGATCGGCGGGCTGGCGGAGCGCCGTAATTGTAACCGGCAGGGGGGCGGGCCGTCTACGAGACGACGGGGGGAGAAAGCTCGGGGGGCGGGGCCTCGTGCCCGCGACGCCTCAGGGCTCCGGAGTGGACCTCCGGGGCGCTCGGTGGAGGACCCAGCGGTCGGGATCGAAGACCACGGCCTCGGGGCGGGAGGGCGCCGGGATCCTCACCTCGGTGGAGCGGCCGTCGAGCACCACGGCCTGCCTGCGCTCGGTTCCGTCGGGAAGGAGGACCCCCACCTCGGCGGGGACGCGGAAGACGGGCCAAGCTTCGGGCTGTGTCTGCCGGAGGACGACGCGGGCCTCTTCCCGGGCGGCGTTCCAGCTCCACTCGGTGGAGATCACCGGATGACCGGGACGGAAGATCCACTGGTCGAAGAACCACCCCAGCTCCTGCTTCGAGACTTCTTCCATCACCCGGCGAAAGTCCTCGGTCAGGACCGTCCCGTGGACGTGGCGGCGGTAGTATTCCCGGATCCCCCCGAAGAACGCCTCGTCTCCGAGGATGCCCCGGAGCATGTGGAGGACCCAGGCGCCCTTCTGGTAGTTGTTCGCGTTGAGGAGCTGGAAGAGATCGTCCTCGTCGGGGTCCACCACGGGGCGGTCGGTGACGTCCGAGGTCTGGTAGCGGAGGCGGCTCTCCTCCATGCGGGCCCGGAAGGCCCGGGGGCCGTCGGCCCGCTCGAAGAAGAGGGCGCCGAAGTAGGTGGCGAAGCCCTCGGAGAGCCAGAGGTGGTGCCAGTCGGCCTCGGTGACGGCGTCGCCGAACCACTGGTGGGCCACCTCGTGGGCCACGGTCCCCTCGATGTCCCCTCCCGAGGCGAGGGCGGACTCCGAGTAGAAGATCGCGGTGACGTTCTCCATGCCCCCGAAGCGCGTCGCGGACTGGACGTGGGCGAGCTTCTCGTAGGGGAAGGGACCGATCATCCCGGTGAAGACGTCCACCATCTCGGCGGCCCGGCGGAAGGAGCGGCCGGCCCGGACCGAGTCGGACGGATAGAGCCAGGTCGTGACGTCCACGCACCCGTCGGACCGGGGGCTCTCCGGGGCCTGCCCGCAGGCGGCCAACCCGACGCTGCGCACCGCGAACTCCGTGGCCCCGACCACCATCGTGTAGGTGGGGATCGGGATCCGCGTCCGCCACCGCCAGGTGCGGAGATCCCCGTCGGGGCCCCTTCCCGGCGGGGCCTCGGCCGACCCGGCCTCGGTGGCATGCTCCCGGACCCCGTTGGCCACCACCTGCCAGGACGACGGGGCGTGGATCGTGAACGCCACGCTGGCCTTGTCGGAGGGGTGGTCCACGGAGGGAAACCAGAAGCGGGCCCGGTTCGGCCAGTTGTCGGCGAATACCGACGGACGTCCGTGGACGGTGGTGCCCACGATCAGCCCGTCGTCGGGCACGCCCCGGTAGGCCACCTCCACGACCAGGGTGTCTCCCGGTCCCCCGACCCCCGCCACGGGAACCGGCAGCCTGCCCCGGGCCAGATCGTCGCGATAGACGGCCGGATCCACGGTCTCGGCAGGAACTCCGGGACCCGCCGGACCCACCCGAACGCGCTCCACGGCGAGACCGGTGAGGTCCAGGGCGAAGCTGCCCGCGTCCCCTCCGGTGCGCACGAGACGAATCCGCGCCCGTCCCCTCACCGTGTGCGATGCGGCCGGGAGGCTCAGCTCCACGTCGTAGTGGAGGACGTCCACGCCCGGCGCGTAGAGGCCGGGGGGTGGTGCCCGACCCGCTTCCACCGGCGGAGGCTCCACCGCCCCCGGGGGGGTCGGGGAGGGTGGGGCGCTCGGCTCCCCGGCGGGGCCGCCGCCGCAGCCCGCCCCCGCCAGGAGGAGGGCGCACACCAGGGTGACCCTCATCGCGCGCTCCGGATCACTTCAAGGGGCTCCACCTCCCGGTAGCCCAGGAAGCGGCCCCAGTATTGGGCCGTGGCCTTTCCGATGTGGGGCTGCAGATGAGGCCGGAAATCCGCTCGGGCGTTGAAGACCTCGAGGATCTCCAGCTTCCGCTCCATTCGTTCCGTCACGTCGATGAAGATCGTCGGCCGGAAATCCAGATTCGTGGACGCGCCCTGATAGCAGTAGTGATCGGGCGCGTCCGAGGCTGCGACCAGGCCGGCCTCGTGCGCGCTGACGCGGCTGTCTCTCACGTCGTCGGGTGAGGGAGTGTACACCACGTCGGGTCCGAAGGCCTCCACGGCGCGCTCGGCCTCGGCGATCATCCGCTCCACGCCCGGGATCCCGGAGCCGAACGGGTCGGCGAGAACGAGCTCGACCCCCGCGATCTCCGCGACCTTCTCGGCCTCGGCCCTGCGCTGGTCCACGGCCTCGTCCTCTCCGCCGGCGGCGAAGACGAGGAGGCCCACCCGGTGGCCGTGGGCCCGGTGGGAGAGGAGGATCCCGCCGCAGCCCAGGATCGCGTCGCCCGGGAGGGCCGCCAGTGCGAGGACCGAGCGGGCGGGACCCTCCTTGCCCGTCTCCCCTGCCGCCTCACGGGCTCTCTCGAGAAGGACGCGGGTCTTCTGCACGAACTCGTCCCGGTCCAGGGGCTTCGTCAGCACCTCGTCGGCCCCTTGGCGCAGGGCGTGGTCCTGGAAGTCCGGGCCGGAGTAGGCGGTGGCCGCGAGGATCGGGGTGCCCGGGTGGGTCTTCTTGCTGGTCGCGATCACCTCCATCCCGTCCCGTCCCGGAATGTTGAGGTCGGTCACCACCAGGTCCCACTCCTGATTCTCCGCGAGCTCGCAGCCCCGGATCCCGTCCTGGGCGAGGCTCACCCTGCACCCGAGCTGGGACTCGAGGAGGGTCCGGATGATCAGCGCCTCGTCCAGCGTGTCCTCGACGAGGAGGACTCGCGGCGCCTCTTCAGGCTTGTCGGCGTCGGTGGGGCTCAACGGGATCGGTGCGGGAGGTGCGGTGGACGCGCGGATCCGGGGGGCGGCATCGCGTGCCTCGACCTCTATACTATCAAGATCCCCACGGTGACTCCATCCGACCCGCCGGGTGCATCGGCTCCGGATCTCATCGGACGGGTCGGGGCTCGGGAACCAGATACCAGACCATGAGTCCCATCCCGAGGACCGACACCGCTCCGATCGCGGTGTTGCTCCAGTAGCCGAGCTCGGCGTAGAGGGGGCCGGCCAAGGCTCCCCCGACGGCGAACCCCACCTGGCCCAGGGCCACGGTCAGGCTCATGAGGGCCCCGCGGCGCTCGTCCTGTACCAGCGCGGTGAGGAGCGCCGAGAACGGGCTCACCCGCATGGCCACCAGGACCATGGTCACGAAGAAGAGGGGATAGGCCACCCAGAACTCCGCCACGACGAGGGTCGTCACCGCCATGACGATCGAGAGCCCGAGGCAGGAGAGGAGGATGATTCCCTTCCGGCCGATCCGATCCGAGAGCCTCCCGGCCTGCGGGCCGGTGATCACGTTGGCGACTCCACCCACGAGGAAGAGGGTCGCGATCTCGTTGCTCGACGCCCCCAGGCTCCGCTCCAGCCAGGTCGGCAGGTAGACCACGTAGAACGAGACGCCCAGGAACATCAGGAAGAACGCGACCGCCGCGGCGCTGATCGCGGGGCGTCTCAGCATCTCCAGATAGTCTCCCGTGGCCCGCCGCACGGTCAGCGGTCCGACGGTCCGCTTCACGTCGGGCTGGGGCACCCGGAAGAGGATCAGGAGGAAGGTGAGGGCCATGGTCAGCGCGAAGAGATAGAAGGGCGTGCGGAAGCCCATGTCGCCCGCGAGCACCACGCCCAGCGGGATCCCGGCGATCTGCCCGAAGGCGGCGCCGCTCATGATCCAGCCGGTGGCCCATCCCCTGCGGTCGTAGGGGAAGTAATCGCCCACGTAGGAGACGGCTGCCCCGCTCAGCATGCCGCCGCCGGTCCCCGCGAACACGCGAACCGCGAGAAAGGAGAGGTAGCCCGCCACGAGCCCGTGGAAGAGGAGCGCGACCGTCATGGTGCCGGTCCCGAGCAGGAGGATCCGGCGGCGTCCGATCCGGTCCGAGATCGGGCCCGAGATGACCGCGAAGATCCCGACCATCATGGAGTAGGCCGAGACCAGCGTGCCGAGGACCGCGTCCCCGATCCCGAGCTCCCGGCCGATCTGTGGAAGGATCGGAGAGATGATCATGATCTGGCTGCTCGCGCTGAAGACGAGGAGCCAGAGGGCGAAGACGATCAGCCTGGGAGAGGGCCGCTCCCGTGGGGTGGGGATCCAGGACACGGGATCTTCCTGCGTGAGGGCGACGGCTGCGCGCCCCGGCCCGGGCTCAGCTCCCCCGGTCGGCGCGGTGGACGTGGTAGGAGCTTCGCTGGTCGGTGGCCAGGATCACCATGTGGAGGATGTTCACGTGGTCCGGCGCGTTCACCGCGTAGCAGATCGTGTCGGCGATGTCGTCCCCCGTCAGCGGTGTGAATCCCTCGTAGACCTTCGTGGCCCGCTCCGTATCTCCCCGGAAGCGCACCTCGGAGAATTCGGTCTCCACCATGCCGGGCTCGATCCCCGTGACCCGGACAGCCGTGCCCAGGAGGTCCATGTTCGTGGCATCGGTCAGGCCCCGAACACCGAACTTGGTCGCGTTGTAGACCGCGTTGCCCGGCGACGCCTCGAATCCGGAGAGGCTTCCCAGGAAGACGACGTGCCCCCGGTTCCGCTCCACCATGGGGGGGAGGAAGGCGCGGGTCACGTACAGGACGCCCTTGAGGTTCGTGTCGATCATCTCGTCCCAGTCCCGGGGATTCCCCTCGTGGACGGGCTCCAGCCCACGCCCCAGGCCCGCGTTGTTCACGAGGATCTCGACGAAGACCCCCTCGACGTCGAGGCGCTCGCGGAGCCCCGACACGGCGGGTCGGTCTCCCACGTCCAGGGGCTCGGCCCGGGCCACGACCCCGTGCTCCGCCTCCAGCTCCTGGGCGACGGCCTCGATCCGATCGTCCCTGCGCGCGGCGAGGACGAGATCGGCGCCCCTCCGGGCCATCTCCCGGGCGCACGCCTCCCCGATTCCCGCGCTGGCGCCCGTGATCAGGGCCGTCTTCCCTCGGATCCGGTTCATCTCGTCTCCCGATGCCGGCTCTTCCGCGTGGCGCGTTCTCCCCGGGGCCGGCGGCCGGTCCGCGTTCGCCCCGAGGCGGCGTCCGGGGCCGGGCGCCGATGAGAGTGGGCGCCGGCCCACGGCGCGCGCAACCCCGGTGGCGGGCGCCGAGCTGGACCCGCGCCAGCGACGAACATTCGCCCGCTCGATGGGTTCATCTAGCCATGTCCACCGTCGTCATCCTGAATCCGCGGGCGAGCCGGGCCCGCACCGACCTCCTCTCCGTGAAGGCGACCGTCGCGAGCGCGGCGGCCCTCGAGGACGCCGATCTGCTCCTCACCAAGGAGGAGGGCCACGCCCGGGCTCTCGCCGCCGAGGCCGCCGGGAAGGGGGCCGACCTGGTGGTGGCGGCGGGTGGGGACGGGACGGCCAACGAGGTCGTGAACGGGCTCATGACGGCTTCGGAGCCGGGGAGCGGGGAGGGAGCGCCGGTGGGCCCGGAGGACTGCCCGGTCCTGGCGGTGGTGCCCCTGGGAACGGGAAACGACCTGGCGCGCTCCCTGGGCATGCCCGTGGACCTGGACGAGGCCCTCGAGGCGCTCCGCCGCCCCCTGGTCCGGACGATGGACCTCCTTCGCCTCGAGCAGGGCGACGAAGCGATCTGGTGCGCGAATCACGCGGCGGGCGGGTTCAGCAGACGCGTCGACGAGGACCTCACCGACGAGCTGAAAGAGTCGTGGGGTCCCCTCGCCTACCTCCGCAAGGCTCTGGGCACCCTGGGTCGCCTCGAGGCGTACCGCACCGAGGTTCGCATCGACGACGAGGAACAGGAACTCGACCTCTTCAGCATCGTGGCGGCCAACGGACGCTTCGCGGCGGGGGGGATCCCCGTGGCGCCCGAGGCGAAGCTCGACGACGGCCTCATCGAGGTGGTGATGGTGTCGGCCGCGGCCCTGGTGGATCTGGGCCTGGTGGCGGCCCGGGTATCGGCGGGGACGCACGCCGAGAGCGAGGTGGTCACCGTCCGGAGGGGGCGACGGCTTCGGGTGTCCTCCGAGCCCGGGATGTGGTTCACCGGCGACGGCGAGCTCCTGGGCAAGGGGCCCGCCGAGGTCCGGGTCGTTCCGGGAGCGCTGCGGGTGAGGGTGGGGCTTCGGGGAGACCGGGCGTTCCGGGAGTAGCGACGTGAGCAGACGCCCCCCCCCGAGCGCCCGCGTCCGTTGATCTACGGCCTCCTGGCGGACCTCCTGGTCGTCGCCCATCTGGGCTTCGTCGTCTTCGTGGTGGTCGGAGGGCTGGCCGTGCTCCGGTGGCCGAGGGTGGCGTGGGCGCACCTCCCCGCGGCCGGGTGGGGAGCCTTGATCGAGTTCACGGGCTGGGTCTGCCCCCTGACGCCCCTCGAGATCCGGTTCCGCGAGATGGCCGGCGAGACGGGCTATCCCGGCGGCTTCGTCGAGCACTACGTCGTGCCCCTGGTCTACCCCGGCGCCCTGACCCGGGAGATTCAGGTGGCTCTCGGGGTGGCGGTTGTGGTCGTGAACGTCGCGGTGTACGCCGTGGTGGTGCGGCGGAGGCGGCGGAAGGAGCGGAAAGGGTAGGGCAGCCCGTCAGGCCCGAGTTCCCTTGCGGGCGGGATCCCCCCGCGGTCAAATAGACGGACGCTCGTCGACCTGTCTTCGTCCGGCCTCAAGGAGCCGCCATGGAAGCCTCGTCCCCGGTCCGTCACTTCCGGTGGGAGGAGATGCCGAAGGAGCGGGTGACCGACCAGCTCAGCCGCCGCCTGGTGACAGGCGAGCGCATGATGCTGGCCCACGTCTACCTCGACAGGGGCTGTGTCGTGCCCAAGCACGCCCACGAGAACGAGCAGATCACCTATATTCTCGACGGCGCCCTGAAGTTCTGGATCGGGGAGGAGGGCGAGGAGGAGCTGGTGGTCCGGGCGGGCGAGGTCCTGCACATCCCGGCCAACGTGCCCCACCGGGCCGAGGCCCTGGAGGACACCCTCGACGTGGACGTCTTCAGCCCGCCCCGGCAGGACTGGCTGGACGGCACCGACACCTACTTCCACGACGAGGCTTGAGCGTCGTCGGGACGCATGCGGTCACGCTCCGCTCCGGGCGAACCGCCGTGGACGATCCGACCCGGCCTCGCGGCTGGAGGGAGGGCGCGTGGATCTCGGCCTGAAGGACCGGGTGGCCCTGGTGGGCGGCTCGAGTCGCGGCCTCGGCAGGGCGATCGCGGAGGCCCTGGCCGCGGAACGGTGTCACCTGATCCTCTGCGCGCGCTCCGAGGGACCGCTCGTGGAGGCCCGGGAGGGGATCCACGAGGCCCACGGCGTGGAGGTCGAGGCCGTGGCCGCCGACCTGTCGGACCCGGAGGGGGTGCGGCGGGTCGTGGAGGAAGGAACGGCGGCGCTCGGCCCCGTCGACGTCCTGGTGACCAACACCGGCGGTCCCCCTCCGGGGCCTTTCGAGGAGCACTCGCCCCAGGCGTGGCGAGACGCCGTCGCGAACAACCTGGAGAGCGTGCTGAACCTGGTGCGCCTCGTGCTTCCGGAGATGAAGTCGCGGGGCTGGGGACGGATCGTCAACGTGACGTCGATCGCGGTGAAGCAGCCCGTGGAGGGTCTCATCCTCTCGAACTCGGTGCGCGCCGCGGTCACCGGGTTCGCCCGGACCCTGGCCAACGAGGTGGCGCCCCTCGGGATCACCGTGAACAACGTCATGCCGGGCTACACCGCGACCGAGCGGCTCGAAGAGCTGGCCGACCGGATCGCGGAGGATCGGGGCACGAGCCCCGAGGAGGCCTACGGGGGCTGGGAAGAGGAGGTCCCCATGGGCCGGATCGGCGAGCCCCGGGAGCTGGCGGATCTCGTCGCGTTCCTGGTCTCGGAGCGGGCGAGCTACATCACCGGGCAGTCCGTGGCCGTGGACGGCGGCTGGATCCGGAGCCTGCTCTAGAAGTCCCCCCCGCGACCCGAAACCGGGACGGTCCCACGAGAAGCCGCGGGACGGGAAGCCCCCGCGCGTCCTGACACCCACCCCACGGAGCGATCATGCCCGTACACGGGAGCGAGCGGCTGGAGGGGTCCGACTGGATCTGGAAGGACGGCGAGTTCGTCGCCTGGGACGACGCACGGGTCCACCTCCTCTCCACCGCGGTCCAGTTCGGCACATCGGTCTTCGAGGGAATTCGCTGCTACGAGACGCCGGACGGTCCGGCGATCTTTCGCCTCGACGCCCATCTCCGCCGCCTCCTGCACTCCTGTCGGATCTACCGGATGCTTCCCGAGCACTCCCGGGAGGGGCTGGATCGTGCGTGTCGAGAGGTGGTGCGGAAGAACGAGCTCCGGGAGTGCTACGTGCGGCCCATGGTCCTCAGAGGGTACGGTTCGGCGGGCCTGAACCCCTTGGCCAGCCCGATCGAGACCTGGATTCCGACGTGGCCCTGGGGCACCTATCTGGGCGAGGGAGCGCTGGAGAAGGGTGTGGACGTCTGCGTGTCCAGCTGGCACCGGCCCGCTCCCAACACCTTCCCGGTCGCCGCCAAGGCCGCGGGGCACTACAACAACGCCCAGCTCATCAAGATGGAGGCGATCGAGAACGGCTACGACGAGGCGATCGTCCTGGGTCCCGGGGGCCTGGTCAGCGAGGGAAGCGGCCAGAACCTGTTCCTGGTCCGGGAGGGCACCGTGGTCACGCCGATCCTCGATGGGACCTCTCTCCGGGGGATCACGCGCGAGAGCGTTCTCGTGCTGGCCCGGGATCTCGGATTCGAGACCCGGGAGGAGCTGGTGCCCCGGGAGAGCCTCTACACGGCCGACGAGGTCTTCTTCACCGGGACCGCCACCGAAGTCACCCCGGTCCGGAGCGTGGACGGGATCCAGGTCGGACCCGGCCGCAGGGGACCCGTCACCGAGGCGATCCAGGAGCGGTTCCTGGGCGTGGTGCGGGGGAAGGCTCCCGACGACTACGGGTGGCTCGCCCACGTGAGCTGAGCGACCGGCGAGGCCGCCCCGCTCCTTCACTCCTCCTCGTCGTCCTCCAGCTCGTCGCTCACACCGCGGCGGAAGGAACGCAGCCCTCCGTACGCGGGATGCCGAACGTAGGTGTGCTCGATCTCCAGGTCGCCGAGGGCGGTCTGGGCGGTCCGGCCCACGGCCAGGACGCTCTCGGGCTTCAGGATCTCGTGGAGCTCCCGGAGGAGGTCGCCGAACTCGCCCAGCTCTCTTCTCGAGGGCGTCCGGTTCGTCCGGGCCGCTCCCTTGCGGTGGGAATGGATCGGGTAGGCGTTCCACAGAAAGACCCGGGGGTGGTGGGGGAGGAACGTCTCCCAGAGCTGGGTGGCCGTCCGCTCGCTGAGGGGGTTCGGTCCGCGGCTCGAGCGGTCACCGGACACGGGAAAGTCGGGACGGAGGAGCTGCGCCTGGGAGGTGAAGGGAATGCCGGTGAAGCGGGTTCCACGCCAGATCGGGGCGTCGCCGACGACGAGGACCGTCGGCGGATCGGCCACCTGCGCGATGTACCCCTCCAGGTTGCGGCGTCGGATCTCGGCGGCGTCGGGGAGGTCCACGGCGGGATCGGCGTCCCGGTAGAAGTTGAAGGAGTCGTCCCGGCTCTCCACCGTGAAGAGCTCTTCTTCGAAGAGGGTCCAGACGCGCTTGACGCGCTTCTTCTTCTTGGACTTCGTCTTGGAGGAAGCCATCGGAAGGCAGGTGCGGGAGAGAAAAAAAGACGGGAATCTGCAGCATCTAACCTAAGGGATCGACGGCCGACGTGCAGAGGGGGCGCCGAGGATCGGTCCGTCATTCCGATCCTCGACGCCCGCCCCGTGGAAGGGCGCTAGCGGCCGCTCCCGCCCCGTGCGACGTCGCCGGGAACGGGGGGCTTCTGGCCCTCGGGAAGCGGCGAGACGTACTCCCGGCCCCCCATGGCCTCCTCGAAATAGGCCGTCGCCTCTCGCAGGAGCTCCGGGTCGGTGAGGAGATCCACGCCCGCCAGAGCCAGGACCTTGGTCGCCACCCGCGCTCCCCTCACCGCTGCATCGGTGCCGTGGGCGGCGCTGGTGGCCCAGGAGTGCCAAGGCACGTTGGCCGGGGCGGTGGTTACGCTGAACTGGGCCGTCGGCGTCAGCCGGCTCACCTCGGCCACGTCGGTGGAGCCGCCGCCGGCGGGCTCGGGCTCGTCGGCCAGGGGCTCCAGCTCGTCGCTGAAGCCGTCCTCGCCCACCTCCAGGAAGCGCTGCATCCTCCTCCCGAACTCCTGGTCTTCGTGGGTGAATTCGGGCGGACCGACGACCTCCATGTTGCGCTGGAGCATCTCCTGGAGGGGGCGGTTGAGGAGGGTGGCGTGGACGCCCGTGATCAGGTGCACCTCCCGCTCGGTGCGGCTCCCCAGGGCGGCGCCCTCGGCGATGTCCACGAGCCAGTCGTAGTGCTTCTCGACCGCCACCCGGGAGGTGTCCCGGACGTACATCCAGATCGTCGCCCGATCGGGCACCACGTTGGGCGCGCCGCCACCGTCGGGGATCACGTAGTGCATGCGGGTGCTCGGCCGGACGTGCTCCCGCATGAGGTTGATCCCCTCGGTCATGAGCTCGACGGCGTCCAGGGCGCTCCGGCCGTTCCAAGGATCGGCGGCACCGTGGGCCGACTGGCCGAAGAAGGTCACCTCGAAGTTGTTCATGGCGAGGGAGGAGGAGTTGTCCACTTCGCTCTCCTGGCCGGGGTGCCAGGTGAGGGCCGCGTCGAGGCCGTCGAAGAGTCCGTCCCGGGCCATGTAGACCTTCCCGACCACCGTCTCCTCGGCCGGGGTGCCGTAGAGCCTGATCGTGCCCTCGAGGCCGTCGGCCTCCATGGTCCGCTTCAGGGCCAGGGCCGAGCCCACCGACGCGGCGCCGAAGAGGTTGTGGCCACAGCCGTGGCCGTGGGGATGACCGTCCTCCCGGGGGGTCTTGGTGGGGACCGGGGCGTTGCCCACCCCCGGCAGGGCGTCGAACTCGGCGAGGATTCCGATCACCGGGGCGCCGCTCCCCCAGGTGGCCACGAATGCGGTGGGCATCTCCGCCACCCCCCGCTCGACGCGGAAGCCCTCCTCCTCCAGGAGATCCGCGAGGTAGCTCGCCGACTGCGTCTCCCGGAGCGCGGTCTCGGAGTACTCCCAGAGGGTCATCGCCATCTCCTCGACCTCCGCCGAGGCCGCTTCGGCCATCTCGTAGGCGGTCCGACGGGGTCCCGACAGCTCCTGGGCCGGAAGGGGACCGATCGAGGCCCCGGCCAACAGGGCCAGGGCGGCGACGGCGGAAAGCGGGAATCGAGCGTGGTGCCGCATGCGACCTCCTGACAGGATCCTCGTGAGAAGAAGATCGATCGTCTCGGGAGTGATCGGTGCTCCGTCGCTCCAAAGGTGCTCGGCGGGCGGGCTCCCCGGCAAGCCGCCTCAGCCTTTCTCGTCCAGGATCCCGGCGTCCCGGAGCACGCGCCGGGCCTCCGCCGAATCTTCGGGACGGACCAGGAGACGGGCGGGATTCGAGAAGGCCATCCCCACCTCCATCCCGCCCGCGTCGTCGACGAGGAGGGCGGCATCGATCCCGGCGCTCTTCAGGTACCCGTGCGCCAGCTCGCCCTGGTGCCGGTAGTGGAAGCGCGCGACGACCACGGGCTCGGTGGACATGGAGAAGGGACTGGAGCGGAATGGGGGGTGCGTAGGGTCGTGGGTACCCCCGTGGAGCCCGGAATCTCCATGCCGAAGAAGGGGCCCGGATCGATCGCGCTCCCCGGCCTCCGCGGGGCACGGGTCCTCCCTGGCACGCTTCAGGGGTCCCCCCCTATTGTAGTGCCCGGTTTCCCGAGAACGGACCGTCACCCCACGTGTCGAAGCGGGCTCGCGGAACCGAGCACGTCGGCCGGCGGGTCGGCTTCTGGAGACGGCTTCCGGAGCCGCCCCGGAACGGGTCGCCGGGACGGGGACGGGGCGGGGGCGGGAGCGCGACCCGCCCCTCCGACCTTCCGGTATCCGCCGACGATCGACCGAACGCCCACGTCAATCGCATGGAGGACCGGGCATGGCGGATGTCGCAACCTCGCTCTCGCCGCCCCGCCGATTCACCGAGACGAGCCGCCCCGACGCGTGGTGGGCGACGCCCCTGGCCGTCTTCCTCGGCCTCTCGGCCTTCATCGTCTACTCGACCTGGGCGGCGTTCCAGGGTGAGCACTACACCTTCGGGCCCTATCTCTCCCCCTTCTACTCCCCGGAGCTCCTCGGGGAGACCGGCCACGCCTGGTTCGGGCCGAAGCCCGGATGGTACCCGGCCTGGCTGCCCTGGTCCCCGGCCTTCCTGATCCTCTGGGCGCCGGGGGGCTTCCGGCTGACCTGCTACTACTACCGGGGCGCGTACTACAAGGCGTTCTGGGCCGACCCGCCCTCGTGCGCCGTGGGCGAGCCCCGGAAGGGCTACCGGGGCGAGCGGTCCTTTCCCCTGATCCTCCAGAACGTCCACCGCTACTTCCTCTATCTCGCCCTGGTCTTCCTCGTCATCCTCTCCCACGACGTCTGGAAGGCGCTCTGGTTCGAGAACCCGGCCACGGGCCAGGTGGAGTTCGGTATCGGCGCGGGGACCCTGGTGCTCGCGGCGAACGTCGTCCTCCTGGCCGGCTACACCCTGGGCTGCCACTCTCTGCGACACCTGGTCGGAGGCCGGCTCACCCAGATCTCCAAGAAGCCGGCGCGGCACACGACCTACCGCTGCGTGAGCTGTCTCAACCGACGCCACATGCTCTGGGCGTGGCTGAGCCTCTTCTGGGTGGCGTTCGCCGACCTCTACGTTCGGCTCTGCTCCATGGGCGTGCTGTCGGACTGGAGGCTCCTGTGAGGGCGGAGCCCGGGGTCGGTCGCTGATGGCCGCCGAGCACCAGCGACACGAATACGACGTCCTGGTGGTGGGCGCGGGGGGCGCGGGGCTCCGGGCGGCGGTGGAGGCCTCCGCCGGCGGGGCCGACGTGGGCGTGGTGTGCAAGTCGCTCCTGGGGAAGGCCCACACCGTCATGGCCGAGGGGGGGATCGCGGCCTCCCTGGCCAACGTGGACCAGCGGGACAGCTGGAAGGTCCACTTCGCCGACACCATGCGGGGCGGTCAGTACCTGAACGACTGGCGCATGGCCGAGATCCACGCCAAGGAGGCGCCGGACCGGGTCCGGGAGCTGGAGGCGTGGGGCGCCCTGTTCGACCGCACCGACGACGGCCGCATCCTCCAGCGCAACTTCGGCGGCCACGCCTACCCCCGCCTGGCCCACGTGGGCGACCGCACCGGCCTGGAGATGATCCGGACCCTCCAGGACCACGGCATCCACCAGGGGATGGACGTCCACATGGAGGTCACGGTCACCCGTCTGCTCAAGGGGGGAGACCGGGTGGTGGGCGCCTTCGCCTACGACCGGGAGCAGGGCCGCTTCATGGTCTTCCACGCCGGGGCGGTGATCCTGGCCACCGGCGGCATCGGCCGGGCGTACCAGATCACCTCCAACTCCTGGGAGTACACCGGCGACGGCCACACCCTGGCCTACGACGCCGGGGCCGAGCTCATGGACATGGAGTTCGTCCAGTTCCACCCCACGGGCATGGTGTGGCCTCCCAGCGTGAGGGGAATCCTGGTCACCGAGGGCGTTCGGGGCGAGGGGGGCGTGCTCCGGAACAGCGAGGGTCGCCGCTTTCTCTTCGACGACATCCCCGAGCTCTACCGGGAGCAGACCGCCGACTCCGAGGAGGAGGGGTGGCGCTACTGCCAGGGGGACCCCGAGGCCCGGCGCCCCCCGGAGCTCCTGACCCGGGACCACGTGGCCCGGAGGATCCTCAAGGAGGTCGCCGAGGGCCGGGGAAGCCCCCACGGCGGGGCGTTCCTCGACATCGCGTGGATCAAGGACCGGGTGGCGGGCGGCGCGGAGCACATCAAGCGCAAGCTCCCCGGCATGTACCACCAGTTCAAGGAGCTGGCCGACATCGACATCACCGAGGAGCCCATGGAGGTGGGACCGACCACCCACTACGTCATGGGCGGGATCCGGGTGGACGCCGAGAGCCAGATGTCCAGCGTTCCGGGGCTCTTCGCCGCCGGCGAGTGCGCCACGGGCCTGCACGGCGCCAACCGCCTGGGCGGGAATTCCCTCTCGGACCTCCTCGTCTTCGGACGCCGCGCCGGCGAGCACGCGACCGCCTTCGTCTCCGACCGCGGTCGGGGCCGTCTCGATCCCAAGGAGATCGAGGCCGAGGCCGCCCGCCTGGTGGAGCCGTTCCGGCAGAGCGGGGGCGACGGGGACAACCCGATCCAGGTCCAGTACGACCTCCAGGAGATGATGCAGGAGAACGTGGGGATCATCCGGGAGGGCCCGAATCTGGAGCGGGCCGTGGAGGAGATCGCTCGCCTCCGGGAGCGGGCCCGAAGCGTGCCCGTGCCCGGAAACCGGGAGTACAACCCCGGATGGCACACCTGGGTGGACCTCCACAACCTGCTCACCGTCTCCGAGGCGGTGGCCCGGGCGTCGAGGGAGCGGACCGAGAGCCGGGGCGCCCAGACCCGGGACGACTACCCGGAGAAGGACCCGGAGTGGGGTGGGGTGAACCTGGTGGTCCGGAAGGGGACGGACGGCGAGATGGAGCTCGAGCGTCGGCCGAGCCCGGAGATCCGGGCCGATCTGAAGCAGATCATCGAGGAGCAGGGCTGACGGCGACCGCCGGGGGCGACGAGCCTCCGCCGGCGGAGACCGGGGCCCGGGGAGAGCGCGCATGGCAGCGGTGACGTTCCGGATCTGGCGAGGCGATGCGGAGGACGGCGAGTTCCGCACCTACGCCACCGATGTGACCGAGGGCATGGTCGTCCTGGACGCGGTGCACCAGATCCAGGCCGCATCGGCGCCGGATCTGGCGGTGCGCTGGAACTGCAAGGCGGGCCGCTGCGGCTCGTGCTCGGCCGAGGTGAACGGGATGCCCCGCCTCATGTGCATGAGCCGCCTGAGCGACCTGCCCACCGAGGAGCCGATCACCGTGGAGCCCATGAAGGCGTTCCCGGTGATGAAGGACCTGGTGTGCGACGTCTCGTGGAACTACGAGGCGAAGAAGCGGATCACGCCGTTCAGCCCCCGGCCCCCCGACGACGAGGAGGAGGGGACCTGGCGGATGCAGCAGGACGACGTGGACCGGGTCATGGAGTTCCGGAAGTGCATCGAGTGCTACCTCTGCCAGGACGTCTGCCACGTCCTGCGGGAGCACCACCGGCACGAGGGCTTCGTGGGACCCCGCTTCTTCGTCCACGCCGCGGCCCTGGAGATGCATCCCCTGGACATTGAGACGCGGACCGAGGAGCTCTGGGAGGCGGGCGGGATCGGCTTCTGCAACATCACCAAGTGCTGCACGAGCGTCTGCCCCGAGGACATCACGATCACCGACAACGCCATCATCCCCCTCAAGGAGCGGGTGGTGGACGACGTCTTCGACCCGGTGACCCGGCTCTTCAAGGTGCTCACGGGCCGGAAGGGGGAGAAGGCGCCGTAACGGCGCCCCGGGAGGCCCACATGTTCGAGCTGAAGAAGCTGACGCCCGAGGGGATCGAGCGCGCCCTGAAGAAGGTGGAGCGCTACCGGCTCCTCAACGAGCCCTGGGAGGCGGAGAGCATCTGCCGGGACGTCCTCGAGACCGACCCGGACAACCAGGAGGCCCTGATCTCCCTCCTCCTGTCGCTCACCGACCAGTTCGGACGGGAGGGCGGCCCCTCGGTGGAGGACGCCAAGGCGGTCCTCGACCGCCTGGAGGGGGAGTACGAGCGCGCCTACTACGCCGGGATCATCTGCGAGCGGAAGGGCACCACCTACCTGAAGCGTGGCGCCCTGGGGTCGGGACCCGTGGTCTTCGACTGGCTGCGGAAGGCCATGGGCCACTACGAGAGGGCCGAGGAGCTTCGTCCTCCGGGCAACGACGACTCCCTCGTCCGCTGGAACACCTGCGCCCGAATCATCATGGGTCACGAGCACGTGAAGGAGGCCCCCCGGGAGCGGCGGGTGACGTTCCTGGAGTAGCGATCTCCCGCCGTGCCGAACGGCGGAGGCGGCCCGCCCGGGTCGCCGGGCGAGCCACCCCTCTCCGCTGCACTTCCCGGGCGGTCAGCCCTTGTACTTGAACGACACCTTCACCTTCACGCGGTACGCCCGGATCTGCCCGTCCTCGATCTGCATGTCCATCTCGCTGACCTCGGCGATGCGGAGGTCGTCGAGGCTCTTGGCCGCCCGCTCGACCGCGTTCCGGGCGGCCGTCTCCCAGGAGTCGGGCGAGGACCCGACGAGCTCGATCACCTTGTAGACGCTGTCCGACATCGAGGTTCTCCTTTCCTCGGCGTGGAGGGTGGACGGGCCGACCGACGGCCTCGCGCCGCATCGGGCGACCCGGGTTGGGCGGCCGACGCTCGGCCGCGCACTTCTGGTAACGATCCCGCGCTCACTCCGTTCCATCGTCCCGGCGCGACGCCTTCCGCGAGCCGGTGCCCACGGCGGTCCCACCGAACCGTGAAGTGGAAGGGACCCCCGTCCTCTTCTCCCTACCTGCGCAGCGACGGCGTGGTGGGCGGGCTCCGCCGGTGCCGGGTGGCCCGCTCGTAGGCGTAGGCGATCTCGATCAGGGTCGGCTCGGTCCAGGCGTCGCCCAGGAGCTGGAGCCCCGCGGGGAGCCGGTCCCCTCCCTCCCGCACGAAGCCCATGGGAACGGTCAGAGCCGGAAAGCCCGTGGGCGGGGAGAGGACGGGCGAATTGTTGCCATGGGGCGTGTTCAGGTCTCCGATGAGCCGGGGCGGGTTGTCCCAGGAGGGGTAGGCCAGGGCGTCCAGGTCGTGGGCGGAGAGGGTGCGGCGCACGTTTTCCCGGAGGGCGTCGGTGTTCGCCCGGGCGACGGCGCACGTGGAGTCCTCCGCGGGGGGCTCGGCCACCCCCTGGAAGAAGCGGAGCCGCTCCTCGATCGACGGGTGGTAGTCCCCCGACTCGATCACCTCTTCGAGCGAGCCCATGGGAGGCTCTTCGCCCAGGCTCTCCAGATAGGCGTTCAGGTCCCACTTGAAGCGCCGGCACCAGAGCGTCCCCTCGGGGATCTCCACCCGCACCGTGTCCACGAGCGTCGCTCCCCCGGCCCGGAGATCGTCCAACGCCTCCTCGAAGCGGGCCCGGATGCCCGGGTGCGCGGTGGAATCGATCACCTGGCGGAGCACGCCGATCCGGGCGCCCTCGAGGCCGTCGGCGCGGAGGTGCGCCGTGTAGCTGTCGGCCCGGCGCCGGTCGGCGTCCGCGGTCACCGGGTCGGCAGGGTCGCTCCCCGCGATCGCGTCGAGGATCGCCACCGCGTCGGCCACGGTCCGGGCCATGGGACCGCCGATGTCCCGATCCAGGTAGAGGGGCACGATCCCGTCCCGGCTCGTGAGCCCCATGGTGGACCGGATCCCCACCAGGGCGTTGTGGGAGGAGGGGCCGCGGATCGAGTTGCCCGTGTCGGTCCCCAGCCCCACGACGCCGAAGCTCGCCGCCACCGCCGCCGCCGTCCCTCCGCTGGAGCCGGCCGTGACCCGGTTCGTCGCGTAGGGGTTCCGCGTGTAGCCGGGAAGGCGCGAGCCCACGGTCTCGTAGGGGGAGAAGGCGAACTCCGCCATGTTCGACTTCGCCAGGACGATCGCGCCCTCCTCCCGGATCCGCCGGACCTGGAAGGCGTCGTCGGGGGGGACCGACCCCGCCAGGGAGAGGGAACCGGCGGTCGTGGGCAGGTCGTGGGTGTCGTAGTTGTCCTTCACGATCACCGGGATCCCGTGAAGGGAGCCGGTGAAGCGCCCGGTGGCGCGGAGGCGGCCGTCCAGGGAGTCGGCCCGGGCCAGGGCCCGGGGATTGACCGTGATGATCGCGTTGAGGGCCGGTCCCCGTCGATCGTAGGCGTCGATCCGATCCAGGTACGCCTCGACCAGTGCCCGGGCCGTGAGGTCGCCGTTCCCCATGAGGCGGTGAATCCCGGCGACGTCCAGATCGTCGACGCGCACCGACGGGGGCATTCCGTCGGGGGTCCAGCAGGCCGAGAGGCCGGCGGACGCCAGGAGGAGCGCCGCGACGGTCGGACGGGGCCGGGGGAGTCGGATCGGATTCGAGGCCATGGGAGTCGGCAGCGGCAAAGCTCGGGGTGAGGGTGCGGGAAGACAGGTTCTAGCAGGGTGCTGACGAAGTGGGGCGAGGCACGTTCGGAGCGCCGGACCACGGGCCTCCGGCCTGCGGTGCCCGCCAGCTGCGAGGCGGGCCGTCGAAGGCATGGCCCCGAGCTACGTCGAGACGGCTCAACGCGGCAGATGGGGGCACCGCGCCGCGAAGCGGCGTGGTCTTGCCGTCCGAACCCTTTGGGCGCAGGGGGGCGGACCTGCGGTCCGCCTCCGGCGGATCCTCAG
>JABAHQ010009659.1_pt1 | contig 24116 bp, 24 predicted proteins | sample 7062091 | NCBI WGS metagenome assembly JABAHQ01 (sample SAMN14534359, study PRJNA622989) | marine sediment metagenome | biome: marine biome [ENVO:00000428]; feature: marine pelagic biome [ENVO:01000023]; material: deep marine sediment [ENVO:00002113] | place: India: Gulf of Kutch | collected...
CCGGGAGATGGGCAAGGTCCTGGAGGAGACCCGGGGGGACGTCCAGGAGGCGATCGACACCGGCTACTACGCGGCGACGATGGGCCGTCAGCTGTTCGGTCGCACGACCCCCTCGGAGCTGCCTGACAAGTGGGCGATGACCTATCGTCGCCCGATCGGCGTCGCCGCGGTGATCACCCCCGTTCAACTTCCCGATCGCGGTCCCCAGCTGGAAGATCTTCCCGGCGCTGACCTCGGGGAACGCGGTGATCTGGAAGCCGGGCGAGGACGTGCCTCACTCGGCGGACCTGTTCGTCCGGATCCTGCTCGAGGCCGGCGTGCCCGGCGGAGCGATCCAGCTGGTGCACGGGGATGGCCAGGCGGGGGCGGCGCTGGTCGAGCATCCCGAGGTCGACGTCATCTCGTTCACGGGGAGCACCGAGGTCGGCCGGTCGATCGGCGAGACGGCGGGCCGCAGCCACAAGCGTCTCTCCCTGGAGATGGGCGGCAAGAACGCCCAGATCGTCCTGCCCGACGCCGACATGGAGCTGGCCCTGGACGGCGTGCTGTGGGGCGCGTTCGGCACCACCGGCCAGCGGTGCACGGCCACCAGCCGGCTGCTGCTCCACGAGGCGATCCACGACGAGTTCGTCGACCGGCTGGTCGAGCGCGCCGGCGAGCTTCGGCTGGGCGACGGGCTCGAGGGGTCGACCGATGTCGGGCCGCTGATCAACCAGGCCGCGCTCGACAAGGTCGAGAGCTACATGACGGTCGCCGAGGAGGAGGGCGTCGACGTCCGCTGCGGTGGCGGCCGGGCGACCGGCGGCGATCTCGACGACGGCCTGTTCTTCGAGCTCACGGTCCTGACCGGCGTGGAGCCGGGCACGCGCCTGGAGCGGGAGGAGATCTTCGGGCCGGTTCTGAGCGTGGTCCGGTTCTCCGAGCTGGATGAAGCGATCCGGGTCAACAACGAGGTCGAGTACGGGCTCTCGAGCGCCATCTACACCCGCGATGTCCGGGCGGCGTTCCGGGCGATCGGGGAGCTGGACAACGGGATCACCTACGTGAACGCGCCGACGATCGGGGCCGAGGCGCACCTGCCCTTCGGCGGCGTGAAACAGACGGGGAACGGTCACCGGGAAGGGGGCTGGGAGGTGTACGACTTCTACACCGAGACGAAGACGGCGTACATCGACTACAGCGGCAAGCTGCAGCGCGCCCAGATCGACACTTACGAGGAGTAGAGGCGGCGCGGGGGGTCGAACGCCGGGGGGCCTGCGGTGTATGTTAGGACCGCCCGGCCGGGTCCGGGGTTCGCACGGATCGGCCAGAGGAACCACCAGACACTCACGAGGACCAGGTGACCGAGACGCGAGAGTCGAGACGAGAGCGGCGGGGCGAGACCACGGTCGGTGAACAGAGCACCGCTCGCTGGCTGTGGGAGTGGACCAAGTCCATCTCCGTGGCCATCCTCTTGTTCCTGGTCATCAGGACCTTCGCCGTGGAGGCGTTCAAGATCCCCACCGGCTCGATGGAGCGCACGCTGCTGGTCGGCGATTTCCTGCTCGTCAACAAGGCCGTCTACGGCGCGCAGGTGCCGTTCACCGACATCCACCTGCCCGCCCTCGACGACCCCGAGCGGGGTGACGTCGTGGTCTTCTCCTACCCGCTGGATCGATCCAAGAACTACGTGAAGCGGGTCGTGGGCGTGCCGGGCGATACCCTTGCCATGCGAGACGGCGTGCTGTATGTCAATGGCAGACGCCAGATGGAAGGTTACGTGCAGCACGTGCAGCCCGATGGTGATTACTACGACCCCCAGTTCGAGTGGCAGCGTCAGTATCTGGCCCCGGGCATCGACCCATCCGAGTACCGCCCGACCCGGGACGACTGGGGTCCGATCGTAGTGCCGGAGAGGAAGTACTTCGTCATGGGAGACAACCGGGACAACTCCCAGGATTCCCGCTATTGGGGCTTTGTCGCCCGCGATCTGATCAAGGGACGACCGCTCATCATCTATTACTCCTTCGATCGAAGCCAGTACCGCCCGTTTCCCTGGCTCACCGAGGTCCGCTGGGGACGCGTTGGCAACGTGATACGATAGATCGATAGATCTGCTTCGTCAGCGCGACGCAACATCGGGCCGTAGCAGGCCTAGAACCGACAGTGGGGTGAACGGCCATTGGGTCGAGCAGGTCGGCGGCGTAAGGCCCAGAAGAAGTCCGGCAACCAGGCGCCCAACGGGTCCGCCCAGGGTAAGAAGGCGTTCTCGTCTTCGCATCGGTCCGCGTCCCCGTCCGGATCGCTGGACCAGTACCTGAAGGAGATCAGCGCCTACCCGCTCATCGATCGAGAGGAGGAGGCGGAGCTCGCGCGTCGAATCCGGAAGGGCGAGACCGCGGCGCTCGAGAAGCTGGTCAACTCCAACCTCCGCTTCGTCGTCTCCATCGCCAAGAAGTACCAGAACCAGGGCGTCGCGCTCTCGGACCTGATCAACGAGGGCAACCTGGGGCTGATCCGGGCCGCCCAGAAGTTCGACGAGACCCAGGGCATCAAGTTCATCAGCTACGCGGTCTGGTGGATCCGCCAGGCGATCCTCCAGTGCCTGGCCGAGCAGAGCCGGATCGTCCGCGTGCCCCTCAACCGGGCCGGTGCCCTCCACCGCATCGGCAAGCGCAGCTCGGCCCTCTTCCAGGAGCTGGGGCGCGAGCCCACGGTGGACGAGCTCGCCCGGGAGCTGGAGATCTCCAGGGAGGAGGTGGAGCGCGGCCTCGCCCTCTCCCAGAGCCACCTCTCCCTGGACGCGCCCCTGGCCCCCGGCGAGGACGTGCGCCTCCTGGACTACCTCCCGGACCAGTTCGCGGCGGACCCCGACGACAGCGCCTATCGGAAGGCGCTCCGGGCGAGCGTGGAGGAGGCCCTCTCCAGCCTCAAGGAGCGGGAATCCAAGATCCTCCGTCTCTACTACGGTCTGGACGGCAACGACCCCATGACCCTGGACGAGATCGGCGGCCTCCTGGGGATCACCCGGGAGCGGGTACGGCAGATCAAGGAGAAGGCTCTCGTCCGCCTCCGTCACGCCTCCCGGGCCCGCTTCCTGGAGACCTTCCGATAGCGCGCTGAGGCCGCGACCCTTCGCCGCTTCGGCGAGCCCCGGCGCGCCTTGACCGGAGAGGCGCCCGGAAATATCATTCAAAGCTCTCTTTCTTCTGTGCTCCGAGTCGCAGCCAGAGCTCGCGATTCGGAGCACCGCGTTGATCGGGCCCTGGGATGAAGACGTATACGCCGAAAGCAGACGAGATCGAGCGGAACTGGTGGGTGGTCGACGCCCGGGACGTGCCCCTCGGTCGCCTGGCCGCACAGGTGGCCCGCGTGCTCCGGGGAAAGCACAAGCCCATCTACACGCCCCACCTCGACACCGGCGACTACGTGATCGTGGTCAACGCGGAGCGGATCCGGCTCACGGGCAAGAAGGCGGAGCAGAAGACCTACTTCCGGCATTCCGGGTACATGGGCGGGGAAAAGCACATCCCCTTCAAGCGGATGATCCAGAAGAACCCGGAGCGCGTGATCGAGCTGGCCGTGAAAGGAATGCTTCCCAAGACGAACCTGGGCCGGGACCTCAAGAAGAAGCTCAAGGTGTACGCCGGCCCGGAGCATCCCCACCAGAGCCAGCGTCCGGAGCCCCTGGAACTCGAGATCTGACGGGAGCCTGACAGCCAAGATGGCCGTAGCGACGGACCAGCCGATCCAGACCGTGGGCCGCAGGAAGACGAGCGTGGCCCGCGTCCTTCTGCGGCCCGGGAAGGGAGAGTGGTCGGTGAACGACCGGCCCCTGGTCGAATACTTCCCTCGGGCGTACCACCAGCATCGCGTGGAGCAGCCCCTCGCGGTCGCCGAGGCCGAGGGGCAGTTCGACATCCGTGTCCGCGTGAACGGTGGAGGGAAGACGGGCCAGGCGGACGCGATCCGCATGGGCCTCGCCCGGGCTCTCGTGGAGCACGACGAAGAGCTCCGGGGTCCGATGCGGGAGTACGGTCTCCTGACCCGGGACGACCGGAGGGTCGAGCGGAAGAAGCCCGGTCAGCCGAAGGCCCGCAAGAAGTTCCAGTTCTCGAAGCGCTGAACCCCACCCGAAACGGATCTCCATGCCGGAAGTCGGCCTGAACGAGCTGCTGGAAGCCGGTGTCCACTTCGGACACCAGACCCGCCGTTGGAACCCGAAGATGCGCAAGTACATCTTCACGGAGCGCAACGGCATCCACATCATCGACCTCCGGAAGACCCTCGACCGCCTCCAGGCGGCCCAGCGGGCGCTCCGCGAGGCCGTGTCGGCCGGGCAGCGGGTCCTCTTCGTCTGCACGAAGGAGCAGCTCCGGGGGATCATCGAGCAGGAAGCCGAGCGCTGCGGCGCCTTCTACGTCACCGAGCGCTGGCTCGGCGGGATGCTCACCAACTTCCAGACGATCCGGCAGCAGATCCGCCGGCTGAAGGAGCTGGAGCGGGGGCAGGAGGAGGACGCCTTCGACTACATGACGAAGAAGGAGCGGCTCCTCCTGGACCGGGAGCGTCTGAAGCTCGAGAAGTACCTCTCCGGAGTGAAGGATATGGGACGCCTGCCCGGGGCCGTCTTCGTGGTGGACGCGAAGCGGGAGATCATCGCCGTCCGGGAGGCGAATCGCCTGGAGATCCCGGTGATCGCCATCGCCGACACGAACGCCGATCCGGACCTCATCGACTTCCCGATTCCGGGCAACGACGACGCGATCCGCTCGGTGAGCCTGATCACCAAGGCGGTCGCGGACGCGGTGGAGCGGGCGAAGCGCGACGTGCCCGAGGACGAGCGGCGCCTGGCCGAGGAGCTGGAGGCCACCACCTACTCCACCGAGACCGGCGAGACCGAGGTCGACGACCGCCCCCGGCCCAAGGCGCGCAAGAAGAAGCGGGTGCCGCGTCCCGAGGCGATCGCCCAGCGCCGCAAGGGCCCCGACGAGGAGGAAGGCGGGGACGAGGAGGAGGCCCCCGAGGCCGAGGCGGCGGACGAGCCCGCCGAGGAGGAGCGGGAGGAGCCCGAGGCCGAAGCCGCCGGCGAAGAGGAAGAACTCGAGGAGGCGGAGGTCGAGGAGGAGCCCGAGGCCGAAGCCGCCGGCGAAGAGGGAGAACTCGAGGAGGCGGAGGTCGAGGAGGAGCCCGAAGCCGAGGAGGAGGCCGAAAAGGCCGGGAAGAAGTGACCCCTGGGAGGGAGGCGTCTTCCCCCAGGGCGTGCTCGGCGCGAGGCGGCAGCGCGGCGAGGTGGGCGGACCCGGTCGCTTCCGGGGCGTCCCGTCTCGGTCCGCTCCCGCCTCTTTTTTTCCCGTGGATCGATCAGCGGACGAACCAGGAAGAGAAGATAGAGCCATGGCGATCAGCGCTCAGGAAGTGAAGGAGCTCCGGGACCGGACCGGGGCCGGGATGATGGACTGCAAGAAGGCGCTCGAGGAGACCGAGGGCGACATGGAGGCCGCGATCGACGTCCTGCGCAGCCGGGGCGCGGCGAAGGCGGCGAAGCGGGCGGACAAGGCCGCCAACGAGGGCCGGGTCGGCCACTACGTCCACTTCGGGGGCAAGATCGGGGTCCTGGTCGAGCTCAACTGCGAGACCGACTTCGTGGCCAACACTGACGAGTTCCAGGACCTGGCCCGGGACCTCGCCATGCACGTGGCCGCCAGCGGCCCGATCGCCGTGGCCGTCGACGACGTCCCCGACGAGACCGTGGACCGGGAGCGCAAGGTCTTCCTCGAACAGGCCAGAGAGGAGGGGAAGCCGGAGCACATCCGGGAGAAGATCGTGGAGGGCAAGCTGCGCAAGTTCTTCGAGGAGAACGTGCTCCTCGAGCAGGCCTTCGTGAAGGACACGGACCGGACGATCCAGGATCTGATCGACGAAGCCACGGTGCAGATGGGCGAGAAGATCGAGATCGCCCGGTTCGTTCGCTACGAGGTGGGCGAGGGGGCGTGAGCCCCGGGAGCGCCGCAGCCCCATGAGCGATCCCCCTGAGCTCAAGTACGCCCGGGTCCTCCTCAAGCTCTCCGGGGAGGCCCTGGCCGGGGAGCAGGGGTTCGGGATCGATCCCCCCGTGGTGGATCGGCTGACCGAAGAGGTGCGCACGATCCACGAGATGGGCGTCGCCCTGGGCCTCGTCATCGGCGGGGGGAACATCGTCCGGGGCGCCCTGGCGAGCCAGCGGGGGATGGACCGGGTCCAGGCCGACTACATGGGGATGCTCGCCACGGTGATCAACGCCCTGGCCGTGCAGGACATGCTGGAGCGCAAGGGCGTGGAGACGCGGGTCATGACCGCGATCCGGATGGAGGAGGTGGCTGAGCCGTACATCCGACGCCGCGCGCTCCGGCACATGGAGAAGGGAAGGGTGGTGATCTTCGCCGGCGGCACCGGTAACCCTTACTTTTCCACCGACACGGCCGCCGTGCTCCGGGCGATCGAAATGGACGCCGACGTGGTGATCAAGGCGACGAAGGTCGCGGGGGTCTTCACCGCGGACCCCGCCACCGACCCCAGCGCCGAGTTCATCCCGTCGATCACGTTCCAGGAGGTCGTCACCCGGGAGCTGGGCGTGATGGACGCCCCCGCCGTGTCCCTGTGCAAGGAGAACGGCCTCCCCATCATCGTGCTGGATCTCAGGGACCGGGGCGCGGTCTCGGCGGCGATCCGGGGCGAGCGGGTGGGGACCCTGGTGTCGTAGAGAGTTCTCTCCGGAGGAGCGCCATGCCGACCCTCAAGGATGCGAAGAAGCGGATGGAGGACGCCCTGGCCGCAGTCCGCCGCGAGTTCACGACGGTGCGCACCGGAAAGGCTTCCCCCTCCCTCCTGGACACGGTCCGGGTGGAGGCGTACGGGTCGCAGATGCCCCTGAACCAGGTGGCGAACGTCAGCAGCCCCGACCAGACGCTCCTCGTGGTCCAGCCCTACGACAAGAATCTCCTGGAGCCGATCGAGAAGGCGATCATGACCGCCGACCTGGGGCTCAACCCCTCCAACGACGGCAGCCTGATCCGGGTCCCGATCCCTCCCCTGAACGAGGAGCGGCGGAAGGAGTACGTGCGCCTCCTCCACAAGATGGCCGAAGAGGGAAGGATCTCGGTGCGCCATGCGCGCCGGGACGCGAAGCAGGAGATCGAGCGGCGCATGAAGGAGCACGAGATCGGGGAGGACGACGCCCACCGCCAGCTCAACCAGCTCGAAGAGATGACGAAGGAGCAGATCGGAAAGATCGAGGAGCTCCTCGAAAAGAAGGAAAAGGAGGTCATGCAGGTCTGAGGGTTCCGCCCGCCGACCCGGGCATCCTTTGACTCCCTCCGCCCACCGAAACATCTTTTCCCTATGGCCTCCGACCTACTCCGGCAGATCCGCGTACACGGCGACGTCCCGCCCCACGTAGCCATCATCATGGATGGCAACGGCCGCTGGGCGCGCCAGCGCGGCCTCCCCCGGACCGCCGGCCACAAGGAGGGGATGACCGCGGTCCGGGACGTGGTCGAGGGGGCCGTGGAAGCCGGGGTCGAGATCCTCACCCTCTTCGCCTTCTCCACCGAGAACTGGCAGCGCCCGCCCGCCGAGATCCGGGCCCTCATGAAGCTCCTCCAGATCTACGCCCGCCGCGAGAAGAAGGAGCTGAAGAGCCAGGGCGCGGAGGTCCACGTGCTCGGCGAGCTGGAGCGGATGGAGCCCGCGGCGCTCCGGGCGATCGACGAGATCGTCTCCTACACCGAGGGAGGCCGTAACCTGCGTCTCAACCTGATGATCTCGTACTCGGGCCGGGAGGACATCCTCCGGGCGTGCCGGATCCTGGCCGGGCGGGTGGCCGAGGGCGACCTGGACCCTTCGGAGATCGACGAGGAGCTCTTCGAGGACGCCCTCTTCACCGTGGATCTCCCCGATCCGGACCTCCTGATCCGCACCTCGGGGGAGTTCCGGGTGAGCAACTTCATGCTCTGGCAGCTCGCCTATACCGAGCTCTACATCACCGACGTCCTCTGGCCCGACTTCGATCGGGACGACCTCTACCGCGCGATCCGCGACTACCAGAACCGGGAGCGCCGCTTCGGGCGTGTGTCGGTCGGGTAGGCGCGTGAGCGTCGCCGTGGCCGGGAGCGTTCGCGAGTGAGGAGAAGCGGCGGGCCGGGCACGGGGAGCGGGGCCGAGGGTGGGTGAGCTCGCCCGGCGGGTCCTGGTGGCGGCGGTGGGGATCCCCCTCACGATCGTGCTCATCTGGTACGGGGGCGTCGCCTTCGGCGCGGTGCTGGCGGTGATCGCCGGAATCGCGACCGGGGAGCTCTTCCGCCTGGCCCAGGCCAGGGGATCCCGGCCCCTGGATCTCCTCGGAGTCCCCGCGGCGGTCGCCCTCCCCGTCCTGGCGGCGCTGCTCCCCACCCTGGACCGCTTCGCCCCGGCGGCCGTCTCGCTCCTCTCGGTCCTGGTGCTCGTCACCATGGCGGCGGTGGTCTTCCTCCGTGGGGTGGAGGACGGGCCCCTGGGCGCGGCGGGCACGACGGTGCTGGGCGCGGCCTATACGGGGGGTACCCTGGCCTTCGCCCTTCTCCTCCGCCACCTGCCGGACGGCGGCGTGGCCGGCGCGGCTCCCCGAGGCCACGGCGCCTTCCTGGTCGCATTCCCCCTGGCGGTCACCTGGATGGGGGATTCGTGCGCCTACTTCGCCGGGAAGCGGTGGGGTGAGAAGAAGCTCATGGTCCGGGTCAGCCCCAACAAGACGGTGGTCGGGGGCGTGGCGGGCCTGATCGGGGCCGGCGCCACCGGGGCGGTCGTGGCGATCCTGGGCATGTCGGCGGTTCCGACGTACGGGGTGGGCCCGGGGGGTGCCGCGGTTCTGGGCGTCCTCGTGGGGGCCGGCGCCCAGGTCGGCGACCTGGCGGAGTCGGTGCTCAAGCGGGAGGCCGGGGTGAAGGACTCGGGCAGCCTCTTCCCCGGCCACGGCGGGGCCCTCGACCGCTTCGACGCCCTCTTCTTCTCGATCCCCCTGGCCTACGCCCTGATCCGGGTGGGGGCGTGGATCTCGTGAGCGGGGGCGCCCGGGGCTCGGATCGGATCCGGCTGGCGATCCTGGGCTCCACGGGATCGATCGGCCGGAGCACCCTGGAGGTGGTGGAGCGGCACGCCGACCGCTTCACGGTCACCGCCCTGGCGGCGAACCGCTCCGTCTGGGCCCTGGACGAGCAGGCCCGGCGCTTCCGGCCCCGCACCGCCGTCGTCGCCGACGCCGAGGCCCACTCGGGCGCGGCGGAGCGCCCGGGCCTCGAGTGGGCTGCGGGACGCGAGGCCCTCCTGGAGCTCTGCGCCCGGGACGACGTGGACGTGGTGGTGAACGCCCTGGTGGGGGCCGCCGGCCTCGAGCCCACGCTCCGGGCCCTCGAGGCGGGCAAGCGCCTGGCCCTGGCCAACAAGGAATCCCTGGTGGCCGGCGGGCCCCTGGTGGAGCGGGCGGCGCGGTCCGGGGGCGGGGAGCTCGTGCCGATCGACAGCGAGCACAGCGCGATCCTCCAGTGCCTCGAGGGCTGCCAACGGGACCGGGTGCGGAGGATCGTGATCACCGCGTCGGGCGGTCCGTTCCGGGGCTGGAGCCGGGACGAGCTGGCGGGCGTGGAGCCGGCCGACGCCCTTCGCCACCCCACGTGGAGCATGGGGGCGAAGATCACCGTGGACTCGGCCACCCTGGCGAACAAGGCCCTGGAGGTGATCGAGGCCCACTTTCTCTATCACCTGGGGTACGACGCCATCGACGTGGTGGTCCATCCCCAGTCGATCGTCCACTCCTTCGTCGAGTTCGTGGATGGATCCGTTCTGGCCCAGGTGGGGTTTCCCACCATGGAGCTCCCGATCCTCTACGCCCTCAGCTACCCGGACCGGGTGGAGGACCCCACGCTGCAGACCTTCGATCCGGTGAAGGGATCGCCGTTGACCTTCGAGGAGATCGACCGTGAAGCCTTCCCCCTCTTCGATCTGGGGGTCGGGGCCGGAAGGGCCGGGGGCTCGGCGCCGGCGATCTTCAACGCGGCGAACGAGATCGCCGTCGGGGCGTTCCTCGACGAAAGGATCCGCTTCACGGAGATGGCCGACGTGGTGCGCGCGACCCTGGACGCCCTGGGCCCGGGCCCGGTGAACGACGCGGCCGACGTCCTCGAGGTCGACGAGCGTGCCCGGGGCGCCGCCCGGGAGCGCGTCCGCGCCCTCATGTCCATGGAGGAGCTGGAGCCCTCATGATCGACATCCTCGCCACGATCATCGTCCTGGGGGTGCTGATCTTCGTCCACGAGGTGGGTCACTTCGTCGCGGCCAAGCTCGTCGACGTCGAGGTCCAGCGCTTCTCCCTCGGCCTGGGACCGGTCCTCTGGGGCAGGAAGTGGGGGGAAACCGAGTACGTCCTCAGCGCGATTCCCCTGGGCGGCTACGTGAAGATGGGGGGGATGGAGGACGAGGTGATGGACCGCATCGAGGGGGGCGCGGTGGAGGACGAGGAGGAGGAGCGGGAGCCCGGGCCGCGGGACTTCGACGGGAAGCCCCTGTGGGCCCGCACCTTCGTGATCTCGGCGGGGGTGATCATGAACATGGTCTTCGCCTTTGGCGCCTACGCCGCCGGGATGGCGTTCTGGGGCCTTCCGGTTCTCGACACACGAACCGTGGGCGAGGTACGGGCCCGGCTCCTTCCCGAGGGAGCGGACGCCCTCGCCGAGATCCCGCCCGGCGCCCGGATCGCCCGGATCGGAGACCGGGAGGTGGAGCACTGGGGCGAAGTGCAGGAGGCGCTCCGGGACACCCGGCCGGGCCCGCTCACGGTGAGCTTCGAGGATCCCCGGGGCCAGGTGGAGATCCGGGCGCCCGAGGATGCGGAGGCCCGACGGCGGATGGCCTCGGCGATCCGGTCCTGGGTGCCCGCGGCGATCGATCAGGTGATCCCGGGCTCGCCCGCCGCAGAAGGCGGCCTCGAGCGGGGAGACGGGATCGTGGCCGTGGACGGCAGCCCCGTTGCGACGTGGTACGAGTTCGTGGACGAGATCGAGGCTCGGCCCGGCCGGGATGTCCGGATCACCCTCGCGCGGGACGGGAGCGAGCTCACCCGGATCGTCACGCCCAGGGAGGTGGAGCAGCAGGACCCGGTCACCGGCGAGCGCGTGACCGTGGGGCAGATCGGCGTCACCCCTCCCACCGGGGACGTCACCTATCAGCCGGTCGCACCGGCGAGAGCCGTCTACCTGGGCGCCGAGGAGACGTGGCTCACCACCGCGTTCATCCTGGATTTCCTGGTGCGTCTCGTCACCGGCGACGTCTCCCCCCGGTCGGTGGGGAGCATCGTCACGATCGGCGAGGCTTCGGGCGAGTTCTTCGTCCAGGGAGCCTATCCCTTCCTCCGCTTCATGGCCCTCTTCTCCATCAACCTGGCGATCCTGAACCTCCTTCCCATCCCGGTGCTCGACGGGGGTCACCTCGTTTTCCTGGGGATCGAGGCGGTTCGGGGGAGGGCGCTCTCCCTCGAGCAGCGGATGCGCTGGAGCCAGGTCGGGTTCTTCATCCTCCTGGGGATCATGATCTGGGCGCTGTCGAACGATTTCCTGCGGCTGCTGGGCATGTAGGGCCGAAGGCGTCCCCGGGCGGGGCTCTCCTCGTTCCCTCCGCTCGCTCCCTGTCGTCCGGCCGCCCGTCGCCGCTAGAGCAGCGTCAGCTGATCCGGTCCGAGGCGGTCCCGAAGCGTGGGGATGTCGATGAGGGGGGTGGGCTCGTCCTGGCGGGCCACCTCCAGGTAGCCCTGGAAGCCCGCCTTCTCCAGCGCCTCCCCCACGACCTTCCGCGCCAGATCCGGGCGGTTCGACTCCCGGGAGAGGTGGGCCAGGACCACGCCGGCGAGGCGGGGGTGGAGGAGCTCCGAGGCGAGGCGGGCGGCCTCGTGGTTGGAGAGGTGCCCGTGGCTGGAGGTGATCCGGGCCTTGACCGAGGCGGGGTAGGGTGCCTGCTGGAGGAGCACGTCGTCGTGGTTCGCCTCCAGGATCAGGAAGTCGCACTCGGAGAGGGCCATGCGGACCTGGGCCGTGGGCCGACCCAGATCCGTCGCCACCCCGAGGCGGGTGCCGGTGGCGGGGTCCACCACCGCCATGGCCACCGGGTCCACCGCGTCGTGGACCGTCAGGAAGGGCTCGAAGCGGAGGCTTCCCACCTCGAAGGCCCACCCGGGCCGGTAGGGGTGGATGCGCTCTCCGCCCCGCAGGAGATCGCCGCAGGCTTCCCGGGTCGTACGGGTGAGGTAGACCGGGGTCTCGAATCGGCGTGCGAAGACGCCCATCCCCCGGGTGTGGTCGCCGTGGTCGTGGGTGATGACGATGGCGTCCACCGCCCCGGGCTCCACGGCCACCCTCCGGAGTCGGCGGGCCAGGTCGCGGCCGCTGAACCCGGCGTCCACCAGCACCCGTGTGTGGTCCGCCACCACCAGGGTGGCGTTTCCCCCGCTTCCGCTGCCCAGCACCGAGACCTTCACGCTTACCTACCTCGGCGCCCGGAGACGCGGAGACGATGTCACCGGCCTCACGGCGAGCGGAGGGGGCGGCTGGCTTCCCACGCCCGACGGAGGAGATCCCGCATCCCCTCCGCCAGCTCCTGGTCCCGTCGGGCCATGACCCGGGCCGCGGTCTCCAGGAAGTCGTCGATCCGATACTCCCCGGCCTTCGGGCCTGCGCCCCAGGAGAAGGGAGGCACGTACTTGGGGGGCATCCCCTCGCCGAAGAGGCTGGAGCCGGCGCCCACGACCGTGCCGGTGTTCAGCAGGGTGCCGATCGCGGTCTTGGCGTGGTCGCCCAGGAGGCAGCCGAGCTTCAGGAGACCCGTGTCCCGCTCACCCTCCGGCCCGCCGATCCGGACCGGGCCGTAGTTGTTCTTCAGGTCGCTGTTCGTGGTCATCGCGCCCAGGTTCACCCACCGGCCCAGGTAGGCGTGGCCCAGGTAGCCGTCGTGGGCCTTGTTCGAGAAGCCCAGCACGACCGATGCCTCCACCTCGCCCCGGACCTTGCAGCGCGGCCCCAGGGACACCTCGGAGAGGACCCCGCCGAGGACGTGGGTGTCCCGACCCACGTAGGCCGGCCCCCGGAGCACCGTCTGGGCCCCGAGGCGGGCTCCGGGCTCGACCCGGATCGGGCCCACCCGGGCGTCGAGGACGACGCCGGGCTCCATCTCCACGTCGTCGCCCACCGACACCGGATGGTCCCCCATGCGGGAGACCCGGGCGGGGAGGAAGGCGTCGCTGTGGGGGAAGAGGACGGGGAGATCCGCCTCGATGCGGGCGCCGTTGCCCGTGACCAGATCCCAGGGATGCTCCAGGAGCCGGCCTCCCACCCCGACGCCCCCTCCCGTCTCCGGCCCCTCTTCGGGATCGAGGAGAGCCTCCTCGCCGGGAAGGGGCGCGCCGGGCGGAACGACCCATCCCACCACCGCGTCTCCGCAGCGGAGGGTGACCGCGTCGGATCCCGGCTCGACCCCCTCGTCCGGGGCCACCCAGCGGGCCGAGACGAGGATCCGGGTCTCGTCGTCGGGGAGCTCGTCGGGCGCGACCACGGGTGGAGCGTCGCCCTCTTCGAACCCCAGGAGCCCCTCACCGGCGAGATGGCCCCGGCACGGCGTCCCCAGGACGCGCTCGATCCGTTCCCGCAGGAGCAGACATCCGAAGAGGAGCTCTCCGGCGGGGCGGGTGAGGCGAAATGGCTCCCACCCCCGGCAGGCGGCGTCGTCGAAGAGGTAGAGGCGCCGCGCCACTCACACCTCCGGGTTGCGCAGGGATTCGGGGAGGCTGCGGAGGAGCTCCTTGAGCCGGGGCGCATGCTCCCGGCGGGTGACGAGGGTCACCCCCGCCGTGCGCACGGCGACCAGACCCTCCACGCCGAAGAGCACCACCGGGGCGTCGTCGGCGTAGACCACGTTCTCGCCGCCCTCCACCACGTGAGCATGGCCGACCGTGTGATTTCCGCCCTCGTCGGCGGGGATCGTGCGGGCCAGGGCCTCCCAGCTCCCCACGTCGTCCCAGCGGAAGGCGCCCTCGACGGCCGCGACCTTCCGGCTCCGCTCCAGGACGGCCTCGTCCACCGAGATCCGGGGCGCCTCGGCGAAGAAGCGCTCCGCCTCCCCCCGCTCCAGATGGACCAGGAGCCGGCCGATCTCCGGGGCGTGGTCCCGAACCTCGTCCAGGAAGTCGTCGGCCCTCCACACGAAGATCCCGCTGTTCCACAGGTAGCCCTCCTCGAGGTACCGGGTCGCGGTCTCCCGGTCCGGCTTCTCGTGGAAGGCCCGGATCCGAAACGCCCGATCCGGCTCCGGGGCGGCCAGGGCCTCGCCGGGCTGGACGTAGCCGTAGCCCACCTCCGGTCGGTCCGGCGGCACCGGCACGGTCACCAGGACCCGGTGCTCCCGGGCCACCCGGGCGGCGGCCCCGATCACCCGGGCGAACGTCCCGGTGGGCTCGATCAGGTGGTCCGAGTGGAGGGAGACCAGGACTGCTTCGGGGTCGACCCGATGGATCTCCCACGCCGCCCAGGTCAGGGCGGGACCTGTTCCCCGGGCACGGGGTTCCACCATGAACGACGGCTCCGGGAGCTCCTCGAGGACCCGCCGCAGAGCTCCCGTCAGGCGTTCACCGGCGACGATGCGGATGCGCCGGTCCGGCGCGATCGCCCGGGCCCGCTCCACCGTGTCGGCGACCAGGGGCCGCTCTCCCGCGAGAGGAAGGAGCTGCTTGGGGCGGTCCGGCGTGCTGACGGGCCAGAAGCGGGACCCGACGCCCCCGGCCAGGACCACGACGTGGCTGTGCGAATCAGGGCTGCTCGAGGAGCTCGTCGATTCGGACAAGGAGCTTCTTGGGGCTGAAGGGCTTGGTGACGAACTCCGAGGCGCCCAAGGCGAACGCCTGGTCCCGGTCCACGTCTTGGCCCTTGGCGGTGAGGATCACGATGGGGACGTCCCGCCGGTGCTCGAGATCCCTCACCCGCTCCAGGACTTCGAGGCCCGAGGCCCGGGGCATGACGATGTCCAGGAGGACCAGATCGTAGCGGCGCCGGCCCAGGAGGCGCGTAAGCGCGGCGGCACCGTCCGAGACGACGTCCACCTGGAAGGAGGCGGACTTCAGCAGGGTGATGAGGATCCGCCGGATGTGGGGCTCGTCGTCGGCCACGAGGACCCGCCCCCGGTGCGCGGGTGAGGGGGCCGGATCCGGCATCGTGGATTCCTCGTCGTCTCGCCGCATTTTCAGGGCGAAAAAGCTACCCGCGGATCCGGCGAAAGTCAAGAAAAGTCAGGGGTTTTCGGGGTTGACACCCTCCCCGGTGGATGGGTAGTGTTTCGGCTCGTCTTCGTGGTGGGCAGCAGGGGGGGGAGCCCCGTGTCGGGGCACCACCCGATCCCGGTAGCGGGAGGGGAAGCGACGGGAATGAAGAGCGCAGCGCGGATCACCGTGGCCCTGGCCGGCCTGGCCGTGGCTACCCGGCTGGCCGCCTGCGGCGGGGATCCGTTCACGCCGCGGTGGAACGAGAACGCCGATACGGTGGTCATCTACTCCCTGGCGCGACCGGAGATCAACCTCGCCTCCGCCTTCGACTTCGCGGGTCGCCAGCCCGTGGAGGTCCAGGCACCGGGCGCCACCGGATCGTGGGACGTAGCCCTGGACACCCGGGACGGGCAGCTCGTGCTCCTTCCTCCAGGCGCGCTGTCCATCGAGTCGGACGCCGGGATCGCCCGGGTCGGGGGCGCTGCCTTCGCGGAAGTCGAGGAGGCCCCCCGGGACACCGCCGCGTTCGTCCGCGACCAGCCGGTGCCGGTGGAGACGGGGACCGTGTACGTGGTCCGCACCCGGCTCACCCGGTCCACCTTCCGGCTCTGCAACCGCTACGCGAAGTTCGAGCCCCTCTCCGTGAGCCCCGGGACGGGGAGCCTCACCTTCGTCTTCGACACCAACCCCCTCTGTGACGATCGCCGACTCGTTCCGCCGGACTGACGGGCTCCCGAGGGAGCGCGCATGCTGGACCTCCGGCTGATCCGGGAGGCTCCCGAGCGGGTGCGCGTCGGCCTGGACCGGCGCGGTCTCGACGGGGGCTCCGTCGTGGACCGGATCGTCGAGCTGGACGAGAAGAGGCGGACGGCGATCGCCGAGGGCGACGATCTCCGGGCTCGGCGGAACGAGGTCTCCAGGGAGATCGGCGAGCGGAAGCGGCGGGGCGAAGACGCCGAGGAGATGATCGGCGAGATGCGCAGCGTGGGCGAGCGGATCGACGCCCTCGAGGAGGAGGTGGCGCGCCTCGACGGGGAGATCGAGGAGATCCTCCTCGACACGCCCAACCTCCCCCTAGACGAGGTGCCGGAGGGGCCGGAGGAGTCCAACGCCGTGGTCCGGACGTGGGGCGAGCCCCGGGCCTTCGACTTCGAAGGGCGGACCCACTGGGACCTGGGTGAGAGCCTGGGGATCCTGGATCTTTCCAGGGCCTCCAAGATCTCGGGCTCCGGCTTTCCGCTCCTCCGGGGCGCGGGGGCCCGGATGCAGCGGGCCCTCATCGACCTCATGCTCGAGCTCCACGTCGCAGAGCACGGCTACACCGAGCTCCGGATTCCCTATCTGGTGACCGGCGAGACGATGACGGGAACGGGCCAGCTCCCGAAGTTCGCCGACGATTCGTACGCGACCCGTCAGGACGAGCTCTGGCTCATTCCCACGGCCGAGGTTCCGGTGACGAACCTCCACAGGGACGAGATCCTGGAGGCCGACGAGCTGCCGGTCCGCTACACCGCCTACTCTCCCTGCTTTCGGCGCGAGGCCGGCGCGGCCGGCAAGGACACCCGGGGGCTCCTGCGGGTGCACCAGTTCGACAAGGTCGAGCTGGTGCGCTACGAGCGGCCGGAGCGGAGCCGAGAGGCCCTGAAGGAGCTGACGGCCGAGGCGGAGAAGGTCCTCCGTCTCCTGGGGCTCGCCTACCGGGTCGTGATCCTCGCCACGGGCGACCTGGGATTCAGCGCCGCCATGACCTACGACCTGGAGGTGTGGGCCCCGGGCGTGGAGAAGTGGCTCGAGGTCTCGAGCTGCAGCACCTTCGGGGACTATCAGGCCCGTCGGGCCAACCTGCGCTATCGCCCGGCCCCGGGTGAGAAGCCCGCGTTCGTCCACACCCTCAACGGGTCCGGCCTCGCTCTCCCCCGGCTCCTGGTCGCTCTGTGGGAGACCTACCAGGACGAGGACGGCTCGGTGGAGATCCCCAGGCCCCTGCGCGATCGGCTCGGGGCGGAGCGGATCGGGCCGTGAGCGGGGTCCCGGGCCGGAGCCCCCGTCCAGGAATCGGCTGACGATGACCCGCCGCAACTGGCCGGTCGCCCTGGCGGTCCTCTTCGTCGCCATCCTCGTCTGGTATCTCGTCTACACCGAGCGAATCGTCCGGGCGCTCCGGGCCGACGCGGCGATCCTGACCGAGATCTATTCCGAGGTCCAGGGGGCTCTGGCCGATCCCTCTCCCGAGCGGACGGATCGTGCCCTCTTCGAGCTCCAGCGGGTGATCATCGAGACCGGGGTGCCCCTGATCCAGACCGGATCCCGTGACACCGTCCTGGCCGCCCGGAATCTCCCCTTCGAGGCCGACCTCTCCACCCCCGAGGGGCAGCGCCGCATCCGGGAGTACGTGGAGGTTCTGGATTCCCGGAATCCTCCGGTGGGAGAGGAGGCCTTCACCCAGCTCCACTACGGCGATCCCCCCGAGGTCCGCCGTCTCCGCTTCATCCCCTGGCTCCAGGCGGGCGGGCTCCTCCTCACCGTGCTCGTGGGCTTCACGGTCATCCGCTTCCAGCGCCGGGCGGAGGCGGAGAGGGCGTGGACCGCCATGGCCCGGGAGCTCGCCCACCAGCTCGGGACCCCCCTCTCCTCGCTCCAGGGGTGGCTGGAGCTCCTGAAGCTGCCCCCCGGCGAGCGCCCGGGCGAGGTGGACGAGGGGGAGGTGGCCCGGGGAATCGAGGAGGACGTGACGCGCCTCGAGCACATCAGCCGGCGCTTCGAGCTGATCGGGCGGGACCCCGAGCTCGGGCCGGTCTCCCTCTCCGGGCTGGCCGGCCGCCTCGAGGAGTACCTGAAGGCCCGGCTGCCCCGCCTGGGCCCGGGCGTGGACCTCCTGGTCCGGGTTCCCGAGGAGCTCCCCTCCGTCCGGGGCAACGAGGTGCTCCTGGCGTGGGCGGTGGAGAACATGGTGAAGAACGCCCTGGACGCCCTGGCCGGACGGGGCGGAAAGATCACGATCTATGCCCGGGAGACCGATCCCGGCTGGGTCGCGCTGCGCGTGAAGGACACGGGCCCGGGGGTGACCGAGGAGATCCGGGATTCGATCTTCGAGGCGGGAGTGACGACGAAGTCCGGAGGCTGGGGCGTGGGGCTGACCCTGACCCAGCGGATCGTCGAGGGCGTGCACGGGGGACGCATCGCCCTCCTCAATCGGCGCCGCTCCGGCGCCACGTTCGAGATGAAGCTGCCCATCGCCGAGGGAGAAGAGACGTAGCGTGCCGCTCGAGACGGACCCCCAGACCGCCGAGGCGCCCCTCTACCTGGAGGCCCTGAACCCGGAGCAGCGGGAGGCCGTCGAGCACTTCGAGGGCCCCCTCCTGGTGCTGGCCGGCGCCGGCTCGGGCAAGACCCGGGTCCTCACGGCCCGCATCTGCCATCTGATCCACCATCACGGGGTGGCCCCGGATCGGATCCTGGCGGTCACCTTCACGAACAAGGCCGCCGACGAGATGCGGGAGCGGATCGCGCGGATCCTCGGCGGCGAGCCCGCCGGGATGTGGTGTGGGACCTTCCACTCCCTGGGGGCCCGGATCCTCCGGCGCCACGCTCACCGCCTGGGCTGGACCCGCTCCTTCACGATCTACGACGCCGACCAGAGCCTGCGGCAGATCAAGAAGACCCAGGAGATCCTGGACGTGGACCCGAAGCGGTGGAATCCGAAGGCGATCCGCTCGGAGATCAGCGGGGCGAAGGACCACCTGATCACCCCCCAGGAGTTCCACGAGGACAACGCCGAGTCCTTCGACCTCTTCGCGCGTCAGGTGGCGAAGATCTACCCCGAGTACCAGAAGGCCCTGGAGGAGCAGAACGCCTTCGACTTCGACGACCTCCTGGTGAAGCCCGTGGAGCTCTTCCGCACCCACGGCCGGATCCTGGACGAGTACCGCTCCCGCTTCCAGTTCGTCCTCGTGGACGAGTACCAGGACACCAACCACGCCCAGTTCAAGCTTCTGGAGCTCCTCTCCTCGGAGCACGGGAACCTGATGGTGGTTGGCGATGACGACCAGTCGATCTACGGATGGAGAGGAGCCGACCTCCGCAACATCCTGGAGTTCGAGGAGAGCTTTCCCAGGGCCCACGTGGTGCGGCTGGAGCAGAACTACCGCTCCACGGAGCGCATCCTGGACGCAGCCAACGCGGTGATCCGCCAGAACGTGAACCGGAAGGGCAAGACCCTCCGCACCGAGCGCTCGGGGGGCGAGGTGGTCACGGTCGTGGAGACCGCCGACGAGACCGACGAGGCCCGCTGGATCGTGGACGAGATCGAGCGGCGCCTGGGCGACGAGCCCGAGCGCCCGGCCCGGCACTTCGCGGTCCTCTACCGGACCAACGCCCAGTCCCGGGCCCTGGAGGATGCCTTCCGCCGCGGCGGGCTCCCCTACCAGATCGTGGGCGGGGTGCGCTTCTACGAGCGGCGGGAGATCCAGGACGTGCTCGCCTACCTCCGCCTGATCTCCAACCCCCGGGACGCCGACGCCTTCGACCGGGCCGTGGGCTGGCCCCGACGGGGGGTGGGCGCGGTGACCCAGGAGCGGCTCGCCCGCTTCGCGGACCGGGAAGGGATCGCCCTCCTGGAGGCGGCCCAGCGGGCCACCGAGGCCGACGAGATCCCGACGGCCGGGGCCCGGTCCCTGGAGGAGTTCGCGGCCCTGATCCAGAAGTACTCGGGCCTGGCGGCCCGGCTTCCCGTGGGCGAGCTCCTGGAGGACCTGGTGGAGGAGCTGCAGATCCTGAAGGAGCTCCGGGACGAGGGGCCCGACGGCGAGGACCGGGCCGAGAACGTCAAGGAGCTCATCGCCGGCGCCCTGGACTTCGACGCCGAGCTCCTCGAGGAGATGGAGGAGCTGCCCGAGGACCGCTTCACCGAGCTCGACCTCTTTCTCCAGCGGGTGGCCCTGGTGGCGGACATCGACCGCCACGACCCCGACGCCGACGCGGTCACCCTCATGACCCTCCACAACGCCAAGGGGCTGGAGTTCCCCTTCGTCTTCATCGCCGGGATGGAGGACGGGCTCTTCCCGCTGGCCCGGGCCTACGACGAGCCCGCCGAGCTGGAGGAGGAGCGCCGCCTCTTCTACGTCGGGATCACCCGGGCCGAGGAGAAGGTCTACCTCACCCACGCCCGGCAGCGGCGGCGGGCGGGGGACTATATGTACGGGCACCTCTCCTCGTTCGTGGACGCGATCCCCCCCGACCTCCTGGAGGAGCGGACCTCTCCCCGGCTCCAGAAGACGACGGGCTTCGACGGCTTCGGCCGGAGGCGCGCCGCCGGTGGCGGCGGCGACGACGAGAGGGGATTCGTCCCGGCGGAGGACGACGACCACTACAACCAGGATCTTCCCCGGCTGGTGAAGGGAGAGCGGGTCTCCCATCCCACGTTCGGGCCCGGGACGGTCGTCGAGGTGAGCGGGTTCGGCATGGAGATGAAGGTGACGGTCAGGTTCGACACGGTGGGGCGGAAGAAGCTGATGGTCCGGTACGCGGGACTGGAGAAGGACTTTTGAGATGGGCGTGACCCGTGACGAGGTGGAGCACGTGGCGGGCCTCGCCCGGCTCCGCCTCGACGACGACGAGGCCGCCGCCCTGACCGAGGACCTGGACGAGATCCTGGGCCACATGGAGGCGCTGGCGTCGGTGACCGACGACTCGCCGGGCGACGGGAGCCCGGTCCACAACGCTCCGGCGCCCCTCCGGCCCGACGGCGAGGGGAGCCCCGACGCTCTCCTCCGGCCTCCCGAGGAGCTGGCCCCCGACTGGGACGAGGGCTTCTTCGTGGTCCCCCGGCTACCGGGGCTGGAGGACGACGGGGGCACGGAGGACGAGCAAGAGTGAGCCCCGAGGCCGGGAGCCCCGTGCTTCGGGCCCTGGAAGCAGCCCGGCGGGGCGATCCCGCCGCGCCCGCCCTGGAGGCGCTGGCGCGAATCGAGGCCCTGGACCGAGGAGAGAGGGGGCTCGGAGCCTTCCTCCGGAGCGCCGCCCCGAAGACGGTGGAGGAGGCCGCGTCCCGGGTCCCCGACGGGCCCCTCCGGGGCGTACCCGTGGCGGTGAAGGACAATCTCGCCACCCGTGACCTTCCCACCACCTGCGCCTCCCGGATCCTCGAGGGCTACGTCTCCCCCTTCGAAGCCACGGCGGTGGCCCACCTCCGGGACGCGGGGGCGATCGTCGTGGGAAAGACGAACCTCGACGAGTTCGCCATGGGCTCGTCCACGGAGAACTCGGCGTTCGGGCCCACCCGCAACCCCCACGATCCGGGCCGGGTCCCCGGGGGGAGCTCCGGGGGCTCGGCGGCCGCGGTGGCCGCCGGCCTCGTCCCCGCGGCCCTGGGGTCGGACACGGGGGGATCGGTCCGGCAGCCCGCGGCGTTCTGCGGCGTCGTGGGGATCAAGCCCACCTACGGCCGGGTGAGCCGGTACGGGCTGGTCGCCTTCGCCTCCTCCCTCGATCAGGTGGGGACGATCGGGGCGACGGTGGCCGACGCCGCCCTCCTCCTCCAGGTCGTGGCCGGTCCCGACCCCCGGGACTCCACCTGCTCCCCCCGGGCCGTGCCCGATCTCGTGGCCGCCTGCGCCGCCGGCGCGACGGGACTCACGGTGGGGATCCCAGGGGAGTACTTCCCCGACGACCTGGACCCCAGCGTGGACGCGGCGTGTCGGGCCGCCCTGGACGCCCTGGAGGAGGCGGGGGCCCGTCTCCGGGAGGTCTCCCTTCCCCACACCGAGCACGCGATCCCGACCTACTACGTCCTGGCCCCCGCCGAAGCCTCGAGCAACCTGGCTCGCTTCGATGGGGTCCGCTACGGGGCCCGGGCCCCGGGGTCGCGCACGACCCGTGAGGTCTACGAGGCCACACGCTCCCGGGGCTTCGGCGCCGAGGTGAAGCGGCGGATCCTCCTGGGGACCTACGTCCTCTCGGCGGGCTACTACGACGCCTACTACGGCCGGGCCCAGGCCGTCCGGCGGAGGATCGCCGACGACTTCCGGCGGGTCTTCGCGGACGGCGTGGACGTAATCTTCACCCCGACCGCCCCGGGCGTGGCGTTCGGCCTGGGGGAGCGGTTCGAGGATCCCTACGCCATGTACCTCTCCGACGTCTTCACGGTGACCGCCAACCTGGCCGGGCTCCCGGCCCTCTCCGTCCCCGTGGGCACGGCCGGGGGGCTGCCGGTCGGAGGCCAGCTCCTGGGGCCCCGCTGGGGAGAGGAGGCGATCCTCCGTGCCGCTGGCGCCGTGGAGGCGGCCCTGGGAACGGGGCCCACCCCGGCACCTGCCGGCGAGGCCGTCCCGGGGGAAGGACCGTGACGGGCCGGACCGAGCCGGTCATCGGCCTCGAGGTGCACGTCCAGCTCGCCACGGACCAGAAGCTCTTCTGCCGCTGCTCCCCGGCATTCGGCTCCGAGCCCAACACTCGCGTCTGTCCCCTCTGCCTGGGACTGCCGGGGGCCCTTCCCGTGACGAACGGCGGCGCCGTGGAGCTGGCCGTTCGGGCCGCCCTCGGGCTCGAGTGCACGGTCCACGAGACGAGCGTCTTCGCCCGGAAGAACTACTTCTATCCGGACCTGCCCAAGGGATACCAGATCTCCCAGTTCGAGCGGCCCCTGGCCACGGGGGGACGCCTGGTCGTGGAGGAGGGCGGGGAGAGCTTTGCCGTCCGGATCCGTCGGCTCCATCTGGAGGAGGACGCCGGGAAGTCTCTCCACGACCGCCGGCCCGGGGCCACGGCGGTGGACCTGAACCGCACCGGAGTGCCCCTGGCCGAGATCGTCTCCGAGCCGGACCTGACGAGCCCGGCCCGAGCCCGAGCCTTCCTCGACGCGCTGAAGCGCCTCATGGAGTACCTGGAGGTGAGCGACTGCAACATGGAGGAGGGGAGCCTGCGGGTCGACGCCAACGTCTCGGTGCGGCGGCCGGGCAGCGACGAGCTGGCGACGAAGACCGAGGTGAAGAACATGAACTCGTTCAGCCAGCTGGAGAAGGCGCTGGAGTACGAGGCGGCGCGTCACATCGCCATCCTCGAGTCGGGAGCCCGCGTGGACCACCAGACGATGCTCTGGGATCCTGGGCGCGGCGAGGCGCGGCCGATGCGTGGCAAGGAGGAGATCCACGACTACCGCTACTTCCCGGAGCCCGACCTCCCGCCGCTGGTCCTGGAGCCCGCCCGGATCGGAATGATCCGGGACGAGCTGCCGGAGCTGCCGGACCGAAGAGAGGCCCGATTCGTCGCCGAGTACGGCCTCACCGAGTACGACGCCGGCGTCCTCACGGCCGACCGCGCCACCGCCGACTACTTCGAGGCCACCGCCGCCGCGGCCGGCGACCCGAAAGCGGCGAGCAACTGGGTCATGGGCGAGGTCCTGGCGTGGCGGAACGAGACGGGCCAGGGGATCGACGCGCTCCCCGTCGGCCCGGACCGGCTGGGTGGCCTGATCCGCCTGGCCGACGAGGGGACCGTCTCGAGCACCGCGGCCCGGGAGGTGTTCCAGCGGATGCTCGACGACGACCGCGGCCCCGAAGAGATCGTCGACGCCGAGGGCCTCGCCAGGGTCAGCGATGACGTCCGACTCCAGCGCTGGGTCGACGACGCCCTCGCCGAACATCCCGATGAGGCCGGACGGCTGCGGGCCGGGGAGGCCAAGCTGATCGGGTTCTTCGTGGGCGCCGTCATGCGCGCCAGCGGCGGCCAGGCCGACCCGGAGCGGGTGCGGGAGCTCCTCGCGGACATCTAGGGGGGTGGAACGGCAGGAGTGCAGGAGTGCACGGTGCACGATGCAAGAGTGCACGATGCAAGA
>JABAHQ010002178.1_pt2 | contig 24105 bp, 12 predicted proteins | sample 7062091 | NCBI WGS metagenome assembly JABAHQ01 (sample SAMN14534359, study PRJNA622989) | marine sediment metagenome | biome: marine biome [ENVO:00000428]; feature: marine pelagic biome [ENVO:01000023]; material: deep marine sediment [ENVO:00002113] | place: India: Gulf of Kutch | collected...
TCCATCATGGTTAAACTTCCATGTTAAGCAAGGACAGAATAAATATCCTGCTCATCGAAGATGAGGAATATGATGTCCGGCGCATTCGCAACACCATCGAGCCGTTCCGCAATCGCATTCACATCGAAGATGTGGTCTCCGACGGCCGCGCCGCCCTGGACCTGCTGGAAAAGCGCCGTCATTATGACGTGGTGATCATGGATTTTCAAATCTACGGAGGGCTTAAAGGCGAAACACTCATTCGCAAGATCAAGGAATGCGACGAGACCATTCAGATCATCGTGGTCACCAAGATGACGATGAACGCCACGGATTTTGAGTTTGCCAATAAATTGCTGGAAGCGGGGGCCATGTGGTATTGTACCAAATATCCGGGCGATATCGAGGAGTATATTTATCAGCCTACGGACTTCATCCTGAGCATCTTTAATGCCTACGAGAAGAAAAAACTGCAGACAGAGCGGCTCAACGCCGATCGCAGACTCAACAAGAACGTTCACGACATTCTGCAAAAGAAACAAATCATCGGCGAGTCGAAGGCCATTGCTGAATTGCGCGAGCAGATTGACAAGATTGCCCCAACTCACGCCAATGTTCTGATTCTGGGTTCCTCCGGAACCGGCAAGGAGTTGGTGGCTACCCATGTGCATTACAAGAGTGATCGGTGCCTGGAGAACTTTATTGCCATCAATTGTGGCAGCCTGCCCAGCCATTTGATCGAGAGCGAGCTGTTCGGTTTTGAAAGGGGGGCCTTCACTGGCGCAGACAGCCAGAAGAAAGGCTTGTTCGAGATGGCCGACAAGGGCACCATCTTTCTGGATGAGGTTTCTGAAATACCGCTATCTGCCCAAGCCAAACTTTTGCGCGTGATCCAGGAAGGTGAAATTGACAAGATCGGTCGTACAGAGAGTGTGAAAGTTGATGTCCGCTTAATCGCTGCTTCTAACCGGGATCTCTACCGCGAGGTAGAGCAAGAGCGGTTTCGCGAAGACCTGTACTATCGCCTGAATGTGGTTTCCTTGCGCGTGCCGCCGCTCTCAGAAAGGCGCAAAGATATCCCTATCTTGATTGCGCACTTCCTGCACCACTACAGCGCAGACATGAACCAGAAACCGCCCCGGCTGGAAGATGATGCCATAAAATTCCTGGTAAACTTTGACTGGCCGGGCAATGTGCGTCAGCTTCAGAATGTTGTGCAACGCTTTCTGCTCTTGCGCGAGGATAGAATCGATGTCAACGCGGCCAGAATGGCTCTGGGAATTTCGGGAGAGGCGACTTCGGGCGAGGGTCTGGCGTCCTTCTTCAGCAAAGAAAAGATTCGGTCCTGGCGCGAAATGGAAGAGATATTCCAGAAGAAATACTTTCGGTTTGTGCGTGACAACACCAGCTCAGATGCTGAAGCTGCCCGCCTCCTCGGTTTGGCCCCTCCGAACTATCACCGCATGTGCAAGCGTCTGGGCATAAAGTGATTGCAGCTATGCTGTATTATCAATTTGATAATCGGCCATTGTCAATTTAATAATACACCAGTGGTCTTGCAAATTTTGAACCCTATTATTTTTAATAAGTTATGCGTGCGCCTGAGACTGGCACCATTGTTGTAAAGACCGTTTTGGCGTTGGCAGAGCTTTCTTGCCTTCCAACCACCAGCCTAATAGAACAAAATCTTATTGATACTTGGATTAGTATCTGAAAGAAAACTCGCAACAAAATTAGGTAATCATCGCGCCGTAGTTACGCGAAGCGGTCTCCGGCGCGATCAGTACGACAAGAACCGCTTCGCTCATTTCTTGTCACAATCATAACAACGAATCTTATTGAACACTCGGTCTCAGGAAGCCATGCTTAACAAGTCATTATGTGTCGGCCTTTTAGTCTCCCTTGTGATTGTCCCGTCTATCCTGGCGCAATCCAAACCCTACCGTGGTGCGGAGCTGCGAACGAAGGTTTCCTATAAATATGGCAGGTTCGAAGTACGAATGAAATCGTCATTTGGTAGCGGGATGTTAACGTCATTTTTCACTTACCATGACAACGATCCGGACCCCATCGGCAACTGGAATGAGATCGACATCGAGATCATGGGGCGTTACACCAACGAAGTGCAATTCAATACCATCACGCCCGGCCAGGTCAACCACGTTTTCCATAATGAAACCAAGTTTAATCCCCATCGCGCGTTTCATGTCTACGCCATAGAGTGGACGCCGGATTACGTTGCCTGGCAAATCGATGGCTATGAGGTGCATCGCCAAACCGGCGAGCATGTCCAGACGTTGAATCTGTCGCAAAGAATCATGATGAACATCTGGCAGCCGGATTATGTCGACTGGGCGGGAATGTTTGACCCCGGCATCTTACCTGTTTACGGTTACTACGACTGGGTGAAGTTCTACGATTACACACCTGGTCAGGGTGATAATTTTACGCTGGCGTGGACAGACGATTTTGATTCCTGGGATCTGCTCAGATGGGATAAGGCCACGCATACATGGTTCGGCAACAACGCTCTTTTTACGCCGGACAATATTGTCTTTCAGGATGGTTACATGATGCTCTGCCTCACCATGCCGCAATCTACCGGCTATCAGGGCGGAGCCGTGGTAGATGAAGATGTCCACCCACCCTATTTGATTTGGGCGCATGCCGACGTGGACAAAGTGCAAGTCTATTTCTCGGAGGCTGTTGAGCCAATCAGTGCTGAGACAGTCGCCAATTACGTCATTCCCGGCATCACCGTGAAGCAGGCAACGCTCCTGTCATCCAACAAAACCGTTGTGCTGGTCACGGATAGCCTGGACCTTGCCAGGAGTTATCTCATACTGGTTTCCGGAGTGAAAGACCGCGCACCAGAGCCAAATACCATGAGTCTGCAGAGCGGGGTCATCGCACATGGTTTGACCCTTCCGGTTAAGATCGACGTTGGCGGAGCAGGGGATGAGAGTTTCCTGGCTGACCAAACCTGGGAAGCGCAGTCGGAGTATGGAGCGGTGGGTGGCGATAGCAAGTCCGCAAGTTCGGCCATCAGCGGTGCAGAGAATTTTGCGGCCTATCAATCTCATCTTGAAGGTCTAACATTTTACAATGTTCGTCTGCCGGCCGCAACCTACAACGTGAAGCTACTTTTGGCTGAGTTTGGTAATAGTACGCCCGGTGCGCGGGTCTTTGACATCCATGCAGAGAATCAGCCGGTTGCCGAAAACGTGGATGTCCATACTCTCGTCGGCAACAACGCGGCTCATCAGATCACACTTCATGACCTGGCGGTAACAGATGGCGTTCTCAATTTGTATTTTGATGCGGAAACTGGAGAGCCTATCCTCAACGGACTGAGCATAGAGACGGCGACTGCCACGCATGTTGCTGAGGCAGCCCCGCTTCCCAACGATTTCAGCCTGCACGCGTTTCCGAATCCGTTCAACCCGGAAACGACGATTGAATACAGTTTGCCTTTTGGTGGTCAGGTCAATCTAAGAGTGTTCAACAGTCGGGCCCAGCTCGTGCGCACTCTCCTCGATGGGCACAGAGCAGCAGGTTCCCATGCGTTCAAATTTCAGGCAGATGGCTTGAGCACGGGCGTGTATTTTGTCATGTTCAATGTCGATGGTCGCCATGTCAGGTCGACGAAACTGCTTTATCTAAAATGAATCCGCGCCGCAAAAAGATTCTCTTCTATGCGATCGTTGTCTGCCTGCCCTTTCTATTCTTATTCTCGCTCGAGGTCGGGCTAAGACTTCTGGGTCTGTTTGAGCAGCAACCCTTTATCATCGAAAGCTCCAAAAACGATATCCCTGTTTACCAGCTCAATCAGCACGTAGCACAGCGCTATTTTGATCCGCGGAAATTTTCCGTGCCCGGAGTGAGTCCGGAAACCTTTACGAAATATCGTTTCGGCAAGACTTTCCGTATCTTCTGTCTTGGCGGTTCCACAATGGCTGGCTTTCCGTTCGATTGTCAGGTGCCATTTCCCGTGCAGCTCCGATATCTGCTTACGCAAAGCTATCCGGACTATGAATTTGAGGTTATCAATGCAGGCATTTCGGCTGTCAACAGCTTCACGGTCATCGATCTGTTGCCTGAAATTCTCGAGCTTCAGCCCGATTTGCTTCTGATATACATGGGGCATAACGAATTCTATGGTGCTTACGGCAGCGCCTCAACGATATCGCCAGGAGCCGGCGCGCGCTACATTCGTTTCTACTTGAAGCTGCAGAAGCTGCATGTTGTGCAAATGCTGAAACGGATGGTGTCAGGCTTTGGCTCTGCCGGGAATGAGAAGGCCGGGGGACGTACACTCATGGCCAATGTGGTGCAAGACCAGCAGATTCCCTATCGCTCCGACAAATACAACCGAACGCTGGCAAATTTCAGGGAGAACCTGGGCATTATTCTTGAAATGTGTCGCCGCGAGGCTGTGCCGGTGGTAGTGAGCAATTTGGTCAGCAACATTCGCGATCTCGAGCCATTTGCAGATGGCCGGTCCGAAGAGGTTGAGCCAGGCGAACATGAAAAATATCGCAAGGCAGTCGCGATGGGGGACAGCCTTCTGCAGAGCGAACTTTATGAACCGGGGCTCGCAGCTTATCAGGAGGCGCTTGCCATCGACTCGAGCTCTGCAACACTGTGGTTCAAACTCGGCAGGACTTTGGCTGCAATTGGAGACTCTGCGAATGCCGGTTATTATTTTTACGGCGCCAAGGAGCGCGACCCCATACGCTTCCGCGCCAGCGAAGATTTCAACCGGGCTATCAAAGATGTTGTAGGTAGCGCCGGCGCGACAATTGTGGATATGCGTGAGCGGTTTTCGAACGAGGCGCCACAGCGACTCATCGGCAAAACGCTCATGTGTGACCATCTGCATCCGAATCCATTTGGTTATTATCTCATGGCGAGAGCCTTTTATGATAAGATCGTCGACATGGGTATCCTGAAAAACCGCGACCTTGCATTCGAGCCTGCCGAGCGTCCTTACTTCGTGAGCGACCTGGATTGGGATATCGGTTTGCTGAAAATTTTTGAAATGGTGCATCGTTGGCCGTTCGAAGAAAAACCGGTTACTTTCGACGATTATCAACCCTATGGCGATCCCGTTGCCACAGAAATCGCCCGCGAGTATCTGTTTGGGGACAATGTCTGGTCGCGCGCCAAATATAAGATGGCCCAGAAATTTCTCGCCCGGCGAGAGCTGGAAAAGGCGCGCAACGAGTATCTGGCGGTGAGTCTGTTTGCACCGCAAGATCCCTATCCTTATTTGCAGGTGGCGAAAACCTATGAAATCGAGCAGGCCTGGGATCTGCGGGAGAGTTATTTGCGGCGTGCGTTGCCTTTGTCGCAGGCTAAAGGCATGCTCAATTACCAGATCTCGCTCTGCCAATGGCGGCAGGGAGAGTTACGCAAAGCCTGTGACACCATGACTTTGGCGCTGACCCACAATGATCTCTCCCGCAAGCAAAAACAAAACGCCCGCTTCTATCTGGCAGGATTTTATGCAGATCTCCACAATTCGAGCCGAGCTGCCGGAATTTTGCAGGAGTTATTGCGAGAAGATCCCAACTTTCAGCCAGCCAGAGTCTTCTTGCAGAGATTACAAATGCTTCAGAATTAACACGGATAGAATGAACTGATGTCGAGAATCATCTTTGTTGTCCTCACGGTTTCTTTCCTTTTTCAAGTTTCCTGGGGCCACTCCCAAACCTATCTGGATTCCACCGCCGCTATTCCTGACCGGGTCGAAGACTTACTTGGGCGCATGACTCTGGCAGAGAAGATCGGTCAGATGACGCAGGCAGACCGTCGGTTTTTACAGAGCGAATCCGACATCGCAACCTACGGTCTGGGTTCAGTTTTGAGCGGCGGCGGCTCTGCGCCCGCGCCCAATACGCCTCAGAGCTGGGCCGACATGTATGACCGCTTTCAATCTCATGCCCTGAGTACGCGGCTCAAGATTCCCCTGATATATGGCATCGATGCTGTGCATGGCCACAACAACGTCAAAGGTGCGGTTATTTTTCCACACAATATCGGATTGGGCTGCACGCGCAACGATTCTCTGGTTCAAAAGGCTGCGCGTGTCACGGCAATCGAAGTGGCCGGCACGGGCATCGACTGGACTTTTGCACCCTGCATTGCAGTGCCGCAGGATGAACGCTGGGGACGCACCTATGAAGGTTTTGGTGAAACCCCGGATCTGACCAGCCAGATGGCTGCGGCAGCCGTGCGTGGCTTGCAAGGCGATGACCTTGCGGAAGGGCGTACTATCCTTGCCTGTGCCAAACATTTTGTAGGCGACGGCGGCACCACCAACGGCATCGATCAGGGCGATACAGAGGTTGACGAACAGACCTTGCGCGCCATTCATCTGCCCGGCTATATTTCGGCGATCTCAGCCGGCGTGGGATCTATCATGGCCTCTTTCAACATTTGGAACGGCGAGAAAGTCCACGGCAGCCGCTATCTCCTCACCACTGTGCTCAAGCAGGAATTGGGTTTTGCGGGCTTTGTGGTGTCAGACTGGGCAGGCATTGATCAGCTTCCGGGCCCCTATGCCAGCGACGTAGAAACGGCGATCAACGCTGGCATCGACATGGTGATGGTGCCGGACCGCTATGCGAATTTCATCAACACCCTCAACAATCTGGTGCAGCAGGGAAAGGTTTCTCAAACACGCATCGACGATGCTGTGCGTCGCAACCTGCGCCTGAAGTTTGAGCTGGGTCTGTTTGAGCGGCCCTTTACAAATCGCAGCTTGACTGGTCTGATTGGCTCCCGGCAGCACCGTGAGGTCGCACGCGCCTGTGTCCGCGAATCTCTCGTTCTGCTCAAGAAGAAGGATGCCACTTTGCCAATTTCTAAGAGTGGGCAGCGTATTTATGTTAGCGGTAAGAATGCGGACAACCTCGGCTACCAGTGCGGTGGCTGGACCATTAGCTGGCAGGGCTCGAGTGGAGACATCACCACCGGCACGACGATTCTCCAGGCCATTCGCATTGCCGTGTCCTCAACCTCGGTTACGTATGCTGTCGACGGTTCAGGTGGAGAAGGCGCGGACGTGGGCATCGCTGTGATTGGAGAGAAGCCTTATGCTGAGGGCCGGGGCGACCGTACGGATTTGAACCTGAGTGAAGAAGATATTGCCGCAGTTCGGAATCTGAAAAATGCCGGCTTGAAAGTCATCACAATTATCGTGTCTGGCAGGCCGCTGGTCATCGAGCCGATTCTCCATTACTGTGATGCGATCATTGCCGCCTGGCTGCCGGGCACGGAAGGGCAAGGTGTGGCTGATGTGTTGTTTGGCGATTACGCACCGAGCGGGCAGCTTTCGCATTCCTGGCCAAAAAGCATGCCGCAGATTCCGATCAATTTTGGTGATGATAACTACGAGCCACTTTTCGAATACAACTATGGCATTACATCCTTCGCCGATTCAGAGCCGGGTTCTCCGCCGGTATTCATGTCCGCCGCGACTACGGGAGATGGCGCCGCGCTGGAGGTCGCATTCAACAAAGTCATGTCCGGGCCGCCATCCTCAGCCTCCGACTTTGTTGTGGATGTCAATTTCGGCGGCTCGAATCCGGTCACCGGCGTCTTGCGCAAGGAGATCGACCCAACCACCCTGGTGGTGGCGCTGAACGAACCCATCGTTGCCGGAGACGTAGTCACGGTTGCCTACACAGCCGGTGATATTACGTCCGCTGATGGCGGCAAACTGGCACCATTTGCGGCGCAACCGGTTTACAATGTTCTTAACGAGACCGGCACGGTGTTCGCGGTACCCGGCAAGGTCGAGGCGGAAGCCTACGCAGCCATGTTTGGCGTGCAAACGGAGACAACCCTCGATGTCGGCGGCGGCCTGAATGTCGGCTGGATCGACAGCGGCGACTGGATGGATTATCGCGTGAATATTTTATCATCGGACGTCTACAAGCTAGACTACCGCGTCGCCAGTCAGTCGGTTGCGGGTCAGATTGAGTTGCAAAAAGACGGCGCCGCCATCACCACTACGAATTTGCCGGTGACCGGCGGCTGGCAGACCTGGCGCACGGTCAGCAGCTTCGTTCATCTCGATTGTGGTGTTCAGACTTTGCGGGTTTATGCCAACGCTGGTGGCTTCAATCTCAATTGGCTGGAATTTAGCTTCCTGACTTCGGTGGAACAGGATCCCACCGTTCCCGAGCAGTTTGCTCTTTTTCAGAATTATCCCAATCCGTTCAACTCGGAAACCCGGATTCGTTTTGAGCTGCCAGTCGCCAGCTTTGTAAATCTTAGAATCTACAACACTCTTGGCCAGCAGGTACGAACTCTGGTGGAGAGACACTTTCCGGCGGGAGTTCACACCGTGAAGTGGGACGCCCGGGGGGTGCAAAGTGGAATGTACGTGTACAAACTGGGGGCAGGGGCGTTTTCAGAAACAAAGCAACTTATTGTGCAAAAGTGATATTCGCCTGAGAGGACAGTTGCGGATACCAAGTCAAAAGTCGTTTTTGCTTTTTGCTAGCTTAACCTTGTTACAGGCTTGTGCGAAGGACTCACCCGAGTGGCAAATCGAGGGCTGGGAGCTGGTGTGGCAGGATGAGTTCGAAGGCGCGGTGGTAGACACCAGCAAGTGGGAATTTCAATCGGGCGATGGCACCGAGTTTGGCTTGCCGCCCGGCTGGGGTAACAACGAGCTGCAATGGTATCGACCAAAAAATGCACATGTTGAGAACGGGTCCTTGATTATAACCGCCCGTAAGGAAAATCATCGGGGCTTTGCCTATTCGTCGGCTCGTTTACGTACCATGAACAAGGGCGACTGGAAGTACGGTCGATTCGAGATTCGGGCGAAGCTGCCTCGCGGCCAGGGCTTGTGGCGAGCCATTTGGATGCTGCCGACCAACTGGATTTACGGCGGTTGGGCTGCGAGTGGAGAAATCGATATCATGGAAATGCTGGGTCACGAACCCACCAAAGTATACGGTACTTTGCATTACGGCGGTGAATGGCCGGACAATGTGCACACAGGCACGTACTACGTGTTGCCGAAAGGCAATTTTTCGACTGAGTTTCATGACTTTCGTTTGGAGTGGCAGAAGGGCGAAATCCGCTGGTATGTGGATGGTCAACATTATCAAACGCAGACGGAATGGTATAGTGAGGGCCATCCATTTCCCGCGCCCTTTGACCAACCATTTCACCTGCTTTTGAATGTGGCCGTAGGCGGAAACTGGCCGGGCCCGCCAGACTCAACCACCACGTTTCCACAGAAAATGATGGTCGATTATGTTCGGGTTTACCGTCGAGTTAAGTGAAAGGGGTCCATTCAGTCCAGTTTCTGAGGGCTTGCATTTGTTATCAGATTAATAAGTGATCGCATTATTAAATTAATAACAACCCCAAAGCCATGAAGAACTTTTTATTTCAAATAATTGTTTGTTATTACAGTGTTTAACTCAGTAAGAAAATTTTTGGCAAAGTTCTTGTTATATGCTGCAATGATTGCCATCAGCTTTCTGATTCTGGCAAGCCGCAATTCGTTTTAATCTTCTATCCAGTTTTTCGGGACGAGTCTCGATTGCCGGTCTTCGGATATTAGAAGGAGGCAAAAGCCTCTTATTGTTAATTAAATCTGCTGTGAGGTAGAAATGAAGCTTACAAAGCAGTTTATGCTATTGCTGTTCTTGCTTCTGAACATAAACGCGAACGCATTTACAGAAAACAAACTCGACCCAAATTCCCTGGAAAAGAAAGTTGGGGATTTATTAAGTAGCATGACCTTGGAAGAGAAAGTTGGACAAATGACACAGATAGCCATCGAGGTGGTTTCTCAGGATAGCCAGGATCTCGGTGGATATCATAAGTTAGATCCCGAAAAACTGCGGACGGCAATCTTGGATTATCACGTCGGCTCAATTCTCAATGTAATGGGTGCAGCTTACTCCCTGGAGAACTGGCACGACATCATCACCCAGATTCAGGACGTGGCCACCAAAGAGAGTCGTCTCGGCATTCCGATCATCTACGGGATTGATGCCATTCATGGTGCCAATTATACGACCGGTGCGACAATTTTCCCACAAAGTCTCGGGATGGCCGCGACCTGGAATCCGGAACTTGTGAAAAAGACTTCCGAAATCACAGCTTATGAAGTGCGCGCCTCGGGAATTCCGTGGAACTTCAACCCGGCGCTCGGGATTGGGCGGCAGCCTTTGTGGCCGCGTCTGTTCGAAACCTTTGGCGAAGACCCCTATCTGGCTTCGGTTATGGGTGCAGCTTATATTAAAGGCCAGGAAGGTGACGACAACGATATCGGGCGTGAGAATAGAGTCGCTTCCTGCATGAAGCATTATCTCGGTTATAGCTTTCCATTCACCGGCAAGGATCGAACCCCTGCATACATTCCCGATCGTCTGCTTTGGGAGTGCTTCGTGCCCAGTTTCAAGGCCGCAATCGATGCTGGCTCACACACAATAATGATCAACTCATCCGAGATCAATGGCATTCCGGTGCACTCGAGTTACTTCTATTTAACAGAATTGCTCCGTAACCGGCTTGGTTTTGAGGGCTTTGTCGTTTCGGACTGGCAGGATGTGCTGAATCTGCATACTCGCGAAAAGGTCGCGGAATCCCGCAAAGAAGCCGTGCGCATGGCTGTTATGGCCGGTATCGACATGAGTATGGTCCCGATGGATTTCAGCTTCTACGAAGATCTGGTTGCCTTAGTCCAGGAAGGCAAAGTACCTGAATCTCGCATCGATGAGGCGGTCGGCAGAATTCTAAAAGTGAAGTTCAAACTGGGGCTGTTTGACGACCCGTATCCTAACAAAAAGCTTAAGAACAAATTTGCCAACGATGAATTCAGAGCCGTCTGTCTCCAGGCCGCCCGGGAATCGATTACCCTTTTAAAGAATGAAGATCGCATTTTGCCCATCGCGAAAGGCAAGCGTATTCTGGTGACCGGGCCGACGGCTACCCGTTTGAGCGTCTTAAATGGTGGCTGGACTATCACCTGGCAAGGAAATGACGAGAGACTCTATCCAAAAGACAAGTTGAATATCCTGCAGGCCCTGGAGGAGAAATTTGGCAAAGAGAATGTCACGCATCTCGAAGGCACCACGGTCGAGGAGGAAGTCGACATAGCGGCCGCGGTGTCAGCAGCCAGAACCGCAGATGTGGCGATCGTTTGTCTCGGTGAAGAAGCGTATTGCGAGACGCCCGGCAACATAACGGATCTGACCTTGCCGGAAGCCCAGTTGAGATTAGCTGAGCAAATCGAAGCGACAGGTACGCCAGTGGTGCTTGTATTGACGGAGGGGCGCCCGCGAATCATTCGCCGCGTCGCTGACGGCGCCAAAGGCATCCTCATGGCTTATCTTCCCGGTTTTGAAGGAGGCGTGGCGATTGCCGATGTCCTCGCCGGTGATTTTAACCCGTGCGGGAAGTTGCCCATTACCTATCCGCGCTATCCTAACGATCTGACTTTGTACGACCACAAATTCAGCGAGAATGACGTTGAGTTCAAACGCTATAATCCGCAGTTTCCGTTTGGGTTTGGTTTGAGCTATACTCACTTTGAATACAGTGATCTGGTCATCGCGTCGGATACCATTCGAGGAGATGAACAGCTTCAGATCAGAGTGACAGTCACGAACGTTGGCGACAGAAGTGGCAAGGAAATAGCCCAGCTCTATTTGAGCGACCTTTACGCTTCTGTGACCCCGGCAAACAAGCGCCTAAAAAGGTTTCGAGGGGTGCATCTCGCTGCGGGGGAGAGTGAGACTGTCTCCTTTACTTTACAGAAAAAAGACCTCTCGTTTATCGGACGAGATAACAAACCGGTTGTTGAAGCCGGGGAGTTCAAAATCTCGGTGGGCAACCTAAGCGGAAACTTTTTCTACGTGAATGATAAAACGAACGGAACCAACTTTTAGTTGGGGAAACCGAGAACAGTAATTAAAGAGAGTCAGCCGCAATGTTAGGAAATCTGGCACCCCTCGATGTGATCTTCATCTTGTGCTACTTTGGTGCACTCTTTGGAATTGGCTTTTACTTTTCTCGAAAGGAAAAGAGCAGCACGGATTACTTCTTAGCTGGCAGANNGCAGAAGAGCGGGGTGGATCGCGGTCGGCGCTTCGCTGTTTGCGTCCAACATTTCAAGTGAGCACTTCATCGGTCTGGCGGGGTCCGGGGCAACCCGCGGTCTGGCAGTAGGACATTTTGAATGGTTGGCTTGCCTGATCGTTCTGGTGCTGGGCTGGTTTTTTGTCCCATTCTACCTGAAGTCAGGCGTCTTTACCATGCCCGAATTCCTGGAGCGGCGCTACAATCAATCCAGCCGAATGTACCTGACCACCGTTTCCATTATCGCCTACGTTCTGACGAAAATCTCCGTGACCCTGTTTGCAGGCGGGCTCTTGTTGAACAGGATTCTGGGTTGGGATATCGCAACTTCTGCAGTCGTGATGGTGATCGTTGCGGGGATTTATACAGTTGCGGGAGGACTCCGCGCCATCGTGCACGTCGATGTATTGCAGAGCTCCGTTCTGATCGTCGGGGCAGCTACTCTGACCATACTCGGTCTGAATGAAGTGGGCGGCTTCTCCGCCCTGCAACAAAAAGTGCCAGCAGATTTCTTCAGTATGTTTAAACCAATGACGGACCCGGATTTTCCGTGGACCGGCATCGTTTTCGGCGCGCCCATTCTCGGCATCTGGTATTGGTGTACCGATCAGTATATCGTGCAGCGCGTTCTGGGCGCGAAGAACATCAATCACGCGCGCAGCGGCACCATTCTGGCCGGATTTCTGAAAATTTTACCCGTTTTCATTCTTGTTCTTCCAGGTATCATTGCAGTGGCGATGTTTGGAGATAAGAATATCGGGGACTTCGCGTTTCCGGCTCTGGTAGCTGGTGACCTGCTGCCTGCAGGCGTCAAGGGTATTGTGGTAGCCAGCTTGCTTGCGGCTCTTATATCTTCGCTCGCCAGTTGTTTTAACAGCAGCTCAACTCTTTTTACCATGGACTTCTATCGCCATTTTCGTCCGGATGCCTCCGAGCGTGAGCTTGTGTTCGTGGGCCGACTGGCGACCACCGCGCTCGTGGTTCTCGGTATTCTCTGGGTCCCGTTCATCAGATATATTAGCTCGCAAGTTTATATCTACCTGCAAAGTGTGCAAGCATACATCAGTCCACCCATTGCCGCAGTATTCTTGCTCGGGCTGTTCTGGAAGCGAGTCAACGGCAAGGGTGCTATCTGGTCGCTTATCGCTGGTGCCGTCATTGGTGCTATCAGGCTCGTGGTTGAGCTTTTGCACAGAGCCGGCCATATTGATTCATCCTGGCTCCAGGCTCTGGCGGAAATCAACTTTTTGCATTTCGCCATAATTCTGTTTGTTATCTCATGCGGTGTTCTGGTGTTTGTCAGCCTGCTGACTACGCCACCCATTAGCGAGAAGATCGCTGGCCTCACTGTGGGAACGGCCAAAATGGCCTACGCAAACGGCCCGATCGATCCCGAAGACATAAATCCGACCTGGCGCAAAGCGAATATTTTCTTGTCGACACTGCTGATTTTGACGGTGTTTGTTTTGTGGATTATCTTTTTCTAACTACGTAGACTGATCTGCGGCAGGTCTTCCGAACTAAACGATGGGTTTTCATATTGAAAAATTAAGTCTTCTTAATTCGCGAGTTTGAGAAAAAGGCAAGTTTTCCATGAAAATTGAGTGTGAAATAAGTGTTTAAAAATTTGGCAGTTAGAATTTTATGTTGTTATCAAGAGAATTTGGCACCAAAATTGAATTTATTATTAAGCTTCTCAAATTAGATCATTCTTATCTTTCAATAAAATGTTGAAAATTTGGATCTCTAAATTTGTTGCGCTACCCGCCGTTCTATGTTTGTGTTTCGTTTCCTGTTCAGCCCCCCTCCCTGAGGGTGAGAATGTGGTAGCGAGGGTTGGTGACCGAGTCATAACAAACAAGCATCTGACGCGCAGCTTCCATCTACAGCCAAAGTGGGGTGCGGGACTGACTCGCAAAGAAGCCTATGTCAATCAGCTTAACTACCTCATCGATCAAAAGCTGTTCGCATCAGCCGCGATCGAGGAAGGTCTGCACCAGAAAGCTCCGCTCGCCGGTTATCTCAAATTGATTGAAGAAAAGGAGCTCATCAAGGCTTTATATCAGAAGGAGATTGCCGCGAAAGTGGTTATCAGCGACGAAGAGTATCACCGAGCTTATGGTCAGTCAAAAAAGAAGGTCACGTTCAACTATGTCTACACAGAAAAACCCAATCGAGCACACTACTACTACCGTCAAATGAAGTCCGTGGCATTTGACTCTATCCGATTGGTGGAACCAGGGATGGACCGAAAGGGCACTACCCGAACGATGTCATTCGGTGATCTGGCTCCGGAGATCGAGGCCTTCATTTTCGAAATGAAGCCAGGCGAAGTGGCTGAGCCTATCGAAATTCTGAGTGGCTACATGGTGATTCAACTGGTGGACGGGGTTGTTGATAAGTTTATGTCAGAAATTGATCTGGCACAGAATAAGTCCAGTTTGAAGAGAGTCATATTCGAACGCAAAGCTGGCCCCCTGGCAAATAACTATGTCAAAAATCTGATGCTGAAAAAAAGATTGACTTTAAATCCTGATTCGTTCTTTGCATTAAGCAAGTTGTTTTCCCAGCTTACTGAAAAGGCGGATCCAGAGCCGGGTTTGATACCGGTCAATCTTGCCGACCACGAGCTAAGCGCTGTGGACCATGAAGCGGTGTCACTTCGGGGAAGCATTCTGGCGACCTACGAAGGCGGATACCTTACCGTTGGCGAGTTTTTGGACAGATTGCAGAACATGCCAGCCGGGCTTAGGCCACGCGTCAAGATGGACCGACAGTTAAAGGATGCTATTGGCGTGATGGTGCGCAATCAGTTTCTGGCCAACCAAGCACGTGCGGCCGGACTACTTGAAACGCCCGAGGTCAGAAAAGAGATTCGAATTCAACAGGATCAGGCATTGGCGGAACACTATATAAACGTGAGGCGAAATCAGGTCAAGATCAGCAATGAGGAGATCGGGACATTCAGGCAGAGCTTGGAATTCGAAGAATTGAACCAACGTCTCAACAGTGCGCTGACGACAGAGAAAATCGCCTCGGTCATTCTTGATTTTAAGATGGCCAAAACCAAGCTGATGCTTTCCGACTCGCTGCGTCAACAGTTTCAGGTTCTGGTGGATTCGACCGGATTGCGGGCTTTAGTGCAGAACCCCGAGGAGATCATCGACCAGGATCCGATGCCATTTGTGACCAGGAAGATTTTCAATTAACAATGATACTGTTTTTTCAACAGACTACTGAGGAGGTGATAAACCAAGCGCAAGAAGTGAATGTTACGAAATGATGAGAACGCGGTCGGAGGCTAAATACTGAGACAGCGAGAGGAGGGCTGTCCCGGGTTAAACAGGTCGCCGTTCGCGGGCTGGTCAGCAGAAGTCTTGTTTTTAATCCAAAAGAGGAGAGTTGCTATGAAAACGAAATTTCTATTGGCGGCTGTAGCAATGGCGGCACTTGTTGGTACCGCCCAGGCGCAGCTCGTCGTCAATGATTTTGAGACCGCGGCCGCAGACTCGATGTTTGAGTTGTTTGGCACGGGTCTGGATCCGGACTTGGGGGGCAAGGCCTATATGAATTTAACTGATGACACGTCTGATCCATTTCATGGCGATGCAGCCCTGAAGTGCGAGTGGGGTGTCCATACGACGGAATCGTGGGGTGGCTTTCTGCAGTTGCAATATCTTTTGCCTGAATCGATAGCCCTCTGGGATTTCTCGACTGCTGAGTATATCAGCATTATGTACAAGAATCATCAGCCCTCCAATAAGCCGGGCAAAGTCACCATGCGCTTCAAGGTTCACGATGCTGGCGACGGTCGCAGTGGGGTTGAGGATTGGTATTTTGAAACTGCGGTTGTTTACGACAATACCGAGAGCGACTGGCAGGAGCTGCTCATCCCTTTGCGGGAAGTAGAGAATCCGGTCGGCACCATTCCGAGTGACCAGGGCTTTTCTTTACCTGGCTGGAGTGGCAACACGAACGGTAATCAGAAAATGGATCTTGACATGGTAGCGGGCTACAGCATCGAATGGCCCTCTGCCCAAATCGAAGATGACTCGACCGCGACGGGTATGATCTCCTGGGACTACCTGCGTCTCAAAGGGCACCGCAATCCGGTACTCTACCTGTTCGAGAATGCCTCCACCGATACCAGCATCTCGCAGGAAGGAACGGGTAGCAGCTCTATAACGATCACTGATAATGGTGCTCTGGGCTTCGAGGACAATTCAGCACAATTAGATTGGTTCGTCGATGCCACAGAATCATGGGGAGGATTTGCAAGTATTACGGTAACCTCTGACACTTTCTACGCGGACATGCTCGGCCATACACACATTAGCCTAATGTACAACAATCTGGTGGCGCAAACGAATCCCGGTGAGGTGACGTTCAGAGTGGAATTGCACGACTACAGCGAAGGCGAAGACCAACAAGAGGTCTGGTACTATGCCACCTCCCAGGTTTTGGATTCAGAGCCAGGTTGGAATCAACTGCTGCTACCGCTAGAAGATCTGGGCACAGGAACGTTTCCGAGTGATCAGGGCTTCTCAAATCCTGGCTGGGCTGGCGTACCGGGGAACGGTCAACTAGATTTCGATAAAATAGGCGGCTTCGTTCTTGAGTTTTCTGCAGCTACGCAGGGCACACAAACCACGGGTACGCTAATGCTGGACAACATGGAGCTCTATGGCGAACGTCCCACAGACACCGAGGGTCCCGTCGCTGTTCAAAACCTCGGGGTTGTCCAGGGCGATTTCATCAACATCATCACCTGGGATGATGTACCCGGCGAAGAAGGGGAAAGTTACGACATCTTTTACAGCGAACAGCCTATCGCGGATGTGAACTCCGCCGAAGTGGTCGCATTGAAGGTAGCCGAGAACACCCGCTTGGCAGAACATCGTCTGTTGTACCCGATTTCTGACACTGAGGTGACCTACTTTTACGCAATCCGAGCGAAAGACAAAGTAGGAAATCTTGGTCAAGTCACTGCGCTGCCAGCCCCAGTTTCGAATACTGCGAAAGGGGTGGTGACCATTTCACTGGAACCGCCAGCCAATTTCGCTGCTGATGGCGATCTTGGTGAATGGAGCCATATCACGCCTTTCCGAATGTTTCCCTCTGAAGGTGCGCCCATCGTGACCAACACGGCAGTAGACAATGACGCCGATCTCTCTGTGCTCGCGTACCTCGCCGTTGATAACGATTACTTGTATGTTGCATTTGACGTCACAGACGATGTGGTCTCACCAGACGTTGTATCGGAATCTTGGTTGAACGACTCGCCAGATCTCTTCATCGGCTTGTACGATTGGCGTGGCGCTCCGCATCTTGGCTATGAGCGCGGAGCCACTCCGGATTATCATTTCCGATTCAACAAGGCAGAGATGAGCGAAGATCATCTTGGTGGGGCGACGGTAGTGACGGCAGATTCGGCCGACTACTATTGGGGTGAAAAATTCGTCAACGGCTATATCGTCGAAACCCGAATATCCCTGACACAACTGGCTCAGATTGCCGACGATGGGGACGAGGTCTTCTCACCTGTGGAGGGCTATCGAATCCCAATCGATTTCTCCATCAACGATGCTGATGGCGCGGCAAGAGAAGGGATTATGACTTATTCACCGAATAATCAGGACCTCTCCTGGCAGACACCATCCCGTTGGACCCATACTTGGCTGGGCAATCTGGAAAAACCGGTGAGTGTAGAGAATGATCCAGTTCAGATGCCATTTTCCTATCGTCTGTCGCAGAACTATCCGAACCCATTTAATCCGGTGACTACCATCGAATATTCACTGAAGACGGCGGGACGCGTGAACGTCGCTATTTTTAATATTCTGGGTCAAAAGGTGCAAACCCTGGTCGACGAGCATAAGCCCGCTGGTGAGTATTCTATCAAGTTTGATGGGGCAAGACTTTCGTCCGGTGTCTACCTCTACAAAATCCAGGCGGGCGATTTTGTGGACACGAAAAAGATGGTCATCATGAAATGAGGAAGCGGTAAATTGGGGTGTAGCGCGGTTTGGCTGCACCTCAAATTTCTACTCGGTTTAATTGTATACCAACCTCAAATCAGAAAATACTTTGTTAAGCAAGTAGTCTGTTCATGACGAGGAGGTTTGGCAAGTGACTAATTCAAATGCAGCAGCACGCTGTATAATTTGCCTCCTGCTGATGGTCTTGCCCGGCCTGGTCTTGGCTGGAACAACCGGCAAAATCGCTGGCTATGTCAAAGATGCCAGCACAGGTGAGCCGCTACCAGGAGCAAACATCATCCTTGAAGGGACATTTCAGGGGGCAGCAGCCGACATGGAAGGTTACTATTATATCAATCATGTGCGGCCGGGCTACTACACGGTCATTGCACAAATGATGGGCTACAGGAGAACGACTATTGAGAGAGTACGGGTGATGATCGATCTCACCACAGAGCTAAATTTCGACTTGCAGCAGGAGGCAGTTGAGGTGGGCGAAGAAGTGGTGATTACCGCAGAACGGCCTCTTATTCAGAAGGACCTGACTTCGACCTCCGCCGTGGTCTCATCTGAGGAAATCGAGGCCATTCCGGTCGAGAGCTTCAGTGAAATCGTGAACCTGCAGGCCGGCGTGGTGGACGGTCATTTTCGCGGTGGCCGAGAGCAAGAGGTGGCCTACCTGGTGGATGGAATTTCCGTCACCGACGCGTTCAGTGGGGAAGTGGGCATTGAAATCGAAAACACCTCCATTCGGGAAATGGAAGTCATCAGCGGCACCTTCAACGCGGAATACGGTCAGGCCATGTCGGGCGTCGTTAATATTGTAACCAAAGACGGTTCATCCAATTTCCAGGGCTCGTTTTCAGGGTACGCTGGTAACTACATCACCACGCATGACAATTTGTTTGAGCATGCCAATCGCATCGATGGCAGCGGCTTTCAAAATCTGCAAGTCACTTTCAGTGGGCCCACGCCCCTCAAGGGTCTGACCTATTTTCTCACTGGACGCTATTTCAAGGACGACGGACACATCTTCGGGCAGCGCGTTTACACTATCGACGACTCGGACCCGTTTACCCCCAGTGGTGATGGTAGTTTCGTTCCCATGAACGACTACCGCAAATATTCTTTCCATGGCAAATTGAGTTACTATCTTACCAAGAATATCAAGGTCAGTTACTCGGGCATGTGGGACGACAATAAGAATCACTACTATGACCACGCCTTCCGGTGGACCCCGGACGGCATGATGACACACTTCCGCACGAACTGGTTGCACAGCGCGATTGTCACTCACACTTTGTCACAGAGTTTTATCCATACCTTGAAATTCTCAGCAAATCGCAGTGACTATCAGGGGTACGTATTCTCGGATGAGTTTGACTCGCGCCACGTAAATCCGGATCAGGGGTTGCCGCAATCTGGCTACGCTTTTCGCTCAGGAGGCATTCAGCGAGAACGCTACGATCGTTTCATTCATACCAATATCGCGCAATGGTCCGCACAGGTTCAGGTTACCAGGGAGCACAGACTCGGCGTCGGTATGGAAAGCCGTTTTCACAAAGTATTTAACCATTGGCGGGAAATTCGCAACCTGAGCGAAGGACTTTTGGACGAGGAAGGCAATCCTATTTTCGAGCTTGGTTATGCCGAAGAGGGTACAGCCTTTAACCAAAGATTCACCAAGCGACCCCTTGAAATCTCGGCTTATGTTCAGGACAAGTTTGAGGTTCGCGGATTCATATTCAATGCTGGGGTGCGCCTGGATTATTTTGATCCCAACTCAACCATGCCCGCGGATGTCAAGAATCCCGAGGGTAATCCCAACTTTCCTTCAGGTACGGATGACGCAAAGATCAAATACCAGGTAAGTCCGCGACTGGGCTGTTCTTTCCCGATCTCTGACGCGGGAGCTATCCATTTTTCCTATGGTCACTTCTTCCAGATACCGCGGTTTGAGAATCTTTACCAGAATTCTCAGAATTGGGCAATCGCCAGAGGTCGAGGGTTGGCGACAATCCTTGGAAACCCGGATTTGGAGCCCGAGCGCACCATCATGTACGAAGTCGGCATTCAACAGGTGGTCTTTCCCAATGTGGTGCTGGATTTTACCGCCTACTACCGCGATATTCGAAATCTGCTTGGCACCGAAATCATTGAAACTTACGATAAACAGAAGTACGCGCGCTATATTAACCGGGATTACGGTAATGTGCGCGGCTTTATTGTCACGGTGGAAAAACGCTTTGCCAATTACTTCAGCGCCTCGGTGGATTACACCTATCAAATTGCCGAGGGCAATGCCTCGGACCCGAATGCCGTCTTCCAGGACAATCAGACCGACCCACCTATCGCATCAGAAAAGAAAGTCGTGCCATTGGACTGGGATCAGCGTTCAACACTGAACGTCGAAGTTGTGGTGGGCAATTTGCAAGATTGGTCGGTTGGCCTGATCGGTCATTATGGCTCCGGTATGCCGTACACACGCGACTTTCAACGCACAAACGACGTGCGGTTTGAAAATAACGGCCGCATGCCAGCCACCTATTCCGTTGACTTGCGTGCAGAGAAGAAAACGGCAGTCTTCGGGACACATATCAACACGTTCTTGATGGTCTACAATCTCTTTGATCGCAAAAATGAACTCGGCGTGTATCCAACCACGGGTCGTGCCACCTACGATTTGAACGTGCGCTACGCCGGTGACATCATTGGTTTGAACACTTTTGATCAGTTCATCAACAATCCAGAGCTTTACTCTACCCCGAGGGAAGTTCGTCTGGGCTTAAGCTTCGAATTCTAAAGTCTTGTTTTATGCTCATTTAAGGAGACGTGTTAGGCATGTACAAATCATTTACACTATTTCCAGCGCTCATTTGCTTGCTCTTGCTCTTCGGTGACTCAACTGCGCAGATATCTGACGAGCAACTGCAAAAATACCTAAATGATTCCAAAGGGAATGCCCAGTTCAAGAAAAAGGGGATCATGGACGGTAACCTTGTGAGAACCATGTACTTCAATCAAGGGGAAGTTGGCCACTGGCCGGATCAACCTTCCGGAGAATGGCCCAAAGGTACGGGCCATTCGTATCTTGATGGCGTAAGCGTGCTGGTGGGTGCGGAGGTTGTTGCAGAGAATGGCGCGGTCATCCACCCAATTGAAGCCGGCTACCGGGAGTGGATGGATCAAGATCCGCTTACCGGTGAGCTATGGGGCTGGGAACCGGTACCTGGCTACGCCGATCCGGGCTCGGAGATTCCGGCACTCAGCAACAATCCGGAGTCCTGGCCAACGAATTGGCCTGATGCTTTGCTTCTTACCCCCGAATGGGACGGCTTCTGGTTTGGCTATTTTGGCCGCGGACAGTTCAACGCAGACCTCGAGACTTTTTTTGTCATGGATGATTCACGCGATAAAGAATGGACGCGGCCGCCGTTCAATTTCTTCCCCGTGTCGGAAGACCGCGAGCGTGGTGGGCTGGGATTGCGCGTGGAAGTGCGCGGCTTTCAATGGTCACACGTCTTGGCTGAGGATAACATCTTCTGGCATTATGATATCGTCAACTTGGCAGACCAGACCTATGAAAAGACTGTCTTTGGTTTCTACACCGATGTTGGCGCCGGAGGTACCTGGGATTCCTCTGATGATAACGCGTTTTATGATACTCAGCTTGACCTGGCCTACGGCTATGATGACAACGGCTTTGGCTCACCGGGAAACTGGGGCCCGGTTGGGTACATGGGCTACGCCTACCTCGAAAGCCCTGGCAATCGCTTCAACGGATTGGATGATGATGAAGATGGCATTGTGGACGAAAGTCGGGACGGAGAAGCTGGTGAATGGATCTTCGGTCCGGTTGGTTATTATTCCGAGGATGGTCGACTGGAGCGTGAAAATGGTATTCAGAGTCGGTGGCACTGGACTGGAGATGAAGATGGGGACTGGGTCGGGTTTTCTGACTTGAACGAGAATGGCGTCTGGGATCCGGATACCGAGCCAGTTAATAACGACGTGGGTCGAGATGGGGTCGGGCCTCTGGATTTGCAGTACCTTGGCCCCGATGAAGGCGAGGGTGACGGCCGCCCCACCAATGGCGAGCCCAATTTCAACAAAACCGATCAGAGTGAATCGGACCAAATCGGACTAACCAGCTTGGCGATTTACCGTCTTGTCGAAGGTGGCGGCGGGGATGGTTGGCCGCGACACGACGAAGGTATTTGGAACCGCATGACTTACCAGAATTTTGACACCGAGTTGCAACGCGCCAACATTAGCATGGTTTTTGGTTCAGGCCCGTTTCCACTACGCAAACAACACCGAGAACGCTTTTCCATGGCGCTCGTGTTTGGCAGCGACCTTGAAGATCTAATTTTTAACAAGGAGACCGTCCAGCAAATCTACGACGCCGACTACAATTTTGCCCGCCCGCCGCTTAAACCCAGGTTGACGGCGGTTCCTGGAGATAGGAAAGTCGTGCTGTACTGGGATACGCGAGCCGAGAAATCACGGGACCCCTTCTTGAATTACAAAGAGGACTTTGAAGGCTACTTGATCTACCGAAGTACAGAGCCGGAGTTTCAGGACATCAAAATCATAACGGATGCCAAAGGCGAACCCAAGTATTGGAAACCGATTGCCCAGTTTGATCTCAAGGACGGAATTCAGGGACCGGATCCTATTGGCATCAATGGCGCGCATTTCTGGCGGGGGGACGAAACCGGGCTGCAACACGCCTTCATAGACTCGAATGTCACCAACGGTCAACGCTACTACTACGCTCTCGTGGCTTATGATCAGGGCGATCCGGAGCTTGGAACCAGAGGCCTGCAGCCTTCAGAGACTACTAAAATCATTCGCGAGGACTTTTCGGGTAATATTCAGTTTGTCGACATCAATTGTGCGGTAGTCACGCCAAATGCGCCAGCCGCCGGCTACGTTCCGCCTGAGATAGAAGGGGACACCCAGAGGCCAAGCGAGGGTATCGGCAGTGGCTCCGTCCATGTTGAGATTCTCGCACCCAGTGAGATTCGAGAAAACACGACCTACAAAATTCTATTCCATTCGAGTGGGGGAGCACACAATTATCAGACTACCGCTTACGACATCATCGATGAAACGAACGGTACGGTTTTGGAGACGAACATTGATGCACGGGTATTTGGACCGGATATTTTCAGTCCACCCGTGGACGGGTTCGGGGTCTCCGTGCAAAACGATACGGCCGTTACAGTCGATCCTTTTGCAACGGGTTGGTTGGTAGGTGACAGCAACCTGGACATTCAGGTTTATCCTAGCATCAAGTCGCCGGCCATTACCACAGTTTGGCCTGCCGACTACGAAATCCGCTTCTTTGAAGATTTTGTGGATACTACGCGCAATTTCAAGATCCCGGTAAAGCTGATTGTCTGGAATCTGTCGGATAATCGTCAGGCAGAAGTGGAGGTCTGGGACAACGATGGCTCAAAGACGCTCACGATTGGTGATGAATTCACCATTATCGAATATATCGGCGACAACTTCAGACTTACTTATGACGTAACGTACCACGCGCCAATCGAAGCCGGAGCTACACCGAATCAGCCGCAGCCTGGTGACAAATTTCTGATTCGCACCAAAAAGCCGTTTCGAGAAGGCGACTATTTTCGGTTCTCCACGCGGGCGGCCCGGGTTGAGAATGAATTGGCGGAAACGCAATTGTCACGAATTGCCGTAGTCCCTAATCCTTACATCGGCACGGCTCGGTGGGAACGGCGAACCCTGAATCAAACCGGCCGCGGCCAGAGAAAAATCGACTTCATTCATTTACCGCAGCGCTGCACCATTCGAATCTATACCATGTCAGGCGCACTTGTCAAGACCATCGAGCATGAGTCCAGCGCTTTCGATGGAGCTGAATCCTGGAACCTCGTTTCTGATGACGGTATGGACATTGCGTTCGGCTATTACATTTATCATATCGATGCCCCTGGCATGGGAGATCACATTGGTAAATTTGCCGTCATCAAGTAAAATCAGAGGGTAGTCAGATGAG